>JGI24134J36421_10000531_pt1 | contig 12095 bp, 10 predicted proteins | sample BarGraNGADG00312_FD_36421 | JGI IMG/M metagenome (IMG submission 36421) | reverse complement strand
ACGTGCGGGCGAGGGAGAACGGCCAGGTCGAGCTGCCGCACTGCGGGGGTTTCCGCTATCTGTGGGCCTACCCCGAGCGGCCGGGCAAGGTCAAGTTGAAGAGCGCTTCGGTGACCTACACCCCCCACCACAGCGACCTCGATTCATGCGGGTACTTCCTGTGCAGCGATGAGCTTCTCAACAGGGCGTGGTACGCGGGGCTGCACACAGTGGAGATGTGCACCGTGGACCCGGCCCTCGGCGGCGTCGCCGCCAGGCACAGGATAGCCGAAGGCGACTGGGTCGTGGTGGACGGGGCCAAGCGGGACAGGCTCGTCTGGACCGCCGACCTCGCTCCGGCGGGCGCGGCCATATATGCGAGCACGTATGAGACCGACGCCATCAGGGACTCCCTGCTGTCGCTTTCCACCTTCCAGGAGAAGAGCGGATACATCCCCGCATGCAGCCCGNGTCCCATCCCGGCGAGGGTGGCCAGCGGGTTCTTCGGCGACNATGTGGCGTGGTGGGTCGTGGTCCTTTACCAGTACTACATGCACACCGGGGACGAGGCACTGATGCGCGAGATGTTCCCCGTCATCAAGAGGGCGCTCGCTTATCTTCACGGTCANTGTCGCGGCGGGCTGTTCCGCCAGACACCGCTTAATATGTGGGAGTGGTGCTTCACCGTCTTCCGCCTGGGAAAGCCTTCTTACACCAACGTCATGTATTATTGGGCGCTGAACAGCGCGGCCAGCATAGCGCACGAGGTCGGCGAGGAAGACATCTCCATCGGCTACGTCTCGAGGGCTTTCAGGCTCGGGCAGAACATCGAGCGCGAGCTGCGGGACGAGGGCAAGGGCGTCCTCGTCGATACCACCGTGGACCCGGGACGGGTGCCTCAGGACGCCAACGTCCTCGCTATCATCGCGGGCCTCACGGAGGAGCCGGAGGAGGCGCGGNGCGTGCTCGACTATATCCGCGAAAAGATGTGGGTCGAGTGGGGCTCGACGAACGTGGACATCCCTTACTATCGACTCACCCCCGGCCTGCAGCCCCACAACAAGAGGGTGGTGCCGTTCATGGTCAACTACGAAGCCCTCGCCAGGTTTGCCGCGGGGGACGACGCCGGCGCCCTGGAGCTCATCAGGCGGTGCTGGGGCACCATGGTCGACACCGCTCCTTCCACGACCTACTGGGAATGGGCGGGAAGAAGGGGAGGGGTGGATGGACACTTTACCTCACTGTGCCACGGCTGGTCGGCCGGGGTGCTGCCGCTGCTTTCGAAATACGTGCTCGGTATCCGGCCCTCGGGGCCCGGCTACAGGAGCTTCAAGTTCGACCCGAGGCCGTCCGGGCTCGAGTGGGTCGAGGGGAGGGTACCTGTCCCCGGCGGATTCATAGAGGCCCGCGTCGAGCGCAAGAAAGACGGCTCACTTGAGAGGCGGTTCAAGGCGCCGAAGGGTATGACGCTGGAAGGTTGAGGACGCCTGGGCCGGGCGGTCGGCGCCCCCGGGTCTAGATCGGCGGATTGATCTGGTACGGCTTCCCCGTCTCGTTCAGGTCCATCACCAGGACGACGCTCGTCCGCTCCCCGTTCACCTGTGCGTTGAAGACCTGGGCGGTCTCGCGGATGANCTGGAACGAGGTCTTGTCGATCCACACCTCCATGACCGCGTCGCTCACCACGTCCTGGTTCCCGAGCCCGAGGACGGTCATGAACAGCCGGGGGTCCATCCGGTACTTGTAGTGCAGGCACACCGGGCTCGCGCCCATTGGCGTGTTCGGCAGAGTCTCGACGTTCTTGAAGCTCTTCCACAGCAACAGGACATTGCCGGTAGCCGTCGCGGGGTCCGCCGGCTGCCAGGCGCCNCCGGGGCCGGAGAACGTCTTCTCGGCCACCTGAACGGTTCCCTGGATCGCCGCGGGCCCCGGCCCGCTGCGGCTGATCTCCCAGGCGGACCTGTCGGGGGACAGGAACATCACGTGTCCGCCGCCAGGGGACTTGCCCTGCTGGGTCTCGAAGGTCGCCGAGATGCCGAAAGCAAAACTGGTGAGCTTCTCCATGGTGGCGCCGGCCTTGTGGATGTTGTTGGAGCCCGCGTTGAAGAGAAGGGCGTATCCACCGAAGAACGCGAACCAGATGCCGACTGCCGCGATCAGGGTGGCGACGATCAACCCCAGCCACTCGCGTGCGCCCCAGTCCGCGAGGCTCCCGGAGCTGCGTCGCTCGCGCGCCCGTCCCTCCACGGCCGCGTCCGCTGTCGAGTAGACGCTCGCGGGCGAGACGTCGGCCAGCATGGTGGTCTCGACGGGCACACCAGGCAGCGACATCGTCAGCGCCGCGTCAAAAGTCTGGTCGGCTATACCTCCGGGAGCGCCCGCGAGGGCGGACCCGCAGTTTTTGCAGAAACGCTGGTCGCGGGGGTTCGCCATCCCGCAACGGTGGCAGAACTGCTTCTGGTCCTTGAAGTCCGCGGTCACCCCCGTTTGATGGATCTCCGAAGCCTCCGCGGCCGGCTGTTGCGGTTGCACGGACGCGGGGGGTTGGCCGGGCTGCGGAGCCGGCGCTGCCTGCGCAGCGGCGTCGGCCTGCTTCTGACTCGCCGCCTGCTCCTGAAGATTTGCCTGCTCCTCTTCAGCTTCCCACGCGGCCGCAGCGGCGGCAGCGGCCTCTTTGTATGAAGCTACGTCGCCGACCGGCTCCCTGGTGATGCGGCGGGTGGGGGCGAGGCGCGCGAATTCATCGTCGTCCACTGGCGTGAACGTGTCGGAGCCGGACAGCATCTCCTCAGGGACGTCGGACGATTTGACCTTGTCGAGGTCTTTCCCGCACTTCATGCAGAAGCGGGCTTCATCCGGGTTCTCGATGCCGCAGAGTTCACATGTCTTCAAATACTACGCTCCAAGGGATGTTCCTGAACAAGAGTTGAAAGTTACCGTATTCTACAACAAAGCCGCCAGGCGGCGTCACCCGGCTCCTCATTTGAAACAACTCGGGTAGTGGTCTATCCTTACCGCGATAACGCTTAAAAGGAGGCATGAACCATGCAGATCATAAGCTTGAGGGAGCCGTGTTACGTGCAGGCTCCGGGAGATGACATCAAGCACCTGCCCGTGGAGCTGTGCCGGCAGATGTTCGGGTGGGACTCCGCGTGCCAGGCGCTCGAGATATTCATCAGACACGAGATACCCAACGTCAAGTTCTACGCGGTCGTGGCGGTCAAAGTCGAAGGCATCACCCTCGCCGCCCGCGGAGAGCTGGGGATGCACCACTACTTCATCCCATGGAGCAACATCATCGCCCTCCACGGCCATATCGCCACCTGAGCCTGGCCGACCGGCCGAAGGGCCGGAGCCGTTCGGGCAGGAGCCACATTGAGCGAGATCGGGATCGTCGCGGACATCCACGCCAATCTGCCGGCGGCCGAGGCCGTCTTGAGGCACGCCGGTGACCTGGACGCATGGTGGTGCGCCGGCGACACCGTCGGCTACGGGCCTTTCCCCAACGAGTGCATCTCACTGGTCTCGCGGCTGGAGGCGGCCTGCGTGGTCGGCAACCACGACCTGGGCTCGATAGGCGCGATATCCCTGGAGCGCTTCAACCCCGACGCCCGCCTCGCCAACGAGTGGACGCGCGGCGTGCTTGGCGAGCTCGAAGCCGCCTGTATCGCCGGGCTCGCGACGGCCCGGAGCCTGCTCCACGACGCCGCCCTCCTGGTCCACGGGAGCCCGCGCGACCCCGTGTGGGAGTACATCCTCTCCCCTGAACAGGCTTACCGCAGCTTCCTCAAACTCGAGAACCGCCTCTGCTTCCACGGGCACTCGCACTCTCCCGCGGTCTTCAGCTGGCCGCTGGAAGCGCAGGAGTCCGGCGACCGCGACGCGCTCGAGTTCGCAATGCCGTCCGACGCCCTCCAGATCGAGCTGGAGGAAGGCACCAGGTATCTGATCAACGCAGGTAGCGTCGGGCAGCCGCGCGACGGCGACCCGCGGGCGTGCTACGTCACCTTCAGGCCTGAAGAGGGCGCGCTCTCTTTCCACCGGGTAGAGTATGACGTTCAGAGCGTGCAGAAGAAGATGGAGGAGGTCGGGCTNCCGGNTTTCCTTTCATCGAGGCTCGCGGTCGGGAGGTGAGGAGCGCGGGCAGTTGAGAAAAAGCGTGGCTGACCGGACGAACCAGTAGTAGGTTTGGAGAGTCTAAACTCTCAGGTATGATAAACTTTGGCGCTCCCGGAGAGCCTTCCGGCCGTTATACACAGTGAGCCATCAGGCAGCGCGTTCCGGAGCCTTGTGAACACCAGGAGAAGCGATGCGGAAGAGCAGATCGATCATCGTACTGTCTATAGCGTGCGCGGCGCTCATCGCGGCGGCGGTCGTATTGCCGGGTTGTGGGAAGAAGAGCGACGCCGTGGTGGACCCGACCGAGGGCCGGCCCGAGTCGGTCACGGCGTACGAAGCCACCCAGTTCACCAAGCCGGCGGCTGACAAGTGGCAGTCCGACAACTGGATGATCCAGGTGCGCAGCGGAGACCCGGACGGCCTGGGGCGGGACGGCAAGGCCAAGATCTGGGAGGTCTACTACTACTCTCCCACACCGGAAACGGACTCTCAGATGTTCGTCATCTACAACCGCGGCAACGTCTGGCCGAACGCGCCCGGGGAAGCCAAGGGTGGAGACACCGGCCAGGAGACTTACAAGAAAGAGAAGCCGAAGGAGAGTTTCCGCGTCGACTCGCCCGAGGCTTACACAGTAGCCTTCCGCAACGGCGGGGGAGACTACCAGAATACGCACTCTGACGCCAAGGTCGATGCGGTCCTGCGCTGTAAGGCCGACTATGACGCCGTCGGCGAGAAGACGCCGGCACCCAGGTACCAGTGGATATGGGACGTCTTCCTACCGGGTCCCGACCCCGGGCTCCGAGGTCCTCCATGTCCTGGTCGACGGAATGAACGGGGATTTCATCACCAAGACGACGGCGCAGCCGGGGTCCTGAGCGCAGCCGACCGCCTCCCGCGTGACAGGACAGCGACGGCTTCAACCGCGACGTGATCCCGTTTGTGATATCCTATCCGCGTTGGAATCCCGTGTTTAAAGTGCCTCCTTCCAGGCCTGGGAGGGGGTACAGTACACAAGGGATACAACGCATTGCTTCATCGCCGAGGCGAAGTTGTGCTCGGGAGCGCTTCGCGGGCGTGGCGCATCACGCGGACTTCTATTGCTACTGGAGGGAGATCATGGCGCAGGAAATGAGGCTCTTTACATCCGAATCCGTCACGGAGGGACACCCCGATAAAGTGGCGGACATGATAAGCGACTCGATCCTCGACGAGATAATCGGGACAGACCCGAACGCCCACGTGGCGTGCGAGACGCTGGTGACGACCGGACTGACCGTCGTGTCCGGCGAGATCACTACAGACGCCTATGTGGACATGCGCAAGGTCATCAAGGAGACCGTGCGGGACATCGGATACACCAGGCCCGAGTTGGGATTCGACTTCGAGACCTGCGGCGTGATGATATCCATAGACGAGCAGTCTCCCGACATCAAGCAAGGGGGTCGACTCCTCCCTGGAACTGCGATTGGGCAAAGCCAGCGACGAGCAGCTCGACGCGCAGGGGGCCGGCGACCAGGGAATGATGTTCGGCTTCGCGTGCAACGAGACCGAGGAGCTCATGCCCATGCCGATAATGCTCGCGCACAAGCTGGCGCGGCGCCTCGCCGACGTGCGCAAGGCTGGCATAATCCCTTACCTGAGGCCGGACGGCAAGAGCCAGGTCACCATCGAATATGACGGCTACAAGCCGATCGGTATCCGCACCATGGTCATCTCGGCGCAGCACAACGACGGCATAGATATCATGGGGCTCATGAAGCCGGACCTGGAGGAGCACGTGCTCAAACCGGTGATCCCGGAGGAGTGGCTGGCGCTGAAGCCGCAGTTCCTGGTGAACCCGACGGGAGCCTTCGTCACCGGCGGGCCGATGGGAGACACCGGCCTGACGGGGCGGAAGATAATCGTCGACACTTACGGCGGCATGGCCCGCCACGGCGGCGGGTGCTTCTCCGGCAAGGACCCCTCGAAGGTCGACCGCTCCGCGTCTTACGCGGCCCGCTACGTCGCGAAGAATGTGGTGGCTGCGGGGCTCGCCGACAGGTTCGAGATACAGCTCGCCTACGTCATCGGCAAGGCGCACCCGGTCTCCATCTCCTGCGAGGGCTACGGTACCGAGAAGGTCCCGATCGAGCGGATAGAGGAACTGATACGAGAGGTCTTCGACCTGCGGCCGGCGGCCATCATCCGTGACCTCAAACTGCTCAACCCCATATACAAGGCGACCGCCGCGTACGGTCATTTCGGCAGGGACGAAGAAGGATTCACCTGGGAGAGGACGGATAAAGCTGCTGTACTCAGGCAGGAAGCGGGACTCTAGGGGGACTTGCACTTGGCGCTGAAGATCAGGACGCTGGGCGACCCTGTTCTCAGGGAGCGGAGCCGTGAGCTCTCTGAGATAGACTCCGACGCTCGCAGCCTCATCAAGGAGATGTCCGATACGCTCTTGGCCGAGCCGGGGCGCGTGGGGCTCGCCGCCCCGCAGGTGGGAGTCCTCAAGCGGCTGTTCGTCTACGACTTCGGTTGCGGCCCAAGGTGTATGGTGAACCCGGAGATAGTCGAGGCCGAGGGTGAAGAGCAGAACGACGAAGGCTGCCTCAGCCTGCCCGGCATCTACGTGAACGTGGAGAGGCACTCGAGGGTGGTCACGAAGTGCGTGACGCCTTCCGGCCACAATGTCCTCATCGAAGCTGAAGGTTTTCCCGCCAGGGTCATGCAGCACGAGTGCGACCACCTTGACGGTGTCCTGATATTGGACCGGTGCGACAGTGAGGAGAGGAAGCGGGCCCTGGAGGAATACCAGGAGCTCGAGATCCGACGGGCGATGCCAGGCGCCTGAACCCCCGGAGAAGGCTTGAGGGTCTTATTCTTCGCAAGCGACAGTTTCGCGATCGAGCCGCTCGAGAAGCTCGCGGCGAGCACTCACTCTGTGCTCGCACTGGTGAGCCGCCCGGACAGGCCCGCCGGACGCGGCCTGCGCACCGTCCCCACCCCGGCGGTAACAAAGGCACGCGAGCTCGGCATCGAGGTCTGGCAGCCCGAAAACCTTTCCAGGCAGTGCTTCGGCGGCTTCGTCGACGGCGTCGAGTGGGACGCCGGGGTCGTGGTCGCGTTCGGCGGGCTCATCCCGCGCTGGCTGCTGGATGTGCCACCACTCGGATTCATCAACCTTCATCCCTCACTCCTCCCCAGATACCGTGGCGCGGCGCCGATCGAGCGCGCGCTGATGAACGGCGCAAGCATAACCGGTGTGACTACGATAATGATGAACGAGCGGCTTGACACCGGGGACATCCTCGAGCACCAGGAAGTGCCCATCTACGACGACGACAACTCGGGGGTCCTGGGCGCAAGGCTCTCACACGCAGGCGCAGGAGTGCTGGCAGCTACGCTGGATGACATCGAAGCGGGCGCCGCGTCCCCTGTGGCGCAGGAAGAAGACAAGGCGACCTACGCCCCACCGCTGAAGGCGCCCGACGCCGAGATCGACTGGGACCGGCCGGCGGAGTCCATCGATCGTCTGGTGCGGGCGATGAACCCCTCGCCCGGCGCCTACACCTGGTTCAGAGGAAAGCGGGTGAAGATATGGGCGGCGCACGTGACCGAGGTGCCCCCGGAAGACGAGCCCGGGACCATCATGAATCTGGGCAAGGAAGGCTTCCTTGTCAACACCGGCTCGACTGGCATCCAGATCGTGACGTTGCAGCCTGAGGGCAAGAACAGGATGGGGGCCCCGAGTTCTCGCGCGGCCAGCGCCTCTTGATCGCCGAGAGCTTCGACAGCGGCGTGGAGGATTAGCGGCGTGGAAACGGACACCGGCGGAGCCCCGTCCCGCATCCTGGCCCTGCGGATATTGCTGGACTACCAGCAGCGGGACGTGTTCGTCGGCTCGCTGCTGTCATCGGCGCTCGAAGGGTCGGGACTGGACCGCCGCGACAAGGCCCTGGTGACGGGCCTGGTCCAGGGCACCGTCCGCATGAAGCTCACGCTCGACTGGGTGCTCAAACAGTTTTCCAACCGTCCTCTTGAGTCGCTCGACCCCGGCGTGATCTGGGCGTTGAGGCTCTCGGCATTCCAGTTGATGTTCATGTCGGTCCCCGGCTACGCCGCGGTGGACATGGCCGCCACGGCGACCGCGGAGGTTGTGGGGCAACACGCGGTGGGCTTCGTCAACGCGGTGATGCGGGCATTCTCGCGGAGCTACGAGAAGATAGCCTTCCCCGATAGGGAAGAAGACCCGGCCGGATACCTCGAGACGCGATATTCACATCCCAGGTGGGTCGTCGAGATGTGGATACGTGAGCTCTCCTTCGAGAAAGCCGAGGCGATCTGCGAGGCCGACAACGTCGAACCCCTGCTGTCTCTTCGAGCCAACCTGCCGCGGGTGAGCAGGGACGATCTGGCGGCGTCGCTCGCCTCCAAGGGCATCGACGTCTCGGCGGGCGAGATCACGCCGGAGTGCCTCAAGGTCAAGGGGACCGGGCCGGTCGGCGACCTGGAGGAGTTCAGGGGTGGGCTTTTCGCCGTGCAGGATGAGGGTTCTCAACTGGTGGCGCACCAGGTCGGCCCCGATCCGGGGATGAAAGTCCTGGACCTCTGCGCGGCCCCGGGGGGCAAGGCGAACCACCTGGCGGAACTGATGGGAAATGTCGGCTCCGTGGTGGCCGTCGACGCGAACCCGGCCCGGCTGGCACTGGTGTCGGAGGCCGCCGAGAGGCTTGGCAACACCATAGTCAGCACAATGGAGATGGACGCCAGGAGGGCCAGCGCATGGTTGGACGCGTCTTTTGAACGGGTCCTGCTGGACGCGCCGTGCACAGGGCTCGGGACTCTTGCGAGGAGGCCGGACGCGCGGTGGCGCAAGAAGCCCGAAGACGTTGACAGGCTCGTTGAGCTTCAATCGCAGTTGCTGGCGGAAGCGGCGAAGGTGGTCGCCCCCCACGGTCTGCTGGTCTATTCGACCTGCACCATCTCTCACCGGGAGAACGCGGGCGTCGTGGCGGCGTTCATGGAGAATGTTCCGGGGTTCGGGGCGGAGCCCGCCAGGCTCAAAGGGTGCGAAGTGATGCCCCACCTGCAGTTGTTCCCTGATACGGACCGCTGCGACGGGATGTTCATGGCGGTCATGAGAAGGCTGCATTGACCCTGCATCGCAATCGACTGTCCTGTATCATCATACCGTGACAAGGGATTTGCCGTGAACGACGAGAGCATAGCCTTCTGCGGCGACGGGTCCGATTACTCCGCGTCCCTCGAGGAGGGGCTGAGGGACCTCGGGCTCACCGTCCTGGGCTTTGAAAAATCAGATGACCTGGAGACGGTGCTGGACGACAGCTTCGCCGCGGTCCTCATCGTGAGCCCGCACGTCCACCAGGCCCGCGCCGCCAGGAACGCCATGCAGAAGGTCGGCGGTTGGGCTTCCAGGATCCCACTGATGGCCGCGCTGAGGGATGCCGGGCTCCTCTCCGAAATTGAGACGCTCAAATACTTCGATGATTTCGTGGTCAGCCCCGGAACGGCGCTGGAGGTCGTATCACGGGTGCGGATCATGGGCATCAGGAGAGGCAGGGAAGGCAACGTGATGGCCTTTGACGACCTGGTCATCAACATGGACGCGCACCAGGTCGTGCTCGCCGGCAAGCCGCTGGACCTGACGTACAAGGAGTACGAACTCCTCAAGATGNTGGCGGCGACCCCGGGCCGCGCGTACACCAGGGAAGAACTGCTGAAGANCATCTGGGGATACGACTACTTTGGCGGGACGAGGACGGTGGACGTCCACGTCCGGCGCCTGCGGGCGAAGATCGAGACCTCTCGCCAGTACATAGAGACGGTCCACGGCGTAGGCTACCGGTTCACCGGCAAGTAGCGGCGAGGGACCCCGGCCATTGTTCCTCGAGCCGGGTCCGCTCCCGTCCGGCTGATTTACAACTATTTCACGGCTATGAAACATTTTGGAAACATCGCCTCTCTACAATTGCGTGGAAAGGCAANGCTGATAAGGAGGAACTATGGTATCAGGCCCGGACAACGACTACGTTCTGGAAGCGGTGCGCGAGCACGACGTGAAGTTCATACGGCTGTGGTTCACGGACATCCTCGGCTTCCTGAAGAGCTTCGCCATAACCAGGGAAGAGCTCGAGGAGGCACTGGAAAACGGCATGGGCTTCGACGGCTCGAGCATCCAGGGCTTCGCCAGGATCGACGAGAGCGACATGATCGCCCAGCCTGACCCGTCGACGTTCGCCCTGCTGCCCTGGCGCCCTAGCGGCCACAGCGCGGTTGCGAGGATGTTCTGCGACATCCTCGAGCCTGACAGGAGCCCCCACCAGGGCGACCCGCGCTTCGTGCTGCGGCGCAACCTGAAGAAGGCGCAGGAGCTCGGATACACCTTCTACGTCGGACCGGAGCTCGAGTACTACTACTTCGCGGACTCCGAGCCCCCGCCGGTGACACTGGACCGGGGCGGCTATTTCGACCTCACTCCGCTTGACGTGGCGAGCGACCTCAGGCGCGAGACCGTCCTCACCCTCGAGGAGATGGGCATCGGCGTCGAGTACTCGCACCACGAGGTCGGGCCGAGCCAGCACGAGATCGACCTGCGCTACACTGACGCGCTCCAGATGGCCGACAATGCCATGACCTACAGGCTCGTCGTCAAAGAAGTTGCGATCAAGCAGGGCGTCCACGCGACGTTCATGCCCAAGCCCCTGTTCGATGAGAACGGAAGCGGGATGCACACGCATATGTCCCTGTTCAAAGGTGACAGGAACGCGTTCTTCGACCCGAAAGACCAGTACTACCTCACACATGAGGCCAAGGCCTTCATCGCGGGGCTGCTCAAGTACGCCCAGGAGTTCTGCCTGGTCACGAACCAGTTCGTGAACTCCTACAAGCGGCTGGTGCCCGGCTACGAGGCGCCGGTATACCTTTCCTGGGCGCAGCGCAACCGGTCCGACCTCATCAGGGTGCCGACCTACAAGCCCGGCAAGGAGAACTCGACCCGGATCGAGCTCCGCTCGCCCGACCCGGCATGCAACCCGTACCTCGCCTTCTCGGTCATGCTGGCCGCCGGCCTGAAAGGGATCGAGGACGACCTGGACCTGGAGGCCCCGATCGAGCGAAACATCTACGAGATGCCGGAAGAGGAGCGCGAGTCCCTGGGCATCAAGAGCCTCCCCGAAGACCTCTGGGAGGCCATCAAGCTCGCCGAGAACAGCGAGCTCCTGAAGGAGTCCCTGGGCGAGCACGTCTTCCATTCGCTCATCACCGACAAGAAGGTGGAGTGGGAGAAGTACAGAGCTGTGGTGACCGAGTACGAGCTGAATAACTACCTGCCGATCCTGTAGAGCAGGCGTAAACATCGCGCCCCGTCCGACCAAGGGCGGGGCGCTTTCCTTTAACGACTCAACTTTTCGGGGTCAGGTCCTTTTTCTTGAGTCGGGCAGGCATTTCCGGGGAGCGGGTGACACGCCGGCGGGACGCCGGCGCTACGGAGCTCGACGGATATCATTGCGCGGGCAGTCCCCGATGCGCTTTCGTAAAGGTACGGGCCCGTATGCCCGTTTGGTGTCTGTGCTAAAATGCGAAAAGTCGACTGGCAGAGTAAGGAAACGGGCGAAAGTGGACGATTACGTGTTCTTCTGGGGGTGCACCATCCCCGGCAGGTATCCATTCCTCGAGAAGTCTCTCCGCCTCCTCCTCGAGAGGCTGGGCGTGAGGTACTCCGAGATCGAGGGCTTCACGTGCTGCCCGGAAAAGTTCCTGGTCGAGACCCTCTCCGAGAAGGCGTGGTACCTGACCGCCGCGCGCAACCTGGCGCTCGCCGAGAGGGAAGGCAAGGACCTGCTCGTGGCCTGCAACGGGTGCTACGCGACTTTCCGATCGGCGATAGCGGCTTTTCACGCCTCGAGCGAGCTTCGCAACGAGGTCGCCGAACGTCTCGCGGAAGTCGGCCTGGAGTACAACTTCCGCACCTCCGTATACCACGTGATCGAGGT
>JGI24134J36421_10000529_pt1 | contig 12100 bp, 9 predicted proteins | sample BarGraNGADG00312_FD_36421 | JGI IMG/M metagenome (IMG submission 36421) | reverse complement strand
CTTCTCATACTGATATCGCTGACTTAGGAAATTCTATTGCATCATTGCTTAATGGAGAGGCATTGGCTGCAAAAATTGTTAAAAATGATCAGCAAGAGCTTACAAAAAAAATTGCACTTTCATTGAAAAGTGCAAAGGATCCCCTGATCATCTCGGGTATAAATTGTGGTGATGAAGCAATTGTTCATGCAGCTTTAAATATTACCTCTGCACTCTTGTCATCAGGTATAAATCCAATGCTGACCATGGTATTTCCCGAATGTAATAGTCTGGGACTTGCTTTAATTCCGGGAGAATCATTTGACAATGGAGTATTATTGCCTGAAAATGAAGAGATTGACACATTGATAATACTTGAGAATGATTTGTACAGAAGAGCAAGCGAAGAGTCAGTCAATAAACTGTTTAAGAGGTGCAGACAGATTATTGTTCTTGACCAGCTCGCTAATAAAACAACTTTACAGGCTGATATATTATTGCCAGCAGCAACATTTGCCGAATCTGAAGGTACTCTCGTAAATAATGAAGGTCGTGCGCAACGATATTATAAAGCAATTGCAGATAAAGATCAGGTAAAGGAAAGCTGGCGGTGGATTGGGGACTTAATAAAAATCAAGGATGGGAATCAAGCGGTCTCCTGGAAGAAGTTTGATGATATTGTTGCTTCTATGGTTACCGAATTACCGGTCTTTATGAAGCTAAGAAAGTATATGCCTGATGCTGATTTCAGGATGCTGAACGCGAAGATGCCGAGGGAGACAATCCGTTACAGCGGCAGGACTGCAATGAATGCAAATATAGCTGTGGCCGAGTCAAAAATTTCGCAGGATCCGGATTCGCCATTAGCGTTCAGTATGGAAGGACAACCAGAAGATCCACCCTCCTCACTGGTACCATTTTACTGGACACCCGGATGGAATTCTGTGCAGGCTATGTATAATTATCTTGATGAACCTGGTGGGAAAATGAAAGGGGGTGATCCGGGCATCATGCTGATTGATAAAATTGTGGGTGGCAATAGTTCTTTTGATATGCCGGATCAACAGAATACTGAAGTTCGAAATGACGGATTGTTGATCCTCCCGGTTTATCAGATCTTTGGAAGTGATGAGCTAAGTTCGTTCAGCCCTTCTCTTGCACAAAGAATTCAGGAACCGTTTGTTCTTATGAATCAGAAAGATGCAGAAATTATTTCAGCCGTTGGTGGGGATATAATTCAATTGGAAATCGCGGGAAAGAAGTTAAAAGTAAAATTAAATATCGAAAATAGTCTTAATCAGGGAATAGCAGGTTTATCTGTAAATTTACCAGGCATGCCATTTATTGATCTGCCTTGTCGCGGAAAGTATTATAAAATATAACTATCTGTTTATGAGATATGTCTTTATAATAGGAGGAGTACTTTTAATAGCATTGTCGATAGCTGCCGGTCTGATATGGGTTGAGCGCAGGCTCCTTTCTGTATGGCAGGACAGGCTGGGACCTAATCGAGTGGGTCCGTTCGGGCTCTTCCAGGTGATTGCCGATACGATTAAATTGTTTTTCAAAGAGGATTGGATCCCTCCCTTTTCAGACCGGCCTGTTTTTGTTCTGGCTCCGGGAATATTGATGATTACTATACTACTCACATTTGCTGTGATACCTTTTGGTCCTGATTTTTATGTTTTTGACTCAAATATCGGGATATTGTTTTTCCTTGGAAATTCATCACTTGGAGTTTACAGTATTGTGCTCGGTGGCTGGGCTTCAAACAATAAATACTCATTGATAGGTGCAATGAGGGCTTCTGCACAGATGCTTACTTATGAGGTCTTCATGGGACTTTCACTTATGGGTGTTGTAATGATGGCTGACAGCTTCAGCTTCTGTAAAATTGTGGAAGCTCAGAAGGGCGGATGGTTCTTCATACCCCAGTTTATTGGTTTTGTAGTTTTCTTTATTGCCGGAATCGCAGAAACCCACAGGCTGCCATTTGATATTCCTGAAGCTGAAGGTGAACTTGTTGCAGGTTATCATTCGGAATATTCTGGTTTGAAATTCGGGATGTTTTTTGTTGGTGAATATCTCGGCATAACGCTGATATCAGCAATTGTAGCTACATTGTTTTTTGGCGGGTGGTTAGGGCCTTCATTTCTTCCACCTGTTTTCTGGTTTTTATTTAAGACCTTCTTTTTTATATGCGTATTTATCCTGCTAAGGGCATCATTACCGCGACCAAGATACGATCAATTAATGGAGCTGGGCTGGAAATTATTATTACCACTGTCATTACTTAATCTTTTGATAACCGGTGCTATACTGATATTTCTTAAATGAGGTTAAATAATCAAATATAAACCCTGGTATGTTTAGTATTCTTCGCAGTATGTGGCTTACTTTTCTTCATGTGTTTCACAAAACAGAAACTGTGGAATATCCTGAAGTGAGGCCATATCTTGCTCCGCGTTACCGCGGAAGAATAGTCCTTACGCGCGATGCAGAAAAAAAAGAAAGATGTGTTGCATGTTATCTCTGTGCAGCTGCCTGTCCTGTGGATTGCATTTCACTCCAGGCTGCAGAAGATAAAGAGGGAAGGAGATACCCTGAATTTTTCAGGATCAATTTTTCGAGGTGCATATTCTGTGGTTTTTGTGAAGAAGCATGTCCTACTTATGCTATTCAGCTTATACCTGATTTTGAGATGGCTGAATATGACCGGCAGAATATGGTTTATGAAAAGGAACATTTACTCATNAGTGGTGAAGGGAAATATCCGGNATATAACTTTTATAAAAATGCCGGTGTTGAAATGGGNGTAAAGGAAAAAGGTGAAGGTGATAATGAAGAAATACCTGTTGATGTAAGAGAACTTATGCCTTAATTAAATACAGATAAAATGGATGTATTTTTTTACATAGCAGCTTCTNTAGCAATAATCTCGACAATATTGGCTATTTCCGGCAGGAATGCAATACATTCATTGCTTTATCTTATTTTATCTCTTTTGGCGATTTCTGTGGTTCTTTATTTATTAAATGCGCCTTTTATTGCCGCTCTCGAAGTAATAATCTATGCAGGTGCAATCATGGTACTCTTCATTTTTGTGACCATGATGCTTAACATTGGAATAGAGAGAGAAACTGAAAAGAAATGGTTGAACCCACGTATGTGGATTGTTCCATCTATATTGGCATTAATTCTGCTAGTAAACCTGATACTTGCATTGAAAAATGTAAAGTCGATACCTGCAGATAATAATGTAATATTACCTAAACAAGTCGGGATCTCATTATTTAGCACTTACCTGCTGGCTGTTGAAATTGCCGCTATACTTCTGATGGCAGGCGTTATAGGAGCCTATCATCTGGGAAGTCAGAAGAAAAAAGTTAAACATCGTTTTCTCGAAATAAAATAGAATGATGCTTACAGTATCCATAGAAATACAAATATTGTTTGCAGGAATACTCTTCTTTCTTGGATTGATTGGTTTGCTTGTACGCAGGAACATGATCTTCATGCTCATGTCAATTGAGATTATGTTTAACAGCGCCGGACTTGTATTTATAATTGCTGCTACACATTGGAAACAACCCGATGGCCAGGTCATGTTCATTTTTATACTGGCCGTAACCGCAGTTGAGGTATCTATAGCTTTAGCATTGATCCTGCAGGTTTATCATCATTTTAAAACGCTTGATGCTGATGCAGTTAATAAATTGAAGGATACTAATTAATATACGCCTACTTTGTGCACTTTGCGGTTAAAAATATTTAAAGAATGTCAACTATAATTGCCCTGATACCTGCCATCCCTTTTCTGAGTTTTCTCATACTGGCTCTTTTCGGACATAAACTTAACCGGAAATTAGCAGGTTTCATTGGTGCCGGTTCAATAGGTATTGTTGCTCTGTTCACATTTATCGTCGCTATCGGGTTTTTTAAATCATTGCCTGAAGTTAAATCATATTCTGTTGTAGTATGGGAATGGATAAATGCAGGTAATCTTAAGGTTGACATCTCGTTCAGTCTCGACGCCCTTTCACTGGTTTTCTGTTTTGTTATAACATTTGTTGGTTTCCTGATACATGTTTACTCGATAGGATTCATGTCAAAAGATGAAGGGTTCTCGAGGTTTTTTGCGTATATGAATCTATTTATCGGATCCATGCTTATCCTTGTCCTGGCTGATAATATTTTACTTATGTATCTTGGATGGGAGGGAGTAGGTTTATGCAGTTACCTGTTGATTGGCTTCTGGTACAAAGAGCCTGCCAACGGTTATGCCGCCAGAAAAGCCTTCATTATTACACGCATCGGTGATACAGCAATGATAATTGGTATTTTCATACTGTTTCTGAATTTTGGTACTGTAAATATAAACGAACTGATGCAGCAGGCATCAGGAAAATGGGAAGCAGGATCTTCAATTGCGGTTCTTACGGCGGCATTACTTCTTGGTGGTGCGCTGGGAAAGTCAGCTCAGCTACCTCTTCAGACCTGGCTTCCTGATGCCATGGCAGGCCCCTCTCCTGTTAGTGCTTTGATACATGCAGCTACTATGGTTACTGCGGGCGTTTATCTGATTGCCCGTACTCATGTGTTATTTAGTCTCGCTCCGGTTGTCCAATCTGCAATAGCCATTATCGGGGCTTTGACATTATTGATTGCCGGATTCAGTGCTCTGGCTCAACATGACCTGAAAAGAATTCTGGCTTATTCTACTATCAGCCAGATAGGTTATATGTTTCTGGCGCTGGGAGTTGGTGCATGGTCGGCAGCTGCATTCCACTTTATGATACATGCTTTTTTCAAAGCTCTCCTTTTCCTTGGAGCAGGGATAGTAATATTAGTTTTGAACGAAGAACATGATATTTTCAAGATGGGCGGTCTCAGAAAAAAAATGCCTGTAGTATTTATCACCTTTCTCATAGGTTCTGCCTCACTTTCTGCCTTACCCCTCATTACGGCAGGCTTTTACAGCAAGGACGAGATACTTTGGTATGCATATTCATCACAGAGCGGAAGCATATTGTTATGGCTGGCAGGAATCGTAGGGGCCTTGCTCACTGCACTTTATTCATTCAGAATGATATTTATAACATTCTATGGTGAAGCCAAAACTGAACCGGCCTTCAATCCGGGTAAACTGATGACAGTTCCTTTAATAGTTCTTGCAGTTTTATCGCTTGTTGGAGGATATGTGGAACTGCCTGCTTCAATCGGAAATATACACCTGTTCTCAAATCTGGTTGATAATACCTTACCAGTTGTTGTTGTTAAAGCAGGAGAGAATCAGGAAATTCTGTTCCAGTTACTTTCAGCCATAATTGCACTGACAGGCATTTATATAGCATACTTGATTTATTTCAAAAAACCTTCTCTTTCAGAACCATTCAGCCACAGCAGAATCAATAAATTTTTTGAAAAAGGATGGGGCTTCGACAAACTATACGATACACTTTTTGTAAATCCGGTAGTCTGGCTTTCGGTGATCGACAAAAATGATTTTTTTGACTGGTGGAACATTGGCATAGCCAGGCTGGCACTTATGTTTAACAGCTTGCTTAGTTATGCTCAAAACGGAAAACTGAGATGGTATTTAATGTCATTTGCCATCGGGATTGCATTAATTTTAACTTATATGCTCAGTAAATGATACTTGTTTATCTTATAGTAATTTTATTAGCTGGAGCCTTTCTTGCCTTGGTAACAGGAAAATGGAATCCTGTATTGCCTCGTATCATTTCACTCGCAGCATTATCCGCTGATCTGGTTATTATTATTCTATATGTTTTGCTATCTGTCCCATCCAATAAAGACTGGTTGACNGATATTAAATTGGACTGGATTCCTCAGTTTGGCATAAGTTTGCATTTTGCAATTGACGGATTGAGCCTCGTAATGCTTATACTTACTTTTTTCCTTGGTATAATTTCTGTCATTATTTCGTGGAAAGAGATAGACTCGAAGGTCGGGTTTTTCCATTTCAATCTTCTTCTTATCCTGGCTGGAATTACGGGTGTATTTCTTTCTCTTGATCTCTTCCTTTTCTATTTCTTCTGGGAACTGATGCTTGTACCAATGTATTTTCTGATAGGTATCTGGGGACATGAGAACAGAACCGCTGCATCGAATAAATTCTTTCTTTATACCCAGGCAAGTGGTCTGCTAATGTTTATCTCGATACTTGCCTTATATTTTGTGCATGGACATTCAACCGGTTTATACACATTCGATTATCAGCAAATACTTGGAACTGAGATGCCTGCTCCAACTGCATTTCTTCTTATGCTTGGCTTCCTGGCAGCATTTCTTGTTAAACTACCTGTTGTTCCTTTGCATAACTGGTTACCTGATGCTCATACCGAAGCACCCACTGCAGGAAGCCTCATTCTTGCTGCATTGCTTTTAAAAACCGGAGCATATGGTCTTCTTCGGTTTATAGTTCCATTATTCCCCTCGGCATCAGCTGAATTTGCTCCAATCGGAATGCTACTGGGTGTCGTCGGTATTCTATACGGCGCCAAACTCGCATTTGCTCAAACTGATCTGAAACGCTTAGTTGCTTACACCAGTGTCAGCCATATGGGATTTGTAATTCTCGGTGTTTTTTCATTTAATGAACTGGCTTACCAGGGGGTTGTCATTCAGATGATTGCACATGGGATAAGTACAGGAGCACTATTTATATTAGTTGGACAGCTTTATGAACGGATTCACACAAGAGATATAAATAAAATGGGAGGGCTTTGGGAAAAAGCTCCTGTCATGGGTTCTATCGGGCTCATCTTTTCAATGGCGTCACTGGGATTACCGGGATTAGGAAATTTTATTGCTGAACTCCTGATTCTGATCGGGGCGTTTAAGGCAAATATATTGATGTCGTGTCTGGCAAGTCTTGGACTTATTGCTGCAACAATATATTCTCTGAGAATAGTTCAAAAGGTCTTCCTGGGAAATAAAAATGCAGACTGGAAAATGAATGACCTGACTGTTCGTGAGAAAATGGTTTCTGCCTCATTGGTTATTGCAATCCTCTGGCTCGGTCTGTTTCCGCAACCTGTCATTAATACAGCAAAACCTGCTATTTTGAAGACATTGAAGAATCAGAAAGAGGTAAGCTGGCATGATCAGGTAAATAGAACCAATGATTATTTTATCACTACAGAATCAATTCACTTCAGAGGTTGTACCCCCCAATCCCGCCTAGGCGGGACTAATGCACTGTCTTTAGGTATATTTCATCCTGAATCGGTCAGTACTATTCCCTCAAATAATGGCCTAACTATGGGATATCAATTAAAATCATCTCAGAGACAGATAATTAACTCCCCATTGGGGGGGATGGGGGGTGGAAACTTCCTGTTTATGGATTTTATCAAATTTTAGGATATGACCTACAAAGACTTTTTGTGTTTGACTCCTTTCCTTATTCTTGCCACGGCTCCAATCGTGATCATGCTTGTAATCTCCATTTTAAGAAACTATAAGGTTGTTTTTGGTTTTTCCATCTTCTCACTATTACTTGCATTTGCCTCTATCTTTTTTATACTTCCATCCATTCCTCATTCAATAGAACCTTTGTTTATCATTGACATATACAGCCTCTTTTTTCTGGGAATTATTATTATTTCCGCATTGCTGGTGACTTTACTTTCTTACGATTACATAAGACAACTTGACGGAGTCAGAGAAGAATACTATATTATACTTTTCACCTCAACACTCGGTGCTTCATTACTTGCTGTTGCAAATCATTTTGTACTTTTCTTTCTTGGTATTGAAACACTTAGCATTTCCCTGTACATACTTATAGCCTTCCAGCGATCTAAGGATAGTTCAATTGAGGCCGGAATAAAGTATCTTATCCTGGCTTCAGTCTCATCGGCATTTTTGTTATTTGGTATGGGCTTGATCTACACTGCATTNGGGACAATGCAATTCTCNGCAATAGCAAAAGCACTTGGAACTCCTGGNCAGTTGTCTCCGCTGGTTATCACAGGTTTTGGAATGATGATGGTAGGTATAGGATTTAAGCTGGCTCTTGTTCCATTTCATATGTGGACTCCGGACGTTTACCAGGGAGCCCCTGCTCCCGTTTCAGCATATATAGCTACAGTATCAAAAGGATCAGTAATGGCAATTCTGATACGATTCTTCTTTAGTCTCAGGGGTTTCGATAACCATTATTTTTTCATTACAGTTTCAGGTATAGCAATACTTTCGATGTTCGTCGGAAACATACTTGCTATAAGGCAGCAGAACATAAAAAGGTTATTAGGATATTCATCCATTGCAAATATGGGATACCTGGTTGTAATATTACTGACAGGCAGCAGCAGAGGAATACAGGCTTCAATATTTTACCTGATTTCATATTTTGTGACTACAATCGGGGCATTTGGTGTAATATCACTTCTTTCGACATGCAAAACTGAAGCTGAAAATATAGAAGATTTCAGAGGTCTCTTCTGGAAAAGACCATGGATCGCTCTCGTATTTACACTTTCATTATTGTCTTTGGCCGGGATCCCCATTACCGCTGGTTTTATAGCGAAATTCTATATCATTCTTGAGGGTATGAAAGCCGGGCTTATGGTACTTGTATTTTCAATGATAATAAACAGTGTTATAGGATTATACTATTACCTCAGAATTATTACAGTACTTTTTTCTGCTGCCAGTGATACTAAATTGCCTGAACTAGCTATTACAGGGAAGGTTACCCTTGCCCTTGTCGGTATAAGTATATTAATATTAGGTATTTATCCCGGCTGGCTTATTGATATAATAGTCAGATTCGTTTCATTATAACAGCTGATTCTTTTCTGCAGGAGCTGGTTAAAATGGCCAGCAGTGCAATAAAACCAGGCTTAAAGACTTCCTTTTCATTTGTTAAATTATTTGATGAATCTAGCTAGAATTAGGTTTTAATTATTTTTTATTAAAATAGTAATTAATTCCAAAGGAATTGATTAACAAAAAGTTGTTAAATTTTTTAATAGCATAATCGCTTTCCCCTTTCGATTTGATATCTGTACCAAAGTAATATTCCGGAAGAAATCTTAAATCCAGGGCAAAGTTTTTATTGAGATTCATCTGAATACCAACACCTAAACCAACTATCATTCCGAGATAATTGGCTGATTTAAAATTGGACGGAGCAGATGGATTATATGCCAATTTTTCAAAATGGGAAGTTGCCATAGACCAATCAAAATATAAATATGGTTTTGCTTTTTTCTCAATTGAGGAACCGAGAAATCCTTTGACACCCAGTAATCTGATAAAATGATTTGTACTTGTGCCTGAAAAGCCATCTGCTGCACTGGTATATTTCATCATAGAAATATTATATGCCCAGTCAACCTCTGTATGTTTACTCCTGATGCCGAACTGGACACCAAAACCAGGGGCAGGATTTAATTTAGGCACCAAAATTAATTCATCAGTCGGAAGAGTAAAAAAGCTTTTTCCATCGAAATTCCCGGCAAAAAGAATATAGTCGGCAGAAATACCAATATAAGGCTGTAAGGTTATACCCTGCAAATCAGAATTTGATCCTGAGTTTGCTGTATTATTTGGCACAGTAACTGTATTTCCAGAATTTGGATTCGAAAGATCCCGGCCTGGTTTCAAATATGAAACTTTTAGATAGTTTACCCTCATTGTCGTATTCTGGTTATCCTGAAATCCAATCTGATTGCCAAAAAAGGGCAAGAATTCAGAGCTATGAACAAGTTTGTTATTCAAAAAAAAGTAATAACTGGAATTAATTTTCCGTACAGTCAATTTATTATAATCTGACTTATTAATTAAATCAGAAACAGTCCAATCCTTCAGACTAATGAAATTTCCGTCAAATTGAAATATTTTAAAGTAACCTTGTCCGGATATCTCAAAATTAAACCTGTGATAATTGTCATCTTTTCCCCATATCAGAGATATTCCGTTGTCGGTTTCACCTTGTACAAAAAGAAGTTCGGTCTCAATTTCAAAATCTCGTGTTACATCAATTGTCCGGGTAATCCAATAGCTGGGGTATATACCTTTACAAGCTGAAATTATTTCGAACGCTCCATTTTCTATTTTGCTGCTATAACAATTATCTGCTGACAATCCGGTAATCCAACCGACATTATTGGAAAAGTCATCTTTGAAGATATTTTCAGAATTCAGATAATCTTCATAATTTGTCTGTGCATGAGAAATCATGAAATAAAAGAAAAAGACCACGAAGTTTAATAATCTTAATTTATTGTTCATTTTTCATGAAAATTATAGTTTGAATTTGTCAGTTCAGAATATCACTCGAAGGCAGGTCTTCAAGACTCTCACTAATATTTTTATTAATCAGATCCTTAGAATTTATAATAGACTTTTAACAGGAATCTCGCTATGGCCATGCCGACTTCAATATCGGTTCCTGATGTTTTATAATAGCCTTTGCCGTATTGCATATGCAACGCTATCCCAATATTATCTTTCTCATAGGCAGGTCCTATCATGATTCCCATATCAGTGCCATTAAGCGCTTTATCCCATTCGGATGCTATTACCGATCCTAAACCTATGTACCCACCTAATTGTGCATGAAACGCAGTGTTCGGATATTGGGAAAGCCAATTAAATCCGATGTTAAATCGGGAGGCTTTGTTATCAAATGATTTAAATGTCGTGTGTTCATATTCAAGATAAACTCCTAACCTTAAGGCATCGCGAACCTGACGGGCATAGTAAGTTTGAATTACCGGGCCGGGATTTCTCGTTATCCAAATATAGGCAGGATCTCCAACCCAAACATCATAATCATATGAGGGGCTGAATCCAGCTCCAAAACCAATAATGTTCTTCTTATCTTGTCCTTGTGCAAATAGGTTCATTGTTAGCATTACACAAAGAATGCATAGGACTCCAATTTTCTTGCTCATAATTACATAATTTATTTGATAATAAAACAGGCCAAAAGACAAAGAGAGATGTCGTAAAAAGAAAATTCGTTACATAATGAATATATTATTTTAATAAGTTTGTAACAATAAAATCATTATTGTCATATCATATAGCTTTTATATGTGGTCAATTTATTGAATTTGTCGAACATGTATTATCTTGAGAAACCAACGCCTGGGATATCATTCGATTTGAAACTGAACAAATCAATAAATATAGAGTAAAAAATAAAACAACCATGACCTGCTTGCNGGATTGAATTAAAAACAGGAGGAACGTATATGAAAAAGATTGCTATAATTGTAATAATGGTGTTCGGGATAATGGGATGCGTTACAACCTCCAAAGTGAGTTCCCATTTTGACAAAGCCAGATGTAAGCGCATCGGAATTTTGATCATACGGATGGGGAATGAAGTGTATTCAGGAGTCTCTCCCATCACGCTGCAGACTAATTATGCTAACCGGCGTAGTATGCCACAGTCGCTCATGGGTTTGTCTGAGAACTTCGTCGATGTTTATATCGAGGAGGAAGGACGCCTTAAGGAATCGATTCCAGATTATCCGAAGTACAAATCTGCCGCTGGGCAAAATGTAGGTCCGTTGTTTAAAGCATCGGAGTACTACTACAAGAACATCACGCCGCAACTATCAGCACACGTCAGCGGGCTGCTGAGAGAAAAGGGTTACGAAGTTGTGAATCTTCGTCAGGTCAGCAAGGATTGGAGCAAACCCATTTCAGAAATGACGGTTGATGAGATCATCGGGAAGAGTCGTGGAGTGGTTGACGCCGTATTTATTTTTCATTATATGGACGTAGGTGATTCGTACCAATCGTTAAATGCTGTCAACACTTCCTATGTACAATCCTCAGGTTTTAGTTCTATTTCGTACACCATTGCGATGTTCGATGTCGTTACCAGGGAGAGAATTCTGTTTTTCAGACCGGCGTGGCCATACCGGATTTCCGCGGTTTTAGTGAATGATCCGGAAATACTTGCGGATCCAGTGCTAAAACAAAAGGTGATTGATTCGGGTAGCAAGGGTTATACGAAAATCATGGAGAAGACCACCTTCAGTGACGAGGAAATCGTGGAGCGTGTAGCAAAATACATTTGCTACGGAGTCAAATGGAAACCGGCTGATGGCAGCCAGCAGGAATGGAAAGG
>JGI24134J36421_10000520_pt1 | contig 12180 bp, 10 predicted proteins | sample BarGraNGADG00312_FD_36421 | JGI IMG/M metagenome (IMG submission 36421) | reverse complement strand
GGGTGTTTATGATTTCGGGTTGAGAATAGAAAAAATCAAGAAATAAATGTAAGGAGGTGGGAAAGAATAAACTGGCCAGATGGACTGAGTTAGGATCATACGATAATGTTATTCAACCGGAAATCAGTGAGATCTCAGGTAAGGACCACCCTGTAAAAGGCAATTGGCAGAATGAGCTTTTCAAAAATGAAAATCCCATAGTTCTTGAACTTGGATGCGGCAAGGGAGAATATACAATAGGATTGGCTAACAGATTCCCTGATAACAATTTTGTCGGAATTGATATAAAAGGGGCGCGCTTATGGCGTGGAGCCAAAACAGCCAATGAACAGAAACTCCCGAACGTGGCTTTTCTGCGCACAAGAATTGAATTCATAAATTCCTTCTTTTCCAAAAATGAAGTGGATGAAATATGGATTACCTTCCCCGACCCACATCCCGGGGGAAGAAACTCAAATAAAAGACTTACCTCACCCAGGTTCCTGAATTCATATCGCCTGTTCCTGAAAGACAAAGGATTGATTCATCTGAAGACTGATAACTCAGAGCTTTATAACTTCACAAAGACAGTTGTAAATTATAATAATCTCGAAACAGTCATTTCTACAAATGACCTTTATTCTGATAAGATTGATAATATTCTTTCAATCAGAACCCACTATGAAAAGATTTTTCTGGATGCAGGACTAAAAATAAATTTCCTCTCCTTCCGGCTTGATAAAGAAAAAATTATTCAAAATGTCTCACCCAAAACAAAAAGGGAATAACGACTTTTTCTCTAAAGTATATGAGGTGACCAGGCTAATACCTTACGGCAGGATAACTTCATATGGTGCAATAGCCCGGTACCTCGGTTCAGGAAGATCGGCACGAATGGTTGGGTGGGCGCTCAATGTAAGCCATACCAACCTTGAATTTATCCCTGCCCACAGAGTTGTAAACCATAACGGTCTTCTCACAGGGAAACATCACTTCGGTAATTCAACAACCATGGAACAACTTCTTGAGAACGAGGGCATTGTCATTGAGAATGACCGGATTCTAAACTTTGAAGAAAAGTTCTGGGACCCGGGGACAGAGCTCTAGGGTTGTGATTGCCTAGAGATTTCTCATTTAGATGATTTTTTCTAAGTATTATAAACTTTACTTCAATCAATTCAAGTCTGACTAAAATTATTGGAGATTCCTCATTCCTCCGCCATTCGGCGGATTCATTCGGAATGAAAGCTCACCTTAGTTAGTAGGAGGAATAAATGGGGATTTGTCAAGGCAAATCCCCATTTATTCCTCTATTACCTCGCCCATGTGATGTCATCCCGAGTCCGCCAACCGGCGGACTCGGGATCTCCTTCTCCCTTATCCAATACTGATCTCATACTCCGATTCTCTCCAAACTTTTAGTATTTACATTTTGTATTTACACAAAAAACCGTTAATCTTGCATCTTGTTTATATTTAAATTAAATAAAAATAACGATCTTAAACTGGTTGATTCAATAAAATAATGTTTTCAAAAGATCAGATATTAAATTCCCTTTCCAGGGTCATTCACCCTGAAAAAAAGACGGATATTGTTACTCTGGGAATGGTTTCGGAGGTTGAATCAGATGAAAAAGGGATCTCTCTTACCATTACTCCAGAAAAATCGAACGATCCTTTTATCTCTTCTATCAGGAGCACCGTTGTAAGGACATTAAAAGAAGTTCTTGGTCCCGATGCGATCATAAACGAGATTAAAGTTCAGCCAAAGGTTATTGTTGGGAAAAAACAGGAAAAACCGGCAGATCCTCTGCCCGGAGTATCAAATATAATTGCCGTCGCTTCCGGAAAAGGTGGAGTTGGAAAGACAACCATCGCTGTAAATCTGGCTGTCTCCCTTGCCCGGTTGGGATATAAAGTCGGAATTCTTGATGCCGACATTTTCGGACCATCTGTTCCAAAAATGTTCAATGAAGAAAAGTACCGCCCGGAAGTAATAAGGGACGATCATGGCGATCATATTATCCCATTAACAAAGTTCGGCGTTAAAGTTCTGTCAACCGGTTTTTTTGTAGATCCTGCAGATGCAGTGATATGGAGGGGACCAATGGCTTCAAATTTTCTAAAGCAACTTATTACCCAGGGTGAATGGGGAAAGCTTGATTATCTTCTTGTAGATCTGCCTCCCGGAACAAGTGATATTCATCTCACTCTTGTCCAGGAGGTTCCCGTTACCGGTGCCATTATTATAAGTACTCCTCAGGAGGTAGCCCTGGCCGACGCGGTGAAAGGAATNTCGATGTTCAGGAGCGATAAAATTGATGTTCCTGTACTTGGACTGGTAGAAAACATGTCGTGGTTTACTCCTGCAGAACTTCCCGGAAACAGATACTATATTTTCGGAAAAGAGGGTTGTATGAGACTTGCTGAAAAAATGAATGTCCCGCTTTTGGGACAAATTCCACTGGTNCAGAGCATCTGTGAAGGAAGTGATAATGGTCAACCTATAGCTCTCGAAGATTCAATTACAGGAAATGCATTTATGGAACTTGCAAAAGAACTTATAAAAAAAGTCGGACAGAGAAACAAAGAGCAGCGACCAACTGTAAAACTTCAGATAACTAAATAAAATGTTTGGCCTCTCCCCAACCCCTCTCCCAAGGGAGAGGGGCAAAAACAAATACGATCAACCAGTTACCCCCTTTCTCTCCTGGGAGAAGGGGGCTAGGGGGATGAGGCAAAAAGAAGTGAGATAAGGAATGATTTTTGATGATTTGAAATCAATAAATATTATATGATATGACAGAAATTAAGAGTATTAAAGACCGCGTTATGAAAGCGCTTGAAAGAGTTAGACCCTATCTTCAGTCTGATGGAGGAGATATTGAATTCATTGATGTTACAGATGATATGACTGTGAAGGTTAAGCTAACCGGTGCATGCAATGGTTGTCCATACAGTATGCAGACCTTAAAAGCAGGAGTTGAACAGGCAATAATGAAAGAAGTACCGGAAATAAAGAGAGTTATTTCAGCCTGATAAACAAGATCAACTCAATTTTATTTACCTTTGAAATACTATACACATAATTAGTTAGTTATAGTATTAAAAGTCAATTATTGGCTTCAAATAAAACACCATATAAATACCTGGTACTACTTGGATTGTCCATGGTAGTGACATATTGTTCGGTTGAAAAAAACACGGGCGCCAGCAGGTTTTACCAGGGTATGACCGCAAGGTATAACATCTATTTTAATGGTTATGAGAGTTTTAAGACAGGTCTCGCTAAAATATCAAGGGTTTATCAGGATGACTATGCAGAAATGTTGAGAGTGTTTCAATACAGTGATCCCTCTACTGTTTCTATTTGTTCCTCTGACATGGAAAGAGCAATTCAGAAAGCATCAAAGCTAATTTCTCTTAAATCAATAACTGCAAAACCGGAATTAAAAGAAAAAGGTCAGATCTCGGAAAAGGATAAAGAGCTTCTTAACAGGAAAGAATATAATGAGTGGGTTGATGACAGCTATCTGCTTATTGGAAAAGCCCGCTTTTATAAACATGAATATAACGAAGCAACATCAATATTCAACTACTGTATTACCGATGCAAATGATCAGGCTATTAAGACTGAAGCCACAATCTGGTTGGCAAGAATAAATAATGAAACAGGCAATTATAATGAGTCTTTAAGATTGATCAGCGGACTCGACATAACCGTTGATCCTGCAAAGTCATTAAGATCGATGTACTATACAACCCTGGCTGATCAATTCATCAAACAAAAAAGGTACTCTGAAGCTATAGATCCTCTGGGGAAATCAATTGAATTTGTATCGGGTAAAATTGCCAGATACAGGTTGACCTACCTCCTGGCTCAGTTGTTTGAAAAGACAGGAGATGGAGCCAGGGCAACATCGCTTTATCGTGAAGTTGTGAAGATGAATCCACCCTATGATATCGAATTTAATGCCAGAATAAACATTGCCGGGGTTTTTGATATTAACTCAGGTAATCCTAAGGAAATAAGAAGAGAGCTCGAAAGAATGCTTAAAGATTCTAAAAACAAAGACTATCAGGACCAGATTTATTTTGCTCTGGGGAATATGTCGATGAAAGAGGGAAAAGAGTCAGAAGCCCTTCACTACTTCAGAAAATCAGCGATCGCCAAATCGCAGAATCAGAATCAGAAAGGCAGATCTTACCTTGCACTTGCAGGTTATTATCTTAAGAAACCCGATTATATGAAGGCAGGAACTTATTATGATAGTGCAGTCTTTTTTCTTGACCAGAAATATCCCGATTACCTTGCAATAAAAAATAAATCGCAAAGTCTGAATNCNCTGGTCTCCCAATTGACTATAATTCAGCGTGAAGATAGCCTTCAACGCGTGGCACTAATGCCTGAACCTGAAAGAAATGCACTGATATCGTCAATAATCGCCAAGATANNTAAAGATGAAAGTGAAGGNAAAACCGCTGCTAATACCGATAGATTTAATCTCGGTCAATATTATGAAAATGAAAGGCGTTTTCAGGGGAATATTGATCAGGAGGGCAAATGGTACTTCTATAATCAGGCTGCTTTAACTTTTGGCCGTACTGAATTCCGTAAACGTTGGGGTGACCGGAAGTTTGAAGATAATTGGAGAAGATCTAACAAAACAAGAGTTAATATTTCGCAGGTTTCAAATAATCCCAATGAGGTTTCACAGAATGTCTCTGACACGTCAGCAGCTCAACTCAATTATAAAAAGCCTCAATTCTATCTGAAGAATCTTCCNNTGACTGACTCTTTAAAAGTTATTTCCAACGANAAAATAACCCTGGCCCTGTTTAATGCAGGCAAAGCTTATGCCGAAAGAATTCCTGACCAGACAAAAGCTACAGAAACATTTGAGTCGCTGATCAGTCGTTTTCCTGCGAGTGATCTTGTCCCTGAAACACTATATAACCTCTATAATGTGAACAAGGCAGGGAATAATCCTAAGGCCGAAACTTACAGGGAACGATTACTGCAAAAGTATCCCGAAAGTGAGTTTGCCAGAATTNTGTCAGACCCTGCTTATTACGAGAAAAAAATGGCTGAAAAGAAAATGGCTGAAAAAATTTATGATGATGCTTATAGCGCTTATAATAATGAAAAATTTAACAATGCAATTTCTATCTGCGACGATGCATTGAAAAAATATCCCAAAGATCAGCTCTCCCCTAAATTTCTTCTGCTCCGTGCCTATTCTGTTGCCAGGATAAGTGATGAAAGAGCTTTTAAGGANGAACTTAGTAATATTATTAAAACATGGCCGGAAACTGCGGAAAGTAAAAAGGCAGCAGATTTAATTGAATACCTTAACCAGAAAATTCCTGAACTAAAAGTAGAGGAAGATAAGAAAATTGCAACTGAAATCTATACTGCAGATACAAAAGGGAATCATGTTTTCGCATTGATAATTTCTGACCCGGCATTTAACCTGAATCAGGCATCGTTTGATGTAATCAGCTATAATATTGATAATTTTACAAATAAGAATTTCAAGACCGAAGGATCACTTGTTGAAAATAAATTTATACTTATAACTGTTTCCGGGTTTCCGGATATTGCACAGGCTATGGATTATTACAATGCTTTTAAAACTGAAAAGTTTGTGAGGAATCCGACTGGTGCAAGGATGATGACCTTTATAATAAGCAATGACAACCTTAAAGTACTTAAAGACGATAAGAATCCAGGGCGCTATCAACTTTTCTTCAAGGAAAAATATTTAAAATGAGGAAAATAAAAATTCTCTGGACTGATGACGAGGTTGAGGCACTGAAACCTCACATTTTTTTCCTTGAAGAAAAAGGCTATGAGATTGATACCTGCTCAAATGGTAACGATACAGTTGACCTTGTCAGGCAAAACAGGTATGATCTTATTTTTCTCGACGAAAATATGCCTGGCTTGAGCGGCATTGAAACATTAAAGTTAATAAAAGAGGTACGGACTGATATCCCTGTGGTGATGATCACTAAAAGTGATGAGGAAGATATAATGGAAGCCGCCATAGGATCAGAAATCGCCGATTATCTGATTAAGCCAGTCAAGCCTAAACAGGTACTCCTGGCTATAAAAAAAATCCTTGATCAGCGCCGGCTGGTAACAGAAAAGACAACAACTGATTACAGACAGGAATTCAGCCGGATAAGCAATATGATCTCATCTGCTTCAACATATACCGACTGGACGGAGCTATATAAAAAAATTGTATTCTGGGAATCTGAACTTGAAAAATCAACCGATCCCGGGATGACTGAGATTCTTAAACTTCAGCAAAACGAAGCAAATAATTCCTTTTCTAAATTCATGATTTGTAATTATCTCGATTGGCTAAAACCTGAAAACTCTTCTAAACCTTTGCTTTCGCCTGCCCTCTTTTCACAAAAAATTTTCCCGAATGTAAAACAAAACAGACCCCTGTTCTTTATACTTATCGATAACATGAGGTATGACCAGTGGAAGACAATTTCAGCTGAACTATCGGGGATGTACAGGATTATTGACGAGGATTTGTATTTCAGTATTTTGCCAACTGCTACACAATTCGGCAGGAATTCCATATTCGCGGGATTGATGCCTTCTTCAATTGCAGAACTTATGCCTGAACTATGGATAAATGATGATGAGGAGGAAGGTAAAAACAATTTTGAAGAAGAGTTATTTAAAAACCAGTTGACTCGTAAAGGGCTGAAATACAAGTGGTCGTATAATAAAATCAGCAGCAGCCTTGAAGGTAAAAAGGTAAATGAAAAAGTAAGATCGATGCTTGAAAATGACATCAATATCCTTGTTTTCAACTTTGTAGATATGCTTTCTCATGCAAGAACCGAGATAAGTATGATCCGCGACCTTGCTAACGATGAGCCTGCCTACAGGAGTCTGACCCGTTCCTGGTTTATGCATTCTTCGTTGTTCGAACTGCTCAAAACACTTGCTTCATTTCCTGTCAGGGTCATTTTCAGTACGGACCACGGTACTATTAGAGTACAGAATCCAATTAAAATAATAGGGGACAGGAAAACGTCATCCAATCTCAGATATAAAATGGGCAGAAACCTTGATTATGACCCAAAGAAAGTTTTTGAGTTGACTAATCCGGAAAAAGCTATGCTGCCTAAGACCAATTTAAGTTCAAGATACATCTTTGCTCTTAACCAGGACTTTCTCGTTTATCAGAACAATTATAACTATTATGCAGGCTATTACAAGGACACCTTTCAGCATGGGGGGATTTCGATGCAGGAAATTATGATACCGGTTGCATGTCTGGAACCTGTTTAACTTCTTAACCCTTCCCCGACCCTTCCCTTAAACAATAAGGGAAGGGAGAAAACAATAGGATATATGAAATTAATTATCAAAGATAAGAGACACCTGCAAATGCAGCAAAGCAACTCCTGAAACATTGTGGAGAAAAGAAAATATTTGCCTTTTATGGTGCCATGGGTGCAGGCAAAACAACAATTATCAAAGCAATATGTGAAGTACTTGGCGCCATCGACATAATCAGCAGCCCTACATTTACTCTGGTCAATGAATACCGGACCTCAGGAGGAGAAGCACTCTATCATATCGATTTCTACAGAATAAAAAAACAGGAAGAGGTGTATGATTTTGGTGTCGAGGAATACCTTACCGGCGATTCATACTGCTTTATGGAATGGCCTGAACTTATAGAAGAAATACTCCTGAGACCGTGATTGTCAGAATTTCAGTCGATAAAAATGAACAGAGAATCCTTTCAATATCAAAATAATATCTGATTTTGCTCTCTATTCCAAATTATTTACCTTTGAAGAAATATCTACCTCCAAATGATGAATGAAAAAGGTAAGAGCGGAAAAGTCAGTTTTGAAAATACTGTATTCATGCCAAAAGAGGAACACCTGGAGACTGCTGTTAAGAACTGCAGAATTTCATTGGTATTCCCAGCGACAAAATAGATGATGAAAAAAGAGTGGCGCTGACTCCTGAGGCAGTTAATCTGCTCGTTGAAAGCGATAATGAGGTGATTGTTCAGAAAGGTGCAGGACTCGGAGCCAATTATACTGATAAGGATTACAGTGAGAACGGGGCTATAATAAGTGACTCCCCTGCAAGAGTTTACAGTGCCGATGCTGTAATTAAGGTTGCCCCGTTTTCTGAGAAAGAGACGGAATATCTTAAAGGTAATCAATTGGTTTTATCGTACCTTAATGTTCTTAAGCTGAGCGAAGAAACCCTTGGAAAACTCATAAGAAAAAAAGTGACGGCTATTGCGTTTGAAAAGATCCGGAATGGTAACGGAGATATGCCTGTAGTGGAATCAATGAGTGAAATTGCAGGAATTACTTCTCTACTGATTGCTTCGGAATATCTTAGTAATATGCATGGTGGCAAGGGTGTGATGCTTGGAGGAATTACAGGTGTAACGCCAACAGAAGTTATCATTTTAGGTGCTAATACTGCCGGTGAATATGCCGCCAGAGCAGCTATAGGACTTGGCTCAACTGTTAAAATATTCGACAATTCCCTCCCCCGGCTACGAAGGTTTCAGAATCTGCTCGGACAACGTCTTCAGACCTCCGTATTTCATCCCCAGGTATTAAAGAAAGCACTTAAGTCAGCCGACGTGCTTATCGGCGCTATTGAACTCGAAGATCTCAGGCCCTGGTATTACGTAACAGAAGACATGGTACGGAATATGAAAAAAGGAGCTGTAATTATCGACCTGAGTATTGACCGTGGTGGTTGTATTGAAACAACTGAATGTCGGGCAATGAAAGATCCTGTTTACGAGAAACATGGGGTAGTTCATTTTTCAGCATGGAATCTTCCGTCGCGTGTAGCACGAACAGCATCTATTGCTCTTAGTAATATTTTTACTCCACTGCTTCAAAGTATGGCTGATGCAGGGGGAATTACCCAATTGCTGAAAAATGATCGGGGTGTGCGTAACGGTGCATATTTATATAATGGGATGCTAACAAATGAAACCTTGGGTCAGAAATTCGGAATCATATCTAAAGATCTCGATCTACTTATATCAGCCTTCTGATTATCAGAAAAACGCAACAAAGACGCTAAGGCGCTAAGGATAAATACATCTCAATATTTATTATCTTTGTTCGATTTTTAAAAAAAGCTAACAAATCATTACCAGTCTCATGAAGAAATTCAAAAGATATCTTGTCACTTCAGCACTTCCCTATGCTAATGGCCCGATACATATCGGTCATCTGGCAGGGGTTTACGTACCATCCGATATTTATACCAGGTATCTGAGAATGAAAGGGATGGACGTGATTTCTATTTGCGGATCTGACGAACATGGAGTGCCTATTACTCTCAAGGCCCGAAAAGAAGGTGTTTCGCCCAAGGAGATAGTTGACAGATATCATACAATGAATAAAAAAGCATTTGAGGATTTTGGAATTGCTTTCGATATCTATTCTCGTACATCAAATAAAACCCATTTCGAAACTGCATCGGGATTTTTCAGAACGCTCTATGAAAAAGGTGAATTCACTGAAAAAATATCTGAACAATATTATGATGAGGAGGCAGGATGTTTCCTGGCCGACAGGTATATTATGGGAACCTGCCCTCATTGCGGAAATGAGAACGCTTACGGTGACCAGTGTGAAAAATGCGGAACCTCGCTCAGCCCAAACGAACTCATAAATCCGCACTCAACAGTCAGTGGCAGTAAACCGGTTTTACGCGATACACTTCACTGGTATCTCCCTCTTGACAAGTACGAACCATGGCTTAAAAAATGGATTCTCGATGATCATAAAGAGTGGAAAGTAAATGTGTATGGACAGTGCAAATCATGGCTCGATCAGGGATTGAAGCCCAGGGCAGTGAGCCGCGATCTCGACTGGGGCGTACCTGTTCCTGTTGAGGGTGCAAAAGGGAAAGTTCTGTATGTCTGGTTCGATGCCCCTATCGGTTATATATCTGCTACAAAAGAGCTTACTGCCGACTGGGAAAAATACTGGAAGAACAAGGAGACAAAAATGGTTCATTTTATCGGTAAAGACAATATTGTGTTTCATTGTATAATCTTTCCCGCTATGCTTAAAGCAGAGGGCAGTTATATCCTCCCTGAAAATGTTCCGGCCAACGAATTTCTGAATCTTGAAAACGACAAAATATCAACTTCAAGGAACTGGGCAGTATGGCTTCACGAATACCTTGAAGATTTTCCCGGGAAACAGGATGTTCTGCGCTATTCGCTTTGTGCCAATGCACCGGAGACAAAAGATAATGATTTCACCTGGAAAGATTTTCAGGCACGAAATAATAACGAACTTGTAGCTATTCTTGGCAACTTTGTCAACCGGACTCTCGTACTTACAAATAATTATTATGAAGGGAAAGTACCTGAAAGAGGCGTAACTGATTCAAATGATGATGCTGTTTTGAATGAGATAATTCGCATTAAGGAAAATGTTGAAATTAGTCTTGAATCATTCCGTTTCCGCGAGGCTCTTAAGGAGGCCATGAATCTGGCACGACTTGGTAATAAGTATCTTGCCGATGCAGAACCATGGAAAGTTATAAAAACCAACCCGGAACGTGTAAAAACAATTATGAATATAGCTTTACAGATAACTGTAAATCTGACAATTGTATGCGAACCATTTTTACCGTTCTCTATGGAAAAATTACGGGGCTGGATCAATTTAAATGAGCTGAAATGGAACGATGCCGGTAAATCAGATCTGCTTAAACCTGGCCATGTTATTAACAGGCCCGGATTGCTATTTGAAAAGATTGAAGATGAAGAGATCACCCGGCAGATAGATAAGCTTCTTGCAACAAAAAAAGCAAATGAGGCTGCCGGCGCAAAAACTACTCCCGGAAAAGATCCGATAGTTTTTGATGATTTTTCCAAAATTGATATAAGAACCGCAACTATTCTTGAAGCTGAAAAAGTCCCTAAAACTACCAAACTTCTTAAACTCAGGATTGATACCGGCATCGATATCAGGACTATAGTTTCAGGTATTGCTGAATACTACGAGCCTGAAACCATTATTGGTAAACAGATATCTATTGTAGCGAATCTTGAACCACGGAAGATCAAAGGAATTGAATCGAAAGGGATGATCCTTATGGCAGAAGATAAAAATGGTAAACTTGTAATGGTTGCTCCTTCTGAAAAAGTGAGTAACGGTAGTATGATAAAATAGCAGCCTGTATATGGCTGCTCTTTCTTATAAAATCGTTCTTTGATTCAGGAAATACTCTTATCGATGATCAGATGATGCGTATAAGCCTATATATGCACCAACAAATCCTCCTGCAACTTCAGTACTCAGATTGGCCGCATTAACATCCTGCTTTATAAGTGACCATTTGTCTTTCTTAAGAGCATAATAGAAGCTATATTTCCCTGAACTTCCTTCAATTTTAAGATATATCATTTCAGACGGCTCCATTGTTGACAATTCATCAGATGCGATAATGAGAGACTTTCCTGAATTACTATCATTGCCTGCTCTTTCAACAAAAACAGCATATTTGTCATTCTCTTTTTTCAATCCCAGATACAGGTAGTTTTTCTCATTCTGAAAAGCAATTAACCCGGCTGTTTCATTCAGGTTGAGCGTTTTAAACCTTACCGCAGTTACTGCTGAGAAAACAGAATGTTGCTGCCTTCTTCCGATAAAACCAGGATTTTCAAATGAAGCAATTGATACTGGCTGCAATTCCATTCTAAAGAAGCCGGGATTACTTGTTAAGCTATACCACTTTTTACGTGGTGTACGAATAAAATTCCAGTTCAGGTTCAGAGTCGAATCTATAAAATCATCCCTCCATATGAAATTCCCGGTAGTAGGTAAGCCGGATCTTTGTGGTGCAGGCAATTTCGGTTTCTGCATCAGGTATGAAATTTTTTCAGCACGATTTGTGATGACCGGCCATCCGTTGTTCCACGAAACGGGCAGCATAAATGTTTCCCTGCCGGTATTGAAATAATTCTTTTCATACGGTCTGCACCCTAAAAATACCGCCCACCATTCCCCGTTCTGTGTTTGAACAAAATCTGCGTGACCCGTACAAGTTACAGGGTTTATTCGTTCAGGATTCAGGTCTCGCTGTGTAAGGATTGGATTTCCCGGAAATACTTCATAAGGTCCCCATACAGATCCGGATCTGAAGACAAC
>JGI24134J36421_10000511_pt1 | contig 12242 bp, 11 predicted proteins | sample BarGraNGADG00312_FD_36421 | JGI IMG/M metagenome (IMG submission 36421) | reverse complement strand
TGCTGTTTTTGTCAGCAATTTTACAAATCACATTCTGACTGAGGGTAAAGAGGTTACATTGCAAACCGGATTTCCTTTTGAAATACTCGTGCCATTAATAAAAGAGACCATCTCCAAAGCATTGGATTTAGGCACTGAAAACTCGCAGACAGGACCAGCCATAAGACATGATCATAATACTATCGAAAAACATTTGGAATTGCTATCTTTCTCTCCTGGATTGCAGAGAATTTATAAAGAAATGACAGAATCGATAATTGAATACTACGATAAAGACAAAAGACAAAAGTAAAAAGACAAAAGTTAAAAAGACAAAGGATAAGAAAGTTGCTGGTTACTGGTTCTGGTTGCTGGTTAGGTTCTGATCTGATTAACAAGCAACAAGCAACAAGCAACAAGTAACAAGCTAAAAATAAAAGCTATGGCATTAAATAACGCAAAACATATTATCGGAGAGATTGATGGCATTCGTTGTACAATTATTGAGACCGGTGCCACTCTCGAACGTATTGCTTTCCTGAGCGACCTTTTGAGTTTCAACAACCTGGAAGTAAAAGATATGAAAGAAGTATCAGAGATCCCCGGTGAAGAATTAAAATATACAATTGGTGTAACGGATCTCATCTTCAATCCTGTTTTTGCTATTTATGAAAGGCAATTAAAAACCAGAGAAGGTACATTTGTGACTCCGGGTTACTGGAAGGAGGAATGTATTGAATGCGATCCCAGGTACTGGATGAGGAGAAAGCATACTAAAAAATCAACGATTGACTGATTATTAAAGTCCTCCCTCCTGCTCCGGAGGTATGACTGCCCCTCCGAAAATAATTGTATTATTCACAATTTTTCCTGATATTTGACGGCATAAAATCTGACTTTAGATTTCTTATCAGTCGATTCATAAAATGAAACTATCTAAACGGTTTCTTATTTTACCTGTTATACTGGCCTTATTTACCTATCTGTTTTATTCAGCATACAAGGATGTCAGGGACAGAACGTTAAATGAATTTAATTCTCAGCAGTTTACACTTGCCAGACAAGCTTCCAGAGGTATAGAAAGTTTTTTTATTTATTATCAAAGAGAACTTTTATTCTTATCGAAGCTTAAATATGTTTCAGAACTGAATGATCAGGGGAGGGATTTATTGGCCGATTTTTATAATAATCATTCCGACCAGATAGAAGCAATTTCTGTTGTTGATTCAAAGGGAATTCTGAAATACACTTTTCCGTTAAACAAGGAGGCACTCGGAAAGGATATATCAAATCAGAAGCATATAGAGACTATTATCAAAACTCACAAATCCACTGTTAGCGATGTATTTACATCGGTACAGGGTTTCAGGTCAATTGCATATCATGTTCCGATTTTTACCGGCGGTGACTATAAAGGAAGTATTGCTATCCTGATTCAACTCGACAAACTGGGCAAGCGTTTCGTCGAAAACATCAGGACCGGAGAAACCGGTTACGGATGGATGATCAGTGAGGCAGGCATCGAAATATATAATCCTTCATATAATCAGATCGGAAAATCAGCTAAAGAGGCTTATAGCAACTTTCCTTTGGTTACAGAGCTGATTAATAAGACAGTAACTTATGCCGCGGGTACTTCTGTCTGTTATACTTCACCGACAATGGGTGTAACAAAAGATCTGACAAAAACCCTGGCTGCTTTCTATCGTGTCTCCCTTGATAATACATTCTGGACCATCATAATTTTTACGCCGGAAGCCGAAGTTTTAGCAAAACTTACATCATTCCGAAATCGTTTGTACATTCTTTTTTCACTGATCATAATTGTAATGGTCACCTACTTTTACCTTTCCTTTAAAGCTAGCAATATCCTGCTGGAGGAGAAAAAAAGAAAAGCTGTTGAAAAAATACTTCGTGAAAGCGAAAACCGTTTCAGGACAATGTTTGAATTATCTCCGGCTGGCATTATTCTGATAGATGAAACTGGTTCAATAATTGAGGTTAATTCATCATTTTGTGTAACTCTGGGTTACTCCAGAAATGAAATTCTCGGAAAAAACATAAGATTATTTGCTTCACCTGACGATGATGAGGAGATAGATAAAAATATTACTGAAATTCTCTCAGGTAAAACAAAGATACATGAAGTAAAAAACTTCAGGAAAGATGGAACGACCTGTATTGTAGCCCTATATGAAACCAAGATCATTCTGCCTGACGGTAAACGCGGAATACTATCAGTATCGAACGACATATCAGAAAAAATAAGAGCCCAACAGGAGCTTATTATTGCAAAAGAAAAAGCTGAAGAAAGTGACAGGCTCAAATCAGCTTTCCTGGCAAATATCTCACATGAACTCAGAACACCACTGAATGCCATAATAGGTTTCTCCGGTCTGATGATAGATACCGGCCCCAACCAGGATACTGTTTCGTATGCAAACAATATTTTAAAAAGTGGTCAGCATCTCCTGAGTCTTGTCGAAGATATTTTTGATACGACAATGATCGAAACAGGGCATATAAAAATCAACTATGATAAAACTGATATAGTCTCCGTCCTGAAGGAAGTCAAAAATATTTTAGATGGGGAAAGACTAAAGGAGAACAAAAACGATGTCGAATTAATTTTGAATTTAGATGCAGAAAAAAACCAGAAGCATCTGCTTACCGATAGCCGGAAATTAAAGCAGGTATTGATCAATTTGCTGAGGAACGCGCTTAAGTTCACCGATAAAGGATATATAGAATTTGGATTTACAGAGACTGAAGAAGAAGGAAATAGTTTTCTGCAGTTTTATGTCAAGGATACCGGCATCGGAATAGATAAGAAACATCATGATGCCATTTTTAATATATTCCGGCAAATTGATGATACTCATACCAGGAAGTTCGGTGGTATGGGAATAGGACTGTCAATTGCAAAAAAAACTATTGAAAAACTGGGCGGAAAAATCTGGGTTGAGTCTGAGCAATTTAAAGGATCTGTTTTCTATTTTACTCTGCCGGTTTTATCCGGAAGCATCGAAAAAGAAAAAGAGACAGATGATAAAGGTTTGACATCCGATAGAAAGTTTTTNGGTAAAACAATACTTATTGCTGAAGATGACCCATCCAATTATGATTTTTTAAGAATTTTTCTTACAAGGATGAATATCAGAGTATTATGGGCAAAGGACGGACANGAAGCCATAAATCTTTGTGAAACTGATTCTTCTATTGATCTGGTGTTTATGGATATNAAAATGCCGGTTATTAACGGATTTGAAGCCACNAAGAAAATCAAGAGTACAAGACCCGGACTGCCGGTAGTTGCACAGACAGCTTATGCAATGTCNCCTGACAGGGTTGAAGCAGTAAAATCAGGATGTGACGATTATATGTCAAAACCAATTAAAATTAAACAGCTGACGGATATCTTAGAAAAATATCTTTAATGTGGTGTAGTAGGGAACGGTCGCGACCGTTCCCTTCCTATATTGGAAATTACAAACTGTCATCATTCCAGATTTCCCAGGCTCTCTCAGCCTGACCATAGAGCATATTTATCCCGCTTATTATAGTACAACCCTGCTCCTTTCCAGCTTTTAAAAATGATGTGAGTTCCGGATTATAGACAAGGTCGAAAAGAATATGGTCATTATTGAGGCAACTGTAATTCAGATCGGGTTTTCCTGTTATATCAGGAAACATACCCAAAGGCGTTGTATTAACAATCAACTGATTGCTGATCAATATATTGTCGGTAATTTCAGAATATTTTAATACTCCTTCCAGCTTTACTATGTCCACTGAGGTTATTTTAATACCTAACTTTCCAAGGACATAACATACTGCTTTCGCACCTCCTCCTGTTCCAAGAACCAGTGCGTTAGCAACTTTATCGCCGAGATATGGTAAAATGGAGTTCCTGAAACCGTCAATATCGGAATTAAAACCTTTTAATACTACTTTATTACCACTCCTGTTCAATTTCAATACATTAACAGCCCCGACAGATCTGGCCTGTTCATCAATAAAATCGAGGTAATTTATTACGGCAGATTTATATGGGATAGTTACATTTAATCCGTAAATATCAGAATTATTGGAAATTAACTCACTCATAAGCTCAATACCGGTCAAAGGATAATTCTCATACTGACAATCACTTATATTTTCACGAATGAATTTTTCGGTAAAATATTTTTTTGAGAAAGAATGACCGAGAGGATAACCAACGAGACCAAATTTTCTCATTTTAAAGGGTTCTTTAGTGAAATTGGTGAGTGTAATAATATGATATGACTACTGCTTAAGGTTATCGGGAAGAAACTGAAAGAATGTATCCCCGCGAAGTCCAAGTCGCAATGATTCAAGCGGAATAATTTCAGTCGGTGCAATATTTCCGAGGTTTACATTTGCTCCAAAATTCTTAATAAACCATGTCTGCTGCGACTTTAACGGAGCTTCCCATATGACATTTTCAAGTTTCACATGGTCGGCTATACCGCAGATTATAGTATTGTTTACTGAGCCATCTTCATTATAGATACCAACTGTTCCCGATTCCCTTGCCTCAGCAATAACCTTTACCGATCCGGCAGTTAATTCGGATTTCATCATGCCGACCCACTCATCGGGAGTATAAACAACATTCTTTTTCTTTGAACCGACTTCTGAGATTACCGTACCCCTTTCTGCAAGCCTGGTTATGTACTCCAGTTTTCTTTTATGCTCAAAATCGTAAGAACCATCTGAGACCTCTACCAGAGCTATCTCATATTTGTCAAGAAAAGCTATGAATTCTTCGAACATATCCCTTATTATAAAAGCTTCAAAAAGGGTACCTCCAAAGTAAGGAGTAACCCCGGCTTTTTTATACAGTTTGATTTTCTTTTCAAATCCGGGTGTTATCAGCGATGTGCCAAAACCGAGTTTAACATAATCGGTATATTCGCTTCCAACAGACATAAAGTCTTCTGCTTCCCTTATGCTCAGACCTTTATCCATCACCATTGTTATTCCGGAATTTCTTGGTTTTGAAGGCCTTTCCGGTATAAATGGGAGTACATTTTTCATATTTCAGTTATATAATAAAATCAGGTTAGAAGATTGTTGCTCTCCAGAAGCTTTTTAATTTTTCTGGTGAAGAGTTTCACCGGGAAAATATCCTCAAAATCTGCAAAAAGTTCCTTATCAAGATTCAAAGCCAGAGAAAGGTGCCGAAAGGCTTTTTCAGTATTTCCTGAATGCAGGTAGAATGAAGCAAGTAAATAGTTTATGCCTGGAATATCACCGGTCACCTTGTAAGCTTTCTCGAGGTATGGAAGAGCTTTTTGAGCCAGACCATCTTTTAGAATAATAGTACCCAGATCTATCCATACTTCATCGTAATATGAATCGAGCTTCAATGCCTCCCTGAAACATCTTAAGGCCGCTTTTTTCTCTCCTTTGGAATAATGTGCTTTCCCAAGCAGGTACCATATTTCAGGATTCTCGTCATCGAGACGTACAGCTTTTCTGAAAAAAATAAGGCTGTCATCTGTATTTCCAGTATTCAACGCAATTACACCAAGCCCGAACCAGGGATCAGCAAACTCCGGAGCCAGTTCTATAGCTTCCTGATAATATTTGCGTGCCATGATAACCTCCCCGATCTTTTCGTAACATTCTGCAAGATAAGTCATGGCTTCGAAGCTATCGGGCTCATTTTCAAGATATTCATGATATACCGGAATTGCTTCAGCATATCTCTCAAGGTTGCTGAGAATATTTCCTTTATTAAAAATTGCGAAGGTATTCTGGGAATTAATTGCCAGGGCATAATCATAAGCTTCCATTGCTTTCTGATATGATTCAAGCTTATTATATATTATACCGAGATTGTACCAGGCACTATCTGAAAATGGCTCTTCGTCGAGATATTTCAAATAGTAATTAATACTGTTTTCAAAATCCCCGATCTTTTCATACGCATAAGCCATATCATAAAGATGAGCCTTAAATTCCGGTTCCATATCAATGAGCTTCTCCATATAGGGTATCAGATGCTCATAATAATTAAGGTTTTGCAACACAGAGGTTATAGCAAAAAGGATGTTTTCAACATCTTCCGTATCAAGGGTCAGTGAATAGTCGAACATTTTTTTCGCACCCTGGATGTCTCCAAGCATACCGAAAGCCGTGCCTTTTGCTATAATAAATTTCGTGATTTCCGGGCTCAATACTTTCCAGTCTCTTGAGTAACCTCAGAGCTTCAACGGCTCTCCCTTTATCGAGTAATACTCTTGCTTTTCTCAACTGTATTGAAACTGAATTCGGGTGTTGCTCGCTGGCCAATGTAGCCGCTTCAAAAGCTTTTATGGAATTATTACTCTCAATATAATAATCTATGATAGTCTCAAATTCAATAACATCAAAAAAATAATTCTCATTATTTTTCTTCATTCCTCTCAAACTTCTGCACGGCATGCTTCACCTCTTCCTCATACGAAAACCCATACTTATCATCTTCCATGGCTTACAAAAATATGTGTACAAAATTAATACTATTTTTAATAAGGGTGTTTCAGTGGATACTCAATTATTAACATTTTAACATTTTTTTAAACATCTGGCATCCAGGTAAATACAAATATATTTTGTTTATTATTACTTTTTTTGTAATACTGACGCAACCTCGTGTCCAAATTTATCATCTATTATTTGTTAAATTGATTTATTTTCAAAATAACACCATATTTACCCTAGAATTAACCTAAATTCTACCTTCGAAGAACCGGGCGACCTCCCGGTTTTTCATTTTATATTAATATATCTTTGTATTGATACATTCCTTAAAATACATCTAAATGAAAAAATCAGGATATATTAATTCAATAATAGTAACAATAAGCATCCTGTTTATTTCAATAAGTTTTACGGACTGCAAAAAAACTGAAAATCCGATAAAGTATCCTAAAGGTACTTTCCCCGATACGGTCATTAACATTGCTGATATAAACTCACAATATGATGACTATAACCTTAATATATTACAGTTACTCGGATATTCACCCATTATCTTTTCAAGCAACAGGAAAAGTGCAGGAGGGCAATTTGACCTTGAACAGGCGGTTATTTCATATTCATTTGATCAGACCACAGGAGTTTTCGGCTTTGGAGCCAGGATGACTACTGATCCTTTCCTTGATAAACTTATAAATAAAGCAACAACACCGGGAAATGATTTTGGACCATACACATTATTCAGCACAGTGGATGGTTATGAATATTTATTAATCTCTTCGGCTAACGCAGCCGGAAATCTTGATTTGTATTATCTGAAACACCAGCCGGTATTCGGCACGAATCTCCCGGATGTAAGCGGGCCCTTTCCNATTAAGCTTATGAATACCGNAGCCGACGATGCATATATCTGCTTTAATTCAAATCAGGACTCTGCCTATTTTGTATCAAATTATGATGGAAATTTTGACATTTTTCTTCAGAAGAAGCCGGCTGAACAGGATCTGACTTCATGGTTTAATAGTGACTATTNAACGGCATCAAAGGTTGATAGTATTAATAGTACTTATGAAGATAAATGTCCCTTCATTTATAGAAAAATAATGGTTTTTACATCAAACCGGCCTGGTGGTCTTGGCGGTTATGATCTTTATTACTCGTTATTTAAAAATGGAAAATGGAACTCCCCGGTTAATCTTGGTCCGCGAATAAATACCGCTTCAGACGAATACAGGCCTGTTATTGGTTTTAATCCGGATTTCACTAACAATTATCTGATGTTTTCGTCTAACAGACCTGGTGGTAAAGGCGGATTTGATCTCTATTTCACCGGGATCGATTTTCCTTCAAACTGAAAGATGATCCCTTAAATCAGGACTTCAATCTTTTAGCAGCGTTCAGGGTATTACGCAGCAGTGAGACTCTGGTCATCGGGCCAACCCCTCCCGGTACAGGAGTGATATAGGAACATTTAGGGGCCACTCTTTCAAAATCAACATCTCCAACAAGTTTGTAACCCGATTTGCTACCAGGATTGCTGATGCGTGTTGTTCCAACGTCTATTACTACTGCACCAGACTTTACCATTTCTTCAGTAACGAAAGAAGGAGATCCGATTGCAGATATGATTATATCAGCTTTACTGACAATTTCTTTCAGGTTCCTGGTGCGGCTGTGCACAACGGTAACGGTTGCATCCATACCTTTTTGTGATAGAAGAATGCTAACGGGCCTGCCGACTATATTACTGCGACCAATTACAACGCAATTCTTTCCGGAGGTTTCGATTTTATATCTCTTTATAAGCTCAACAATCCCATATGGAGTAGCAGGCAGGTATCCGGAAAGTCCTACAACCATCTTACCAATATTAACCGGATGGAAGCCATCAGCATCTTTTTGCGGATCGATAGCTTCAATTACCTTGTTTTCCGATATATGTTGAGGCAAGGGTAACTGCACTATAAAACCATCCACATCCGGATCGCTATTAAGTTCTGCAATTTTACCAAGCAAAAGCGCCTCGCTGATTTCGCTTCCGAATCTGATTAATGTTGATTTGAAGCCCACCTCTTCACAATCTTTTACTTTGTTGGCAACATAAGTTTCACTTGAACCATTGTTACCTACCAGAATAGCAGCCAGGTGCGGGATCTTTTTGCCGGCAATTTTAAGAATTGCCACCTCATCGGAAATTTCCATTTTGATTTCAGAAGCAACTTTCTTACCATCAATTATCTTATACATTGTTCAGATTATTTCTTACCCATAAGCCTGGCGACATTTCCTCCCTTTGTCATCATCTTCATCATACGCCTGGTCTCATCGAACTGTTTCAGCAGTTTATTTACCTCCTGCACNGTTGTACCGCTTCCCACAGCAATTCTCTTTCGTCTGCTGCCATTCAGAACGACCGGATTGGTACGCTCTTCCGGAGTCATACTTCTTATTATTGCTTCAATACCTTTGAATGCATTATCATCAATATCCAGATCTTTGACAGCTTTTCCAACTCCGGGGATCATTGCCATAAGGTCTTTTACATTCCCCATTTTCTTTATCTGNTGGATCTGGTTTATGAAATCATTAAAATCGAACTGGTCCTTTGAAATTCTCTTTTGAAGCTTCCTGGCCTCTTCAGTGTCAAATTGTTCCTGTGCTTTTTCAACAAGAGAGACAATATCACCCATTCCCAGGATTCTATCGGCCATCCTTTCCGGATAGAAGATATCTATGGCATCCATCTTCTCACCGGAACTTACAAATTTAATGGGTTTATTAACAACAGATTTTATAGAAAGCGCAGCTCCACCCCTTGTGTCACCATCGAGTTTAGTTAATACAACTCCGTCAAAATCAAGCCTCTCATTGAATTCCCTGGCAGTGTTCACTGCGTCCTGGCCAGTCATGGAATCAACAACGAAAAGTATTTCATGCGGGTTTACCGCATTCTTAACTGACGATATCTCCTTCATCATCTCTTCATCAATGGCGAGCCGTCCGGCCGTATCAATAATTACAAGATCGTGCCCGCTCTTTTTTGCTTCTTTTACTGCATTCCGGGCAATAGTTATCGGGTTCACATTTCCGTCTTCAGTATAAACCGGCACTTCTATCTGCTCGCCAATTATCTTAAGCTGTTCGATAGCGGCAGGCCGGTATACATCACATGCTACAAGCAACGGATTTTTCCCTCTTTTGCTCTTTACCCATTTTGCAAGTTTTCCGCTGAAAGTCGTTTTGCCAGAACCCTGAAGACCGGCAATAAGGATTATTGATGGATTAATCTTAATATTTATATCAGTCTTATCACCTCCCATCAGTTCAACCAGTTCATCATGAACTATTTTGACCATCATTTGTGACGGGTTAACTGATTTAAGAACTTCCTGTCCGATTGCTTTCTGCTTTACAGTGTCTGTGAATTGTTTTGCTATTTTAAAATTTACGTCAGCGTCGAGCAAAGCTCTGCGCACCTCCTTTAGAGTCTCAGCGATGTTTATCTCAGATATCCTGCCCTGTCCTTTCAGTAGTTTAAAGGATTTCTCAAGCCGTTCACTCAGATTTTCAAACATGTTTTATGAATAAATAATTTTAATAATAATTTTTGCCCCCATCCCCCCTAAAGGGGGGCTAACTCTTCACTGATTTTTGCCCCCCTTCCCCCCTAAAGGGGGGCTAACTCTTACATATCAAGACAATTATTCTTAGAATATGAGGTTTAACCCCCCTTTAGGGGGGCAGGGGGGCTACATTCTCTCCGGCATCTCAATACCTAACAGCCACATACCACTATATAATATTTCACTTGTAACTATTGATAATTTCAGTCTGAAATTTCTGGTCACGTCATCATCTTCTCCCAGAATTGAAAAATCGTGATAGAACTGATTATATTCTCTTGAAAGCTCATAACAGTAATTCGCAATTAACGCAGGACTATAACCTGCAGCTGCTGCTGACACAGTTTCAGAAAATTTACGTAACAGTTTTATAAGTTCTATTTCTTTCTGAGAGGTTTTTGCTCCAGAAAATATTATTTGTNCAGCATTGATTCCCATTTGTTCAGCTTTCCTGAATACTGATTTTATCCTGGTATAGGTATATTGAATAAAAGGTCCGGTATTTCCATTNAAATCTATCGATTCAGCAGGGTTAAATGTCATGTTTTTCCTGGGATCAACTTTGAGAATATAATATTTCAGNGCAGCCATTCCGATCTTCCTGAATATTTCTTCTTTTTCATCATCTGAAAAATCAGATAACTTACCAAGCTCCAGCGAGACATCCTTTGCTGTCAACTGCATTTCTTTAATAAGNTCATCNGCATCCACAATTGTTCCTTCCCTCGATTTCATCCTGCCTTCCGGAAGTTCAACCATACCATAAGAAAAATGGATCAGGCCATCGGCCCATTTATATCCCATCTTTTTAAGAAGAGCCTTAAGTACCTGGAAATGATAATTTTGTTCATTTCCCACAACATAAATATTCTTGTCAAATTCATACTCATTGTACCTATCAACAGCAGTCCCCAGATCCTGAGTCATATATACCGCTGTACCGTCAGAACGAAGTAAAAGCTTCTGATCCAATCCGTCCGGAGTAAGATCAGCCCATATAGAACTATCAGCATTTCTATAAAGAATCTTTCCTTCAAGTGCTGTGAGAACTATATCTTTTCCAATTTTNTAAGTNTCTGATTCATAGTAGATTTTATCAAAATCAACACCCAGTTTTCTATAAGTTTCATCAAAACCGGCATAAACCCACGAGTTCATCATTTTCCAAAGCTCATAAACGTCTTTATCGCCTGCCTCCCATTTCAGTAGCATATTTCTGGTTTCTTTCATCAGCGGTGCGGCGTTTTTTGCCTCTGATTCATCCATGCCATCCTTCACAAGATTCTCAATCTCAGTCTTATATTTCTTCTCGAACAAAACATAATACTTCCCTACCAGGTGATCTCCCTTCATTCCGGATGACCCCGGNGTTTCTCCATTGCCAAATCTCTGCCATGCCAGCATCGATTTGCATATGTGGATTCCCCGGTCGTTTACAATATTGGTTTTCACTACCCGGTGCCCGCAACCTGATAAAATGCGATATAGAGAATAACCAAGCAGGTTATTGCGAATATGCCCGAGGTGCAATGGCTTATTAGTGTTTGGTGAGGAGTATTCAACAAGAATGGTTTCAGGATCAGAGACCTGACAGTTCTCCAAATGGGTTTTTTCAGAAGCTATCTTCCCAAAATACTCAAGCCACCAGGCATCGGATATTTCAAGATTCAGGAATCCTTTGATAACATTAAATCCCGACACTTCCTTAAAGCTGTCAATGAGGTACTTTCCGATGGTTTCACCTGTTTTCTCGGGTGTATTTTTCGAAAAGCGCAGCAGAGGAAAGACAACCAGTGTGAAATCCCCCTTTGAAATCTTTTCTTGTCTCCTGTATCTGGATCAGATCATCTGCAACTTCGCTATTGTAAATATTTTTAACAGCTTCTTTAATCTTTTCTTTAAGAACAATCTCCATTTTTCCCTTAACAAATTTCAGGTTGCAAAGATAACATTTTAATATATTGATATACCAGAAAACACAACCAAAAAGGGCTTTAAAACATTCATCCCTGATTCTTATGTTTATACCAAACTAGCAAAATATTTGACAACTGACCTGTTCTTTTTGATTAAGAAAATGCTATTATTAAAAAGATATTTTAATTTTGAATAAGTATTTTATATAACTTTATCATCATAAACAGATTAAAA
>JGI24134J36421_10000507_pt1 | contig 12258 bp, 10 predicted proteins | sample BarGraNGADG00312_FD_36421 | JGI IMG/M metagenome (IMG submission 36421) | reverse complement strand
GCGGTTCGATATACACGGCATCCGCCATGTTAGGATCTGTCATTATTGTCGCTGGATTTGAGTTGACTAATGCAACCTTTATGCCTTCTTCACGGAGGGAGGTGCACGCCTGGCTCCCGCTAAAATCGAATTCTGCTGCCTGCCCGATTACGATCGGACCAGAGCCAATGAGCAACACTTTTTCTATATCTGCTCTTTTGGGCATGGTTTATGAGTGCGCATTATATGTAGGCGCTTCAAAACGAATTGCGAACGGTTCCTGTGATTTCGTCGAAAAATGATTTTTCAAGGTCATGTGGGCCAGGTGAAGCTTCTGGGTGATATTGTACGCTCATGATTCGGAGATATTCGTTGCGAATGCCTTCAACGGTGTTGTCGTTAGCGTTTACTTGTGTTATTGTCATCTCCCCGCCCTCTTCGAGGTTGACGGCGTACCCGTGGTTTTGGGCAGTAATATATACACGCTGCGTTCGGAGATCTAAAACGGGTTGATTTGCNCCCCTATGTCCAAATTTAAGCTTAAAAGTCCCTCCACCGAGTGCGAGAGCTATAATTTGATGCCCAAGACATATTCCGAAGATGGGTAGCTGTCCGGCGAGTTCACGCACCACATCAATCCCATTTTTAGCTTGCATAGGATCGCCAGGGCCGTTTGAGAGCAGTAGCGCATCAGCCTTGTAGTCTGCCACTTGTTGTCTTGGCGTATCTGAAGGTACGACGATGAGGTCAATGTCTCGACGCTTAAGATTGTTCAGCATGTTTCGTTTGACACCAAAATCCATAAGCACGATACGCTTCCCTTTGCCCGGAATGCGGTAGGGCTCTTTGCATGTAACCTCTGAAACGAGGTCAAGATGAGATATGTCGGGTGCACTACGCGCAAGGTCTATCGCCCTTTTTACATCGGCGTCGCTTCCTCTGGTAGATGGCAACAAGCTTGCCCGCATCGCGCCTTCGTCACGAATCATGATAGTGACCATTCGCGTATCGATGTCCCAGATTCCCGGAATATTTTGGGTTTTGAGAAACCCGTCAAGCGTTTTATCGTTGGTGGGGTGATCACATAGCTCTCTGATAACAAATCCTTCAGCTTGGATACGGTCTGACTGGCAGTCGTCATAATTTATGCCGTAGTTGCCTACCAACGGGTATGTAAAAAGCAGGATTTGACCGTTGTAAGATGGGTCGGTTAACGCTTCGACGTAACCGGTATANGGGGTAGCGAAGACAAGCTCGCCTGTTATGGCCTGCTTAGCGCCAAAATGTTTTCCTACTATCCCGACGCCATTTTCAAATCCTAGTATCGCCTTCGTCATTTCTTCTGCCTGCGCGGAAGCAGTTCACGGTGAACTCTTAGTGGACTGCCCCTTTTATGCTAATCACGAGTATCCGGTAAATAAATTGTTGTGGTTCGCTCAGACACGCAGTCGAAATATGCGAGCTCAATGAATTAACCTACCTCAGACAAGATCGAAAAGTATAATTTCGGATCGTTCTGCACAATTGTTGAAAGCTTTAAAGATGTCCCNCNTATACTGATGCATTTATGGAAAAATCAAAAGTAGCCCTGCGGCTAGCGTACCTTGGGACTCGATATGCGGGTTTTCAAGTGCAACCAGGCCTCCCAACAGTACAAGCGGCAGTAGTCGAAGCCCTGCGCCGAGCACATTTGATAGAACGGATCGAAACCGCCCATTTTACCGCCTCCGGCAGAACTGATAAAGGGGTGCACGCTCTAGACGCAGTCATAGCGTTTGAAACCGAGGCTCGTGACCACGCAGTTCCTCGTCTTATTAACACTCACCTGCCGAATGAGATCTGGACATGGGCACGCGCTGAAGTTTCCCAGACGTTCGATGCACGACGTGACGCCGTTTTGCGTGAATACCAATATTTCTTGTGCGATGAACAGCTCGACGTTAGTGCAATGCGAGAAGCCTCAGATCTTTTAGTTGGAGTGCACGATTTTCAAAACTTTAGTCTTGATAAGCGCCGCTCTGCTGTCAGAAAGATCTTTTCATCAGATATCATGGTGTTGGGTGGGTGTGTTGTCATTCAAGTTGCAGCTGACAGTTTCGTATGGAATATGATGAGAAAACTGGTAAGTGCCCTCATGCTGGTGGGAGATGGACAACAAACCGTGGAGTGGTTTGGCAAAATGTTAGATCCAAAAGTACACACTGAAGGGATCCGATCGGCACCAGCTGCAGGACTGATACTAACCCGCGTAGAATATAAGAACGTCGAGTTCATTGAGGACTCTTACGCTAAGAAACGTGCACAGAAGCATATTCACGAAGCATTGTTGCAAAATAGCGTAATGGTACAAGTTTTAAAGCGATTTAACAAGCAAATGATAGGGGGCACTCCCAGCGGTCGCGTTTAGAACTCATCAAGATGTTTTTGGCCGTGATGTGGGCCGCTTTTTCGTTTTTCGCTGCTATCACCCGCGACCTGCTGCTTGTCACGCTGTTTTTGCGGCTTAGGTGCTGAATCGGCGCGATTCTCAGATGGGGGCGCCGGCGCATCATATTTTTTAAACGTATCCCACGAGATAAGCTCATGTGTTGGCATTTTTCGCTGATCAGTATTTCCGCATCCGTAAGTCCTTTTTTTACAACAGCGGCGTCTTTTTTGGCGTCCATTAAGAATGAAAGCTCCTCAGCATTAAGACGTAATGCTGCTGTCACTCCCGCTGGATCTCTTAGTGTGAGCTCTTTATATAACGGAAGAATCTCTTCTCGTGCTCGAGTGACAGAGATGTGGGTTGCGGAGGCAATTTTTGACGCGACGCCGTCACGTAGCCTCCGTTTTGAGCGAGTTTGTCCTAGACGCATCCAACGGGTCGGGGGTGAATATCTTGCTGTGGTATTGCTTTGCACATGGTTCGTGCGGGCAGCTACGTTTACCCCCGAAGTCATAAGTTCATTAGCATATCTCCAAAGGCCGTAATTTTGCCGCTTTCTGGTTCGCCCTAAGTATATATCGGCCTTGCTTAATACCTGAAAAGCACGAGCTAGTCCCCTCCCCTTTAAAGCGCGTGGAAGGTTTTCGTCTATCCAGTGAACAAGGTCTTCTGGGGTTTCATCGACTGCGTATGAGAGAATGAGGGGTTTTTTTGCATCCGTATCGTTAAAGACGCTCCTCATCAGATTAAACGAAGACTCAGCTCGATCACGCGCTGCGGTCTCTCCAACTGCCCCGCCTATGAAAGCTTGAAAGTCGTTTATTGCCGATCGTAGATCTCCTTTAGAGTTCTTCACTATTAGTTCAATCGAGGGTAGATCTACCGTATCTAACGAGTGACTAACGTCAGAGACCGCCTCTTGCAGTATCCCGAGCTCAAAAAAAAAGTTTTTTAACGTAATTAATTCAGCACTGACTGCACTCAATTCAATTGCATCGCCTTGGCCACGCTGTGCCTCTTCAAGGTTGGATTTCATGTGAGAAACGGCAGCACTCACTTCGGAAATCTTCTGAAGGAGGTTAAAGTCAAAGCTAAGTTGTGCGAGAGGCGTAAGATCAGCTGCAACTGCCGCGAGATCAGCTTCGTTGTTTTGAATCTGGTTTGGCTCCTCGAGACGATCCATCAGGTCAGCTATAGCTTCTTTGGCGCGGAGAGCCCCTCGCTTTTCGTTATCCCAAATGTCGAGGATTGCTTTTTGTGCGCTTTCCTCTCTGATGGCAAAAAAGGGAATTTGTGTGCAGTATCGGCGTAATGTCGAAGAGACGCCGTAAAGATCATTGGCGGTGAGTATTACCGGTTCACGTGTTTTTTTGACGATTTCGGTAACGGCCTTTGCACCACCGCGGTCAGATGTACCGTGCAAGTTATCTATTTCATCAAGAAGTATCAGCTTCTTAGCATCGAGAAGCGTTGCGTTTTTTGAAGCTTCTCCTGCCGTTTCCGTAATAATTCCTTGTGTCCTCTTGTCGCTGGCATTTAGCTCGAGTAACTGCCACCCCATGTCATTTGCCAGTGCGATGGCAGCGGAGGTCTTACCTGTGCCAGGCCTGCCGTACAGTAACGCTGCTGATTTGTCTGACGGCCAGTTCAATGCCCATTTGCGCAGCTCTTCCAAAGCTTTGCGATTGCCTCTTACCTCTGATAGGGTGCGTGGGCGGTATTTTTCGACTAAGTCCATAGAAATTGAGCACAGAAATCAGGAGATACAGCGGATAAGGATATAAGAACCTCCTCTGTCTATTAATGTTTTGTGAACGATATGAAACTGGACGAATTGGCGCAGTCGCTTCGTGATTTTGAAGGCGTAGCACGGAAGCGCGCGATAGGTCCGCTTGTAAAATGGTTCGATGCAGATCTCAGTACAGGCCACTTCGGTGAGGACGCTGCGGTAATCGAACGCGGCGATGAGTCGCTTTTGTTAGCTGCCGACGGGATCTGGTCAAGGCTTATGGATGCAGATCCCGAATGGGCAGGCTATTGTGCTGTGCTCGTGAATATCCATGATATTTTGGCGATGGGGGGTACCCCACTAGCGATGGTCGACGTATTCTCGGCTAATTCGACCGAGGTCTGCAATCGAGTGTTAGCGGGTATGAGCGAAGCGATTAACAAATTCGGCGTGCCAGTCGTTGGGGGGCACCTGCACCCCGATACGACTTATAACGCACTCGACGTTGCCATCGTTGGAACTGTGAAGTCTAACTCGCTTATATATAGCGGCACAGCCCGGGAAGGGGACGACGTTNTTGCTGCCGTTGACTTAGACGGGCGGGTTCATCCATCTTGCAGTCTCTGTTGGGACACTACCACAATGAAACATCGCGAAATGCTCAGCAGACAGCTACAAACTATGCCTCGCCTGGCGCAACAACACTTGGTGACAGCAGGTAAAGACATCAGTAACCCCGGTCTTCTTGGCACTCTTGCTATGTTGCTCGAATTGTCGGAAGTAGGAGCGGTCGTTGAACTTAGTCGGATCCCAATACCTGACGGAATGGNCATGGACCNATGGTTACGTATGTACCCTGGTATGGGATTTGTAATGACAGCTCAACCAGAGAACGTAGATAAAGTTGTGACCATCTTTGAGGAGGCTGGCATGGCAGCTGTCAAAATTGGCGGAATTACAGGAACAAGGAAGCTTGAGATAACGAACAACACGGAAAAAGTCGTTGTTTGGGATTTTGCTCACGATACCATAATGGGTATCGGCTCTGTTGTACGCAAATAGCTTCTGCTACAAACAGAAAGCGAAAAAATCAAAAAAAAGATGGGCGATAAGGCAAAAATGCCTTATCGGTTCTATTTTTATCTAGTAGTTCGTGTACGTTCTGATTCTTCCGTCGGGTCCCACAAGCTCAAGTTTTACTGGCCAGCGTCCGTCAATCGTATGGGTTGCACACGAGAAACACGGGTCATAAGCACGGATGACCATTTCAAGCCGATTGAGCAATCCTTCCTGTGGTTCTCCGTCCTTTATTAGGGCTTTTGCAGCCTCGCGAACCCCCAGATCTATCGCTCCTTGGTTGTGACCGGTCGAAACGATCATATTGGCCTTCGTTATGATGCCCTCATCGTCTGTGCTGTACTCGTGGATGAGCGTCCCTCTCGGCGCTTCAAGAACACCAACGCCTGTCGCCGCTCGCACTTCGGGCTTTGCCCAAACGTCTGTACTGGTTATGTCTGGATCGTTTAGGAGTTCAACAGCACGTTCGCTGGCGTACATCATCTCAATTAGCCTTGCGTAGTGGTAGAGTAGCGTCTGTTGTGGCATCCTTCCAAAAGCGGCTCTAAAGTCCGTGAGCATATCGTTGGCTAGCGGTGTTGAAATCTTGTCACACACGTTTATACGGGCTAGGGGCGCAACGCGATAGATGCCATCAGGCCAGCCCTTCTCCTTCCAATACGGGAATTTCAGGTACGACCAGTCTTGGTAACCCTCCTGAATGTAGTCCGCGTATTTGGTCGGATCAAATTCCTTTATAATGGATCCATCAGTATCCATCATACGCAGCGTTCCATCGTACAGCTCGAGGTTTCCGTCCTTGACTAAGCCCATCATTGGGGTATCTACGACTCCGAGCATCTTTATGACATCCAAATACTGGTCGAAAAGAGGTGCAGCCACTTCTAACCCGAGTTTAGTAAACTCAATCGAGTCTTCGGCGTCCTTGAGCATCTTCTGACGCTGTTCCTCGGTGATCCCCTTAGTGAGTCCGCCAGGCTTTGCGGTGACCGGTGCAGCCCTGCCGCCAATGGCCCGTATCATCTCTTGGCCGCGTTTTCTATTGAGGACTGCTTGTGTTGCAAGCTCAGGGTTTGCCTCAATCACACCAAAGATATTCCGCTTCTTTGGATCGCCATCGGGCGTGAATATGAGGTCTGGCGCGGCAAGGTAAAAGAAGTGCAGCGTGTGGCTGTGTATCATCTGTCCCATGTGCATAAGCTCACGGAGCATCGCAGCGGTACGTGGAATCTCAACGCCAAAGGTGTTGTCGGCCGCTTTCGCTGAGGCCAGGTGGTGGCTGACTGGACAGATACCGCAAATGGCCGTCACGATTCTCTGGGCGTCTTCTATAGGTCTCCCTTGCAGGAGTTTTTCAAAGCCACGCATCTCGACAATGTGCAAGTGCGCATCATCGACCTGTCCTGCGTCGTTAAGGTTTACTGTAATTTTCGCGTGACCTTCGACTCTCGATACGGGCTCGACAGTGATTTTCTTTCCCATATTCATTACCTCTTTTCGGTGACCTTTCCCTTAATAAGTGAAACAGGCAGCGTATAACGATAGAAGGTGCCTATCGGATCATAGACGTCTTTAGCCATCTCATTTAAGTCGACTGAGGAGTCCTCGTCTAAGCCGTATGCTGATGCAATAACGTTAAGCATCGCCGCACCCTGTTCATACGAAGACGCCGTTGCTCCGTAGCAGCCTGTACACGGCGCATTGACTTGTGGACATTGTGCGCCGCATCCACTACGCGTTGCGGGCCCCATGCACATGAATCCTTGGTTAAGCAGACACTCATTACCTTCTCCGTTTGCTTCAATTGGCCGCTTGATATCTTCTATCCTCTTCTCCTGCCTCTCTCGTGGACAGTCCTCACAAACGTTTTTATTGCTTAATTGAGGTTCTTTTCCCTGTAAAAGAGCGGTAAGAACTTCCGCGATGAGGAACGCATCCGGCGGACATCCGGGGATAAAATAGTCAACTTTGATAACGTCTGAGACCGGTCTAAGCGTCTCAAAGAGCTTTGGCAATTCACTTGATGTCGGGATCTTTTGATCAGGGGCTGTGGACGTTGTTGTCAAAACTGTTTGTTTGATGTCTGACATCGCGTTGATGTTGTTCAAACCTGGTATGCCGCCAAACGCCGCGCAACTGCCGAGTGCAATTATAATGTCAGAGGTTTCGCGAACTTTTTTAGCAACGTGTTCATTGTCTTCATTGCGAATGCCGCCAGTCAGAATACCGACTGTCGTATGTTGATCGAAGTCTTTAATGTCCATTAACACTGGAATGCGAACGAACTCTATTGCTTGTAGCACGTCTAGAAGCGCTTCGTGCAGATCTAGAACTGCTATCTCGCATCCAGAACAAACTGCTAACCAGTCTTCTTGGACCTTTACCTTTTCAGCCACGTGTGTGTCACCTCGTATTTAAGCTCCGGAAAAGCAGTGAGAGTCAATCATATTGTCAACTAAACCGTGACCTCAGAGATTACCAAAATTGCCTCACACTCTTGACCCAATATATTCTAGCACTGTAGATTAAAACTCTGTAGGAAGTGTTACTCCTAGTCAAGTTGATAATTTATTATGAAATTTCTCATATATAAATCTCTTATAACCCAATCTTACTCCCATTAGCTAATCGTATCTTTTCGAAGTATATGGCAAGTCAAAATCTGTTGATGGAACAGTGTTGAGTATCTAAAATCGTAAGATATAATACAAAAGGATTGGCTAGGTTGGAGGATAACAGCAGCTTTATCTAGTTCAAAAGACATATGTTTATTTATATATTATTTATTTTTTATATTTTTTACGAAATCAAGCGAATTAGTTAGTTGAACCCTTATGAGATTTAAAAGTGAATTTGGTCTATTTCATAAGATATATATAATTAAGCTATATAAAATATAAATGTTAAAATAAGAAAAGTGGTGTGGGCCTTTTTTTGATGGCTACACCTAACTTGTAGGTGGGTTTGAAAAGCGACAAAATGGCTTCGATAATTGAGCTAAATGCTAAGCCTTTTATATCACACATTTTGAACCTATACGTGAAATTAGTTGACTTTTTTGAGTTGACATGAGGCTGGTGAAATAAGTGACTTTTGCGTTACATATAGATAAGAACTGCACTGGCTGCAACAACTGCGTCGTGGCATGTCCAGTTAATGCCCTTGAACTCGTCGTTGATGAACCAGCGACGACTAAGAAGACGTACAAGGTGCAGGGTGGCAAATCCCTAACCGTAGATGAGGACGTCTGCGAAGCGTGCGGTGTTTGCCTTCAGGCGTGTCCTAGAGATTGCATTGTGCTAACGCAGGGATAAAGGAGGGAATGAGCTTTGGCTGTGTTTCCAATATACTCTAAAAGAGAGGAAGGACGAAAATCGATCATAGAACAAAAAACGTTGATACAGACCCTCAACCTCGCTCTTGACATGGAGCGATGTACTGGCTGCGGCATTTGTAAAGAAGTATGCCCAGAAGAGGCCATAGAGAAGGGTCCACTCGGCGCTGTGGGCTTTAAGGAGTTGGAAGTCCCCGAGATGGTCTTCGATCAGAAGAAGTGCTCATATTGCGGCGTATGCGTGGAATTGTGTCCATTTACTGCGCTAAAACTCACCGAGAACGGTGAGCCTAAGACCGATCTCATTGACCAGGAAGGGTTCCCACACTATCTGAAGGTAGCTGAAATAAACCCAGACACTTGTACGAGATGTAAGGTTTGCGAAGAGATGTGTCCTCGCGACAAAGCGATAGAGCGAAACGTGCCAGAGGTTACTGAACGACAGCAAGCGATTACGTACACGGCCGAAATGAAACTCGACGAGGACCCGGGAAGCGAGAATAAGTGCACCTACTGTGGTCTTTGTGGTGAGGTCTGTGATGCGTTGACGGTGGAGCATAGCGAGGCGACCCCCATCAACATCGAAGCGCTTGGAGAAGTTAAGTTTGACTCTACTAAGTGCGATGGATGTAAGATCTGTGAAGAGATCTGTCCGGCGGACTCAATAAAGATCGATCGGACAATCACTGATGCGAAGCTCTTGGGCGAGGTCACGATCAACAAAGATGAGTGCATGTTCTGCACGTGGTGCGCAAAGACATGCCCCATCGAGAACACTATTGACGTTAAGAAGATCTTTGAAGGCTCTATTAACATAAAGACGGAAAACTGCCCAGCAGGATGTTCTGCGTGCGTGGAGATCTGTCCGTGTAACGCACTGTATTTGCCGCCTCAAAAAGAGCCCGGAGAAATCGCAGCGAAACTTGAAGTTAACGACGACTTCTGTGTGCTCTGCGGTGCCTGTGTGAACGTTTGTCCCGTCGCCAACACGATTGAGGTGAAACGCGATGCGATACACATCGAAGGCACGGAAACTGCGCTTTACAAGAAGACGGCAGGCAAGATGATGGAGCTTAAGACTCCGACGATCGAGAAGTTGGGGACATAAAGATGGCAAGCGAAGGTATAAGAAACCCAAAGCACGAGCAGCTTGGAAGAGCGAAGCTTGACCCCGATCTCATTAAAGAGGTCGAAGCCCGTGGTGGCAAAAACGCACAAATGTGTTATCAGTGCGGAACGTGCACTGCTAGCTGTCCTATGGGTCCAAGAAGTGGGCTGCGCGTTAGAACGATAATGAGAAAGGCCAATCTAGGCATGAGAGAAGTGCTCGATGATCCAGACCTGTGGCTTTGTACAACGTGTTACACGTGCTCTGATAGATGCCCGCGCAGGATCATGGCGACTGATGCAATTATTGCACTGCGAAATCTTGCGACTCAGGAGCATAAAGTGCCGATGAGCATGATAAAGATCATGGGCTCGATCTCTAAGACGGGTCACGGCGTGCCGAACAGTGAGGGCAACAAGAAAAAGCGTGTTCTTCTCGGACTGCCCGAGAACCCCCCGACGACACACTCGTATCCAGAGTACATTAAAGACATTAACAAAATACTCGAGGTTACGGGACTGCTTAAAATCAAAGAGGAGATGGAGGCTGAAAATCAATGAAGGAGTATAACTTCTTCCTAGGCTGTATCGCTCCTAACCGATATCCCGGCATTGAAGCGTCTGCAGTGAAGACGTCAAGAAAGTTTGATATCGAGCTAAGCGATTTCAAAGGAGCGTCGTGCTGTCCAGCACCAGGTGCGTTCGGATCAATGGATGTAGACGCATGGCTTGCGCTCGGAGCGCGAAACATTTGCCTCTCTGAAAAGGAAGGCAAAGATATAGCCCTTATATGCAACGGCTGTTACAAGTCGCTGTTCGAGGCGAATCACCGGCTTAAAGCCGATCCGGCGTTGAAGGAAAAAATCAATGCGATTCTTGCAAACATAGATACTGAGTTTCAAGGGACAATTGAGGTCCGACACCTCATCGACATTCTTTACAACGATGTCGGAACGGAGAAGGTGAAGGAATCCGTTGAAGTGCCACTGACGGGATTAAACGTAGCCATCCACTACGGGTGTCACTTATTAAAGCCAAAGTTCGATCGGACATTTGGCTCTTCAGAAAGACCGAGGTTCTTCGACGAATTAGTTGAGGCATTAGGGGCCACGTCGGTTGAGTACAAGGAAAAGATGATGTGTTGTGGGGCCGGAGGCGGCGTTCGATCGTACAAGATCGACCTCGCACTCGATATGTGTAACGAAAAACTCTACAACATGACGCAAGCAAACGCAGACGTTATAGTAAATGTCTGCCCGTTTTGCTACCTCCAGTTAGATCGCGGACAAGTTGAGATCAAGGAGAAGTTTGGGGACGTGTACGACCTGCCGGTTCTCCACTACAACCAGCTTCTTGGCATAGCACAGGGCATGAGCCCTGAAGAGTTGGGCCTTGATGCCAACGAGATAGATGTTGAGCCACTGCTCGCAAAGATACTGTGAGGAAGGAGGCACAAAAAATGGACGAAGAGAAGCGAATCGGCGTTTTCGTATGTCACTGCGGAACCAATATCGCGGGCGTCATAAACGTTAAGGAACTGGTTGAGTATGCAAAGACTCTGCCGCACGTCGCGCACGCTGAGGACTATACTTACATGTGTTCAACGCCCGGCCAAAGCATGATTAAAGACCGGATAAAGGAGTTCAACCTTAACGGGACGGTGGTGGCGGCGTGTTCACCGAGACTCCACGAACCCACCTTTAGGAAGGCCACTGAAGAAGGCGGGGTGAACTCGTTCTTGTTTACGATGTCTAACATCCGCGAACAGGACACGTGGGTGCACATGGAAGAGCCGGAAAAGGCCATGGAGAAGGCAAAGGATTTAGTGAGGATGGAGGTCGCACGGGCATCAAAGCTAGAGCCCCTCACTCCGAAGACGGTTCCTGTTGAAAAGGCGGCACTCGTTATAGGTGCAGGCATCGCTGGTATCCAAGCCTCACTAGAGCTTGCCGATGCTGGGATTAAGACGTATTTGGTTGAGAAAGAGCCGTCCATTGGCGGCATGATGTCACGTCTTGACAAGACGTTTCCGACACTCGACTGCTCACAATGCATCCTGACACCTAAGATGGTGGACGTTGAGCGCAATCCGAATATTGAGCTGATGACCTACTCAGAGGTTGAAGGCATCAGCGGCTATATAGGAAACTTCGATGTCACCATTCGTAAAAAGTCCCGATACGTTTACGAAGACAAGTGTAACGGCTGCGGCAAATGCCAGGAGGTCTGTCCGGTCTCACGGCCAAATGAGTTTGACCTGGGCTTGCAGCCTCGAAAGGCGGCCTATGTGCCGTTCCCACAGGCGGTGCCGCTCAAATTTACCATCGATATGGACAGTTGTATTAAATGTGACCTCTGTAAAGGCGAGGAAGCGTGCGGTGAACTTGAGGCGATTGACTTCGATAAGCCTGATGAGCTCATAACGGTCAAGGTAGGTACAATTATCGTCGCCACCGGATTCGATATGTACGACGTTGAGCGCAAGGAAGAGTGGGGTTACAAGGTCTTCGACAACGTTGTGACTGGAATCGAGTTTGAGCGTTTGATCGGCGCATCTGGGCCGACAGGCGGCAAGGTCATTAGGCCCTCTGACGGGAAGACGCC
>JGI24134J36421_10000503_pt1 | contig 12287 bp, 12 predicted proteins | sample BarGraNGADG00312_FD_36421 | JGI IMG/M metagenome (IMG submission 36421) | reverse complement strand
ACGGTCCGCAGGCGTCCGAGCAGTTGCGCGAGCTCATGGTGCTCCGCGAGGCGATCGAGCCGACCGGCGCCGGCCTCGCGGCCGTTCGCGCGACCGACGACGAGCTCGAGTCGCTCGATGGACTGTTCGCCGAGATGTCCCAGGCGATGGCCGCCAACGACGTCGCCGCCTTCGCGCGCTCCGACGCCGCGTTCCACGCCCTCATCGTGCACACCTCGCGCAATGCGGTGCTGCAGCAGCTGCTCACGACGCTCGAGGCCACGCTCCACTCGCGGTACTCCAACCGGCTCCCGACGTTCAGCGGCGTGTCCGCCGTGGCGCTCGCGCGTCACGGCGAGCTCGTCGCGGCGCTGCGCGCGCGGGAGAGTGATGCAGCGGCCGAGGTCATGCGCACGCTCATCCGAGAGTCGCAGGAGGAGCTCTTCCGGATCGAGGGCCGGCCGTGACCCAGCGATTCGCCGGCCGCACCGTGCTCGTCACCGGCTCATCCCGCGGCATCGGCCTGCGTCTGGCCACGGCGTTCGCGGCCGAGGGTGCCGACGTGGTGCTGAACGCCCGCACCGCCGACGCGACCGGCGAGGCGCGAGCCCGTCTCGAGCACGAGCTCGCCGACGCCGACGGTACCGGTCGGATCCTCGAATCCGTGTTCGACGTCGCCGACGACGAGGGTGTCCGGAACGCCATCGACGCCCTGGCAACGACCACGGGCGCCGTCGACATCCTCGTGAACAACGCCGGCATCCATCGTCGAGCCCCGCTCGTCGACCTCGCCGCCGAGGACTGGCGTGCCGTGCTCGACACGAACCTCACCGGCCCGTTCCTGGTGTCCCGCTCCGTGGCCCCGGCCATGATCGCGGCGGGAGCGGGTGTCATCCTCAACATCTGCTCCGTGCAGTCCGCGCTCGCCCGGCCATCGACCGCGGCCTACGCCGCGTCGAAGGCGGGCCTCGCGGGCCTGACCCGCGCCATGTGCGCCGAGTGGGCATCGTCCGGCCTTCGGGTGAACGGACTCGCGCCCGGGTACGTCGACACGGAGCTGAACGAACCGCTCGTCTCCGATCCGGTGATGAGCGCCTGGGTGCTCGGCCGAACGCCCGCGGCGCGCTGGGGCCACGTGGACGACATCACCGGGCCCGCGCTGTGGCTCTGCTCGGATGAGGCGGCGTTCGTGAACGGGCAGGTCGTCTATGCCGACGGCGGCATGACGGCAGTCGTATGAGCGAGCGTCGCGTCGAGCAGCCACGTGCGATCGTCGCAAGCCCGCACGGTTCGCTGCAGTACACGACGGTGACCCAGGAGCCGCCGACGCCGAACGAGGCGGTCGTGCGGGTCCACTACGGCGGCATCTGCGGATCCGACCTGCACTACTGGAGGAGCGGTCGCGTCGGCGAGTCGGTCATCGCCGACAGTCTGGTGCTCGGCCATGAGATCGTCGGCGTCATCGAACACGCGGCATCCGATGGTTCGGGTCCGGCCGTCGGAACGCCGGTCTTCGTCCACCCTGCGATCGTCTGCGGCCGGTGCCCGTCATGCCTCGCGGGCCGGCAGAACCTGTGCGAGGAGCTGCGCTATCTCGGCAGTGCCGCGCAGCACCCGCACACCCCCGGTGGGTTCGTCGATTCCCTCGCCGTCGCGGTGGAGCGGCTGCTGCCGATCGACGGCATCCCCCTGCGTCAGGCGGCGCTCATCGAACCGGCATCGGTGGCGTGGCACGCGATCGATCGGGCGGCAAGGGTCGCCGAGCTCGACCACGCGCGGGTCGCCGTGGTCGGTAGCGGTCCGATCGGGCTGCTGTGCGTCGCGGTGCTGCACTCGCGCTACCGGCCGGCTGAGGTGCTCGCGACCGACCTGCACGCCTTCGCGCTCGACCGCGCGCGGGCCGTCGGTGCCACCCGCGTCGAATGCGCGGCGGAGGCCGATCGGCTCGAGCAGCAGTACGACGTGGTCATCGAGTCCTCGGGGTCGGCGGCGGGCCTCGCGACGGCGCTGCGGCTCGCGCGGCCCGGCGGCGTCGTGGTCGCCCTCGGCCAGCTGCCCGCGCAGGTGTCGGCGCCGCTCCAGCTGCTCGTCGGACGGGAGATCGATCTGCTCGGGTCGAGTCGCTTCTACCACGAGGCGACCGCCGTGATCGAAGCACTGCGCAACGGCTCGCTCGCCGTCGACGGGGTCGTGAGTCACGTCCTGCCGTCGGACCGGGCGATCGAGGCGTTCGAGCTCGCGGCTGACGCGTCACGTTCGAGCAAGGTGCTCATCGAGTTCGCGGCGGACGAGCACGCAGCGGGCGAGTCCACGGCGGTGCCGAAGTGAGCCCCCGGATCGCGCTGGTCGGCGCCGGCGCCATGGGAACCATCATGGCGACCGAGGTCTACCCGTCGCTCGCGGACTCGGTGACGGTCGCCGCAGTCGTCGATCGGCACCCCGAGCGCGGGGCGCCCTTGGCCGAACGGCTCGGCGCGCGCCACTACCGCTCGATCGCCGAGGCGATGGATGCCGAACAGCTCGACGGCGTCGACATCCGCCTGCAGCACGCAGCCCACGCCGACACCGCGGTGGACGCGCTCGACCACGGCCTGCACGTGCTCGTCGAGAAGCCGCTCGCGATCACGCTCGACGGCTGCCGGCGCATCGCGGCCGCGGCCGAGCGCGCAGGGCGGATCGTGGCGGTCGCGGAGAACTATCCGCACCTGCACGCGGTGCGCGCGGCCGCCGACGCGGTCGGCGCGGGCGTCATCGGCGAGCCGCTCGTGATCCGCAGCACGCGCGCCTACACGCTGGACGGTGTCTGGGCGAAGACCACCTGGCGCCAGGGTTCGGATGCGATGTCGGGCCTGCTCTGGGACCAGGGCACCCACCACACGATGATGCTGCGCGCCGTCGGCGGTGAGATCGCCGCCGTGTCCCTGCGGTCGAGCGAGTCGCGCACGACCCAGGGCGTCGAAGCCCACCTGCTCACCCTGCGCTTCGCGTCGGGCCCGCTCGGGGAATCGCTGTACTGCTGGGGCACTCCCGGACGGGTCGCCGAGGTCGAGGGCACCGTGCTCGGCACCCGCGGCGCGATCGACATCTCCGTCGCCTACCACTCCGCCGACGGCGCCGCTCGACTGGTCGTCGGAGCGGACAGCAGCCCCGCCACCCTGCCACCGCGACAGAGCAGCGCCCGCGCGACCCGGCCGCTCATCGGACTGATCCTGTGCGTCGTCGCCGGGGCGCTGTTCATCGCGTTCGCGAGCTTGGACCCGGGCCTGGCGTTCTTCATGGCATTCGCGCTGTCCTGCCTTCTCGGCGCGGCAGTGTTCGGACTGCGCCTGGCCACCACGAAGACGTGCCCGGCGTGCGGCGCCAGCATGGCGAAGTCCGCGACCATCTGCGGCCGGTGCCAGACGCAGGCTCCGTAGAGCCCTCGGGACACGTCTGCGGCCATCGCGAAGAGCGCGACAAGCCGCCATTGGTGGGGGCCGCAAGCCGCGGAGCCACAACGCCGGAACCGAGCAGGGTGTGGAGGGCCAAGGGGGTTCAGGTGATCGGGGTGGTGCCGTCGCGCGGTGTCCGTAGTGTGGTGCTGACTCACTACGAAGGGGGACGACGTGCCGGTCGACATCGGGCTCTGGCGTCTGGATGACGGAATCCAACGCCTGCTGCCCACGGGGATGCCCAGCGAGAAGCGCCTCGAGGACCTCATAGAGACCGACCCGTCGGTTCTTGGGCAGCCGCTGCTGCTGATCGGCCGCCAGGTCCCCACCGTCCACGGCAAGTACGTCGACTTGCTCGCACTCGACGGTGACGGTGCCATCCACGTCCTCGAGCTCAAGCGGGACAAGACATCGCGCGACGTGGTGGCGCAAGCCCTGGACTACGGCTCCTGGGTCCAGGACCTGTCCCACGAGGACGTGCTCGCCATCTACGCGAAGTACGCCTCCGACAGGGCGCTCGACGTCGCGTTCGAGGTCGCGTTCGAGGAGACCTTCGGGGTCGCCCTGCCCGAGGAGCTCAACACCGGCCACTTCCTGACTGTCGTCGCCAGCTACCTCGACGCCGAGTCTGAGCGCATCGTCACCTACCTCGCCGGGGTCTACGGCGTGCCCATCAACGCCGTCTTCTTCCGCTACTTCAGCGACGGCGGCCGCGAGTACGTCGCGCGAACTTGGCTGCGCGACCAGCAGCAGGAAGCCGGCCCGAAGACGGGCAGCGCCGCCCGGCAGAAGGAGCAGTGGAACGGCAAGGATTGGTACATCTCCTTCGGCGACGACGCTGAACGGTCCTGGGAGGACGCCCGCGAGCACGGGTTCGTCTCCGCCGGTGGCGGGGACTGGTACAGCCGGTCGCTGCGCTCGGTACCAGAGGGTGCCCGGGTCTGGACCTGCATCCCCAAGCTCGGATACGTCGGGGTGGGCACCGTCACCGGTCCTGCGCAGCGGTTCGCGGACTCCCGCTTCGCGCAGATCCCCCACCTGGTCGCGCCCTACGTTCATCCCAACGAGGAGGACGAATGGGTCCTGCCCGTCGCGTGGATCGCGACGGTCCCGAAGTCCCAGGCCGTGTGGCAGAAGGGCATGTTCGCCAACCAGAACAGCGGTGCCCGGCTGCGCAACAGCTTCACCCTCGGGATCCTGCACGGGGCCTTCCCCGGCATCGACGAGTAGTGAACCTGCACCGCGCGCCACGACCGAGGGCTTCTCGAACCTCGGACGTCACCCACGAGGATCCAGAACACGAACATGGAACCACGACCCAGGGTGCCGAGGCGGCTCTACGCGGTTCGTGGTGAAGGAGCCGGGTTGCAACCTCCAAGAGATCACACCTGGCGGATCAGTGCGCAGATCGACCTCGCGGCGTGGGCCGAGCAGGGCGCGGTCGTGGCGCGAGTCACGGGCTGGGACGGATCGAAGTCGTGTCGTGGGGACTGTCGGCGACCGGCGGATGTGATCGCACCCGCCGGCCGCGCATCCCGTTGCACAGGGCTCAGGTGACCTGCGCGATCACCGCACCCTGCGGAACCTCCTGGTTCTCCTCCACGAGCAGGGTGATCACCCCGGACGTTTCGGGGTACACCTCCGCATCGACCTTGTCCACCGCGACCTCGGCGATGAGGGTCGCCGGTGTCACCTCGTCGCCGGATTCGACGAACCAGGTGGCGATGACGCCGGTCGCGCCCTGGCCCCCAGACATCAGGGGAAACAGCACATCGGTCATGTCGCCACGGCGTCGCGCACTGCCGCCTCGATGCGTGCCGGCGTGGGCAGCACCGCAAACTCCAGTTCGTGCGCGTAGGGGATGGGAACGTCGGGCACGCACACCCGCGACACCCGCTTGAGCAGGCTCGGATCGTGCTCGGCGACGACCGCGATGACCTCGCCGGAGAGCCCGAACGACTGGTAGTCCTCGTCGACCACGATGAGGCGACCGGTCTTCGAGACGGAGCGCACGATCGCCTCCCGATCCAGCGGAACCAGGCTCCTAAGGTCGATCACCTCCACGCTGATCCCCTCCGCCTCCAGCTTCTCGGCGACATCGAGGCTGTGGTGGACCGAGAGGGATACCGTCACGATCGTGACATCCGTGCCCTCGCGCGCGACACGCGCCTTCCCAATCGGCACGATGTACTCCTCCTCGGGCACCGCGCCGATGGAGCGCTGGTTCTTGGCCATCCAGCCCAGACCCATGACTCCCTTGTGGAACATGAACACGACCGGGTCGTCGCTCTCGATCGCGGCGGTCATGAGGCCCTTCGCGTCGTACGGATTCGACGGAACCACGACCTTCATCCCGGGCAGATGGGCAAACGTGCCCCACAGGCACTGCGAATGCTGCGCGCCGTCGCCGTATCCACCGCCGGTCGCCGTCATGAGCACCATCGGCACACGCACGTTGCCGCCCGACTCGTAGTGGATCTTGGCCATGTGGTTGTAGATCTGGTCCATGCAGACTCCGAAGAAGTCGGCGAACATGAGCTCGACGATGGGTCGCATGCCCTCCACTGCTGCGCCGATGCCAAGGCCGATGAACGCGGTCTCCGAGATGGGCGTGTCGATTATGCGTTCGGGGCCGAAGCGGTCGATGAGCCCGGTGGTGGAGGAGAAGATGCCGCCGTAGGGTCCGACGTCTTCGCCGATCACGAAGACGGACTCGTCGCGCGCCATGCGCTGGCTGATCGCCTCCTGGATTGCCTTCGCGGTGGAGAGCTTGCGCTTGCCGGCATCCGGTTCTGTGGCCAGCGCGAGCGACTGGTCTTTGCTGTGCAGCGTGGCGGTCATGAGTTCACTCCTTCNGAGAAGACATAGCTGAGATGATCAAGCGGGTCGGGTGTGGGGGAGTTCTTGGCGAAGTCGATGGCGTCTTCNACCTGCTCGCTCGCGGATGCCTGCATCACCTGATACTGGCTATCGGTGAGTACTCCGGTCTTGAGCAGCCGGTCCCGGTAAATGGGGATCGGATCATGCTCAGGCACGCTCTCAAGGTCGGGCCGGTAGCCCTCCGCGTCGCCCTCAAAGTGGCCCCACAGGCGCAGCGTGTGCACCTCGATGAGCGTGGGGCCTCCTCCAGAGCGCGCCCGTGCAATGGCCTCGCCTGCGGCAGCGTAGACGGCCTCAACCGAGTTGTCTTCAACGCGCGCTCCGGGTATGCCGTAGGCGGCCGCGCGGTCGGCGTTGGAGGCCACGGAGGTGGAGTGGGATCGCGGCACCGAGATGCCCCAGTCGTTGTCCTCCACCACGCAGACCACAGGCAGTTTCCAGAGCGCGGCCAGATTGAGTGATTCGTGGAACTCACCTTTGTTGGCCGCGCCCTCGCCAATGACTGCAACCGCCACGCGGTCGCTGCGCTGACGCTGGAAGGCGAACGCCTGACCCAGCGCAGGCGGCAGGCCCTCGGCGATGATTCCGGAGCAGGAAAAGTGNGTGCTGGGGTCGAACAGGTGCATATGCCCGCCGCGTCCGCGGCCAAGACCGGTCTGGCGGCCGAAGATCTCGGCCGTCATCGGGCGCAACGCAACGCCCTTCGCGATGGCCACGTGGTGCGGTCGGTGGGTGGCCGTGAGTGCGTCTTCCGGCGTCAGATGCGCGCAAATCCCCGCGGCGACCGGCTCCTGGCCGGCCGAAAGATGCATCTCTCCGGGAACCAGGCCCGCACCGATGTCGAAGGCGGGCTTCTTGTCGGCGTAGTACTCGCGCCGTATCGCCTCTTCGTAGGTCCTGATCAGCACCATGGTGCTCAAGAGGCCGCGCCGACCTTCGTCGGTGAGGGTCTTTGTGGTGGGTGGCGTCATTGCTCCTCCTCATGCCAGGTGCGACGACGGTGTCGCACTCCATCAGGCCGACAGTACGCCGCGCCATCCGCCCGCGGCAGAGAAGAAGTTAACCGGCTGGGGACGGGCCGGGCGCCGCTGCGCACGGCAGTCCGCCGACACGATCTTGTACCCGCGTGTGGTCGTGGTGTTGCGCCTCACCTCCCGCGAGACCACCGACGGGCACCGGTCGATGTGGGCCGCGATCACCCGGATCGAGCACCCCGCCTTGAGCCCCGTGGAGATCTCCACCCTGTCCCCGACCGTCAACATCCTGCGCACCAGCAACCCTCCGCCGCGACCAGCACTGTTGCCACGACGCTATGACACCGCCGACTCCGCCCGGTGAAGGTGACGAGCGACGCCTTGGTGCGCATGGGCGTCCTTCTCACGGTCCCAAGGTTGGGGGGCGGCACGGGTGGTTCGTGCCGCCCCTGCTCCCAGTGGCCCTGCTCTCATCGCCGAGGATGTCGCGCCACCGAAGGAGATGGGCCTGTCAGTCGTTCGTGAACAGGGCGTTGACCTCGCTGTTGGCGGTCTCGTACACGTCGGCGTCGGCCTGGAACAACAGGAACCGTGCGACGGCGGCCGTGATGATCGCGTCCAGCGCCGCCCAGTTCTTGGCGATCGGGGCGAGGTGGGTCGTGCCCTCCTCGACGTGGACGGTGAAGGCGGACACGTCGTAGCCCTTGGCCTCGAACGCGGCGTTGGCCCTCTCCAGGGAGGTCTTGACGGCGGGGAAGACGACGGCTTCCTCGGCGACCAGGTCCTGGCACTCAGCGGAGCCCAGGAACTTGACCCACTCCCAGGCTTCTTCAGGGTGCTCGGTGCCGACGTAGATCGAGTCAGCAAGGCCGTTGAAGACGCTCGCGCGCTCACCGTCCGGTCCGATCGGCGTCGGGGCGAGAGCTGTGTCGACGCCCTCGAGGGTCATGATGGCGTTGGTGTTCCAGCTACCCTCGGTGACCATGGCGAGGCCGCCCGCGCCATAGGTCTCCGTGAGGCTGACGGCCGAGCTCGCGATCTCTAAGGAGGGCATGTAGCCCTTCTCGATCAGCGAGCGCCACCAGGTCATGGTCTCGGCGAAGGCCTCGGAGTCGTAGTTCCACTCGGTGCCCCAGGGGTTCTGGTCGGCGTACTCGAACCCGTTGCTCATGGCGTACATCGACCACTCGGTCTGCCCGAACGCGCCGCCGCCGGTGGGGCCGAGCCCGAGGCCGTAGACCTCGACGTTGTCCTTGTCGAAGCCGGGTTCATTACCTCGAACGCCGTTCTTGTCGACCGTGAGGGCTGCGATCACCTGTTCGTAGCTGCCACCGTCGTCCGGGTTCCACTCCAGGTTCGCCATGTCGTCGGCCAGCAGCCCGGCCTCGGCGAGCATGTCGGTGTTGTAGAAGATGGCGACGGTGTCCCAGTCCTTGGGCAGCCCGTACCGGCCGCCGTCCTCTGTGACCCACAGGTCGGCCAGTCCGTCCTGATAGACCGACAGGTCGATGCCGTCTTCTTCGACGAGGTCGGACATGTCAAGGATCTGGTTTTGCTCAGCGAACTGCGGGTAGTGCGAGAGGTGGTCGGTGAATACGTCCGGTGCGGTTCCTGCGACGAAGTTGTTCGTCAGGGAGCTCCAGTAGTCGTCCCAGCCGTACTGCTCGATCTTCACGGTGATGCCGGAGGACTCCTGGAAGGTGTCGGCGCACTTCTGGTATGCGCCGAGCTGATTGGCGTCCCACAGCCAGTAGTTGATGGTGGCGCCGCTGGCGCTTCCAGCGGAGTCGTCGGAGTCGCCGTTGCCGCCGGAGCACGCGGCCAGTGTCAACGAGATGACGGCGAGCCCGGCGAGCGCTCGGACGTGTCGACGCATGAGGGTTTCCTTTCGAAGGGTGGTGCGTGCCGGCGGCCAGGGTGGCGGGGCCGGGTCGGGCTACTTGATGCCGGAGAAGCCGATCGAGTTGATGAGTCGTGGGCCGACGAAGGCGTAGATGACGAGGATCGGCAGGGCGGCGATCAGGGTCGCCGCCATCAACCCCGCCCAGTCAGGGCTGCCCTGGGGTGTCTGAGACCGGAAGAGACCGAGCGCCACGGTGAGGACGCGCACCGACTCGGACTTGCCGACGAGCAGAGGCCAGAGGTAGTCGTTCCAGGAGGTGATGTACGTCAACAGGCTCAGCGTGGTGATGGGCGCGGCGGACATCGGCACGATGATGGTGAAGAAGACCCTGAACCGTCCGGCACCGTCGATCATGGCGGCCTCCTCGATCTCCCGTGGGATGCCGAGGAAGAACTGGCGCAGGAAGAACACGGAGAACGGCGTCATGAGCAGCGTGGGCAGCACGATCCCGAGATAGGTGTCCAGGAGCCCGAGATCCTTGATCAGGATGAAGTTGGGCAAGATCGTGAAGATCGGCGGGATCATCAGCGCGGTGATGAAGGCGAAGAACAGCTTGTCCCGACCGGGCCAGCTCAGACGTGCGAAGGCGTATGCGGCGAGCGCGCCGAAGAAGACCTGTCCCGCGGTGCTCGTGGTGGCCACCACGACCGAGTTCCGCAGGTAGATCCAGAAGTTGACGCTCGCTCCGGACCCGCCCTGGGCGATCGCCTCGGCTGTGGTCGACAGGCCCAGCACTCGCTCGAAGGCGCCAAGGGTGAATCCGGTCGGAAGCAGCGAGTCGGCGTTCGCTGCGAGGGCACGCGTGTTGGACAGCGCTGTGCGCAGCATCCAGTAGAAGGGGAACAGGGTCACGACGAGCCCCAGGGCCATGAAGACCCAGGCGAGCAACCTTCCGAAGGCGGGTCGACGTCGAGGCTCGCGGTACGTGGATGTCGTGGGGACGGTGTCCGGTGCGGTGCTGGTCACGGCCATGTCTGGTTTCCGTTCAGGCCAGGTCCGACTCGCCCGCGCGCAGCAGCTTGATCTGTGCGAACGCGACGGAGGCGAGGACGACGAAGAGGACGACGGAGAGGGCCGAGGCGTACCCGAACTCGTACCGGGTGAAGGCCAGGTCGTAGATGTAGTAGTAGATGACTCTCGTGGCGTTGACCGGGCCACCGGCGGTGGTCACCGCAACGGTGTCGAAGATCTGGAACGACCCGGTCACCGTGATGACCAGGACCATCGCGAGCACGGGACGCAGCAGCGGAAGCGTGATCTTGAAGAAGGTGCGCACCTCACCTGAACCATCCAGGGCTGCCGCCTCGTACAGGTGCGGTGGGATGGTCTGGAGTCCGGCGAAGATCAGCAGCGCGGTGTAGCCGACGTGTCGCCAGACGTTGATCATCGCGATCGTCGGTATGGCCCAGGCCGAGTCGCCGAAGAAGGCCACCCGGTCGATCCCCACCCAGTCCAGGCCTTGGTTCACGATGCCGATCTGGTAGTCGAGCATCCAGAACCAGGTCAGCGCGACCACCACGTTGGCGACCAGGTAGGGCAGCAGAAGTGCCCCGCGAACGGCCATGGACTTGGTGAGCCGGTGCATGAGCACCGCCAACCCCATCGCCAGGACCGTCTGGGCGCCGATGTTGATCAGGACGTACTGGAGCGTGACCCCGAAGGCGTTCCGCACCAGGTCGTCCTGGATCAACGTCTCGTAGTTGTCGGTCCCGACCCACTCCGCAGGTGAGAGCACGCTGAAGTCGGTGAAGCTGTAGTAGACCCCGCGAAGGGCCGGCCACAGGTAGAAGACGACGAACCCGATGGTCGCCGGGAGGACGAACATCGCTGCTGCCCGCAGGTCGCTGCGAGGGCGGCTACGAGGTGGTCGGGTCTGACCTCGCACGCGGAGTCGGCTTGTGATGGTCGTCATGGCGTGCTCCTGACGCCTCGTTGCGGTGAGGCCGTGCCTGGGCAGGCGGTGTGGAGGGGTCCGAGTCGCTGGACGCGGACGAGGGCGAGGCGCTCGGGCATCAGCGCCGGCGCTTGGACGCGGGTCTCGGCGAGCACACGGCCCGGCAGGACGACGCCCTGGCGCCACCACGGCGTCGCCGGATACCCGCCGAAGGCAGGCACGTCTGCGGCCGGCTCCAGGAAGGTGACGCGGTAGTCGGCCTCGGGCTGGTCGGCAGGCGGTGCGAGTATCGCCATGGAATTCTCCTGACGCGACGGTGCAAATGATACCGCCGAGGGTGCGGCGGTCAAATGGTGGTGGTCAGGCCTCGGCAAGGTGGAGCAGGACCATCTGTTCAGGGTTGAGCACTGGGGCCTGCACGCCGACCTGGTCCAGGACGACGCCGGACAGGGTGACGCCGTCTGCCCACCAGGCGAGGTCGCCGTGGCCGGTGCGCCCGCCAAGGGTGTCCCCGGGCGGCAGCGGTCGGACGCGGTAGCGGGTGTGGGGGTCCAGTCCGGGCAGTCGTACCCGTCCGGGCGGAGAGGCGACCCCGGTGCGCAAGGCAACCACGGAGTAGACGGCCTCGGAGCGGTCCTGGGCGACGACGCCGTGCACCCACAAGGCGGGGTCGGGCTGGTCGCTGTGGACCACGGTGCCCGAGTGCAGGAGACCACGGTGCTCCTTGTGGGCTGCGACCCACGCCTTCACGCGTTGAAGCTCCTCGGCGGTGGCGCTCGTGGTGATGTCCCACTCAATGCCCAGGTGCGAGAAGAAGGCGGTGCCGGCGCGGAAATCTAGGGCGTGGGCGCGCCCGGTGGTGTGGCTGATCGGGGAGGCGATGTGCGATCCGGTCATCTCCGGCGGCAGCAGCAACGACGTGCCCGCCTCGATCTGCTGGCGCTCGAGCGAGTCGATGCAGTCGGAGGTCCAGACGCGGTCCGTGCGTAGGAGCATGCCGAGGTCGGCGCGCCCGCCGCCTCCGGCGCAAGACTCGATCTCCAGGCTCGGATGTGCGGCGCGGATCTCGTCAATCAGCCGGTACACCGCGAGGGTCTGCTCGTGGACGCCCGCGCGACCGGTGGGCTGATGACCGGCCTCGACGAGGTCACGGTTGTAGTCCCACTTGATGTAGTCGATCGGGTACTCGTCGAGGATCGCGAGGATCTGGTCGCGCACGTGGGCGT
>JGI24134J36421_10000491_pt1 | contig 12410 bp, 12 predicted proteins | sample BarGraNGADG00312_FD_36421 | JGI IMG/M metagenome (IMG submission 36421) | reverse complement strand
ATGATCTTCTCGATAACAGGATGAAGACTTGTTCCTATCATTGTTGAGAGCCAGTATGGTGCAAGACCTATGGCAGCTACAGATCCGATTAAAGTTACAACAGAAATCTTTTCAAACCATTTTGCATCAGGAAGATGCTCAAAATGCTCATTTGTCGTNGGACCGAGTAATAAAATTGCAACTACCCTCAAAATGTATACGGCTGTAATGACAATGGAAGAGACAGCTAAAATAGTAACAATCCGGTAAAAGAGTTCAGGATGCTGGAAAGCTCCAACGAAAATTGTCATTTCAGCAACGAAACCACTCAGTCCGGGAAGTCCTAATGAAGCCAGACCTGCAATTACATAACAAACAGACAAAAAAGGAATAACCTTCATCAATCCTCCCATCTCATTTATCATTCTTGTATGTGTGCGGCCATAAAGCATCCCGATCAGAGCAAAGAACAGGGCTGTCATCAATCCATGAGAGATCATCTGGATAATAGCTCCATTCATGGCTGTCTGATTCATCATGAGCACTGCAAAAAGTACAAGACCGCAATGACTTACTGACGAGTATGCATTGATATATTTCAGATCTTTCTGGGCTATTGCTCCAAAAGCCCCGTAAACGACACTNATAGAAGTGAGTATAATAAATATCCATGATAATTCATGTGCAGCTTCAGGCATTAGAAAAATAGCTACCCTGAATGCACCATAACCACCTAATTTCATAAGCACACCTGCATGTAACATTGAAACAGCAGTAGGAGCAGAGGCATGTCCATCAGGAGACCATGTATGAAATGGGAATAATGCACCAAGAACACCAAATCCTACAAAAGTCAGAGGGAAGAAGAGTCTTTGAGCTGGTAAAGGAATTACAACTTTTGAAATCTCGAGTATNTTAAAAGTAAGCTGATTTGCATTCGGGGAGGAATTAAAGTAAATACCAAGCAAACCAACGAGAAGAAGAGCTGAACCACCCATAAGCATAAGGGTCAGCTTCATTGCCGAATATTCTTTTGGACCTGTCCCCCAGATTCCTATTAATAGGTACATGGGTATAACTGCCAGTTCGTAAAAAAGGAACATGGTAAAGAGATCGATTGAGATAAAAAATCCGAAAACTCCTGTAGCCAGAAGAATCAGGGAAACAAAAAATTCTTTTCTGAGATACTCAACTTCCCATGAGGCAAAGATACCGGCAAAAACAACCAGTGAGGTCAGAGAGATCATTGCAACAGATATACCATCCACTCCAACCGCATAATGAATGTTAAGACTTTTAAACCATAAATAGTCTTTTATAAATAACATCTCATCGGTATTACCGGCGTGACGGGCAGTAAGATAAAGAAAAACAAGACTTGCAGCCATTAATAACTGCAGGCCCATTCCAAATGCCGATACCAGGCGAACCTGGCGAGTATCCTTTAAGAGCAGGATAGCAGTTATTGTTAAGACCGGAATTACTACAAACAGAGATAATATATCCATAATTAAAAGTCTTTTTCTAAATTATCTGTTATTTCCACAGGTATATAAATAATATTGCCAGCATGATCGCACCGGTAATGAAGACAAAAGCATATTTCTGCAACTGACCCGATTGAAATCCTCTTATCCGGAAAGAGACACTTTGAGTTACAGTGGCAATCATATTCATTGTAGCGTCAACAACATGGCGGTCGAACCATGCAACCGGTTCAGATATATACCTGAAAATGATCTTCTTCGTAACAAAAAGATAAAGTTCGTCAATATAAAATTTGTTGAATGCCCATTTATAGCTGTACTTAAATGTTGCAGCCAGTTTATTTGGTATTGCACTTTCCTTCCTGTACATAACATAAGCAATTCCGATTCCAAGTAACCCAATGAGCACAGAAGGTATTGCTATAGCCATTTCAAGTTCGCTCTCGAAAATTTTCCCATCTGATGTAACAAGTTTGTTGAAAGGAATAAATCCGGTGACTACAGACCCAATGGCAAGTACAATTAATGGGATAGTCATTGTCAGAGGGGCTTCATGCGGGGTATGGTGATAGGAAGTATCTCTCCCCCAGAAAACACTGAAATAGAGCCTGAACATATAGAAGGCAGTAAGACCAGCAACAGCATATTCAACAGCGAATAAGATTTTATTACTATGGAATGCGGCTGCAAGTATTTCATCCTTGCTGAAAAATCCGGATAAAGGTGGAATTCCGGCAATCGTCAGACAGGCAATTAAGAAGGTCATGTGAGTGACAGGCAGATATTTACGAAGTCCACCCATTTCAGTCATATAATTGCTGTGAACTGCGTGTATTATTGCACCGGCTCCCAGAAATAGTAATGCTTTAAACATAGCATGGGTAAACAGATGGAACATTGATGCCATATAACCTAAACCCTCATGCCCGCCATAACCTGACACCCCAAGAGCGAGCATCATATATCCAATCTGTGACATTGTGGAATAGGCCAGAACCCTTTTAATATCAGTTTGGGTACATGCTATAACTGCTGCAAAAAGCGATGAAAAAGCTCCAACATATGCAACGACTTCGAGTGCGACGGGAGCGGAGAAAGCATAAATAGGAAACATCCTGGCTACAAGATAAACACCGGCGACAACCATAGTTGCAGCATGTATAAGTGCTGAAACAGGTGTCGGGCCTTCCATAGCATCGGGAAGCCATATATGGAATGGAAACATTGCTGATTTTCCTACACCGCCCATAAAGACAAAGATCATCGACCATGTCATAACTGACAGGCCAAGGAATGCGACACCTCCACCCTGGGTTATGGCAGTTCCTGTCGGATTAGTCAGGGTAATAAAATCAAATGTTTTGGTATTAAATGATAGAATCAGTATTCCTATAAGAAATCCGAGGTCAGCAAATCTTGTAACAATAAATGCTTTTTTTGAAGCTCTTACTGCAGAAGGCTTCTGGTAGTAGAATCCAATCAACAGAAAGGAAGAAACACCAACCAGTTCCCAGAAAATATACATCTGGAAAATATTTGTTGCCAAAACCAATCCCAGCATCGAGAAACTGAATAGGGAGAGAAACGAAAAGAAACGTTCAAATCCTTTTTCCCCCTTCATATATCCAAGACTGTATATATGAACCATTAATGAAACTGTTGTAATAACAACCAGCATCATAACCGATATAGGATCAAGAAGAGCNCCAATATCAATGTGCAGCTTATCGGAAAATTGAAGCCAGGTAAAATTGAAAGCTATGATTTTCTGATAGGCTCCATCTATCTTTTCGCTTGAAAAAAAGTAATTCCAGGCAGTAATGTATGACAATGCTGTAATTATCGCCAATCCGCATGTTCCCAATATTCCTGAGAGCTTTGGAAAATACTTATGACCTGCCAGACCCAGAAATATAAACATAAGAAAGGGCAGCAGAAGAATCCATATTGTATAATTGAAATTTATCATATTCAAAATATCCTATAGGTGTAGTAATCAGAATTTCATTTCATTAANATCTTCTACATTGATTGTTGTAAATCGCCTGTAAATATTAATTATTATAGCAATTGCAACCGCAGCTTCTGAAGCTGCAACAGCAATCACAAACAGGCTGAAAAACATACCCTCCAGTTTATGCGGATAGAGATACCGGTTGAAAGCCAGAAAATTTATATTTACAGAATTTAAAATCAATTCCACCGACATAAGTATTGTAATCAGATTCCGGCGGGTAAGGAAACCGTAAATTCCGGCGAAGAACATTACTGTAGCCAGAATTAAAAAGTATTGCAATGGTATGCCAGTATTCATTTTATTCCTGATTTTATTTTTATAACTCTACTTTTTTAGGACTGCCCTTTTTTGCGATTACAATTGCTGCAACCATGGCAGCAAGAAGTAATACTGATATCACCTCAAATGGAAGTACATATCCATCATAGTTAACGGATAAGAGGCTTTTCCCTATAAATTTCATGTTCACCTCCTTTGCAGCTTCGGTTGTTGCTGAAAATTTGTAATCGAGAATTGTAATGATAGACAAAACAGCTCCGGTTAATGTGGCAAGTGCTGAAAAAATATTCTTTTTCCAGCCGGAAGATTCAAACTTCTGGCTTATATGACTTGTCAACAGAATTGAGAAGATGATTAGAACGACAATCCCTCCGGCATAAAGAGTAAGCTGTACTGCAGCAAGAAACTGATAATTAAGCATGAAATAAAGCCCTGAAGTTGATACCAGGACAAAAAGAAGAAATACTGCAGCTCTAAGGATTTTGCGACTTGTAACTGTCAGAATTGAAAAGACAACAATCATTGCAGAAAAAAGGATAAACATAATCTGATTAGCAGCCATTATTCAACTCCTTTCATTAATTGTGAACCTGGTTTATTTAAAGTTTTGATAAGAAGGGCCCTGTTAAAGACTGCATGTTCAAATTTCTGAGAAAAGGCAAGTGCATTTGAAGGACATGTCTTAACACATAAGGCACAGAAGGTACACATTCCTAAACGATAGATGTGTTTGTCAATCGCTCTCTTCTTTTTACCATCTTCAGTAAGAATTGATTTTGAGATTACCTCAATTGTACCATTCGGACAATTTATTTCACAAATCCCGCAACCTGTGCATTTATGTTCATTTTTTTCATTATGCGGCATCACCACCTCACCTTTGAAACGGTCGAACATGACAAGATCTTTACGGTTGCTGGGATATTTCTGAGTCACAATTGTACCTGGTCTGAAAAAATACGATCCCGTAACTTTCATACCTTTCAGAAGCGACCATACCCCCAAAATTATTTCCTTCAGATAATTTATTATACTTCTCATTCAGAGATATACTTATATAGTTATTTACAATTAAAAATGCCAGCCCATAAGAACTATAAAGGACATAATCAATACATTAACAAGATTGATCGGTAATAAATACTTCCATTCGAGCGTAAGCAACTGGTCAATTCTCAATCGCGGGAATGTCCACTTGAACCACATCATCATAAAGATTACAAAGAATGTTTTTCCAATGTACCAGATAAATGGAGGAATAAAATCCATTACATGATTAAATCCATCCCAGTGACCAACATGAAATGGCATCCATCCACCGAGAAAAACTGTTGCAGCAATCGATGCAACGATAAACATGTTGATGTATTCTGCGAGGAAAAAGAATGCGAATTTTATCCCGGAATATTCAGTATGATAACCTGCAGTCAGCTCAGATTCAGCTTCAGCAAGATCAAATGGCCCGCGATTTGTTTCGGCAGTACTGGAAATAAGAAAGACAATGAAAGCAATAAATGCCGGGATATGACCTCGGAAGATGAACCAACCCGCACGTTGAGCCTCAACAATTTCGGATAGTTGCATGGATCCGGCAAGAATCACAATAGTAATAATCGAAAGACCTACCGATAATTCATAACTCACAATCTGAGCACCGCTTCGCATAGCTCCGATCAGGGAGTATTTGTTATTGCTTGACCAGCCGGCAAGAAGCACTCCGATAACCCCCATTGCCGAAACTGCGATGACATATAATACTCCGATATTGAGATCAATGGCATGCAATCCTTTAGCAAAGGGTATTGCAGCTATTGCCATAAATGATGCTATTATAACAATAAAAGGAGCAAGGTTAAATAGAAATCCGTCAGCATTCTTTATCGGGATCAGCTCTTTAAACAGCAGTTTGAAAAGGTCGGCAATCGTCTGGAAAATCCCGAAAGGTCCAACTCTGTTAGGTCCGAGCCTGTTCTGCATAAAAGCACATACTTTTCTTTCCGCATAAACAAGAAAAAGTCCGATAAGTGCATAAAACAACAGGATTAAAACCCCGATGATAAGCATCTCGGTTATAGTCGTCCAGAAGGGAGACATAGCGTTATGCAGGCTTGTGTCGACCCACTTTGTAAGAGAGGAAAAATCGTAGATGACTTTCCACCACGGGACTGATAGCGAAGGAGAAGTATTTGGTGCGACAATATCAGGTAGCATAAATTTTAACTTTTTACTTTTGTCTTTTTACTTTTGTCTTTTGTCTTCTGTCTTGATTTACCTGTCAATATCCGGTATAATCAAATCAAGGGAGCCACCAATTGCTACAAGGTCAGCTATCTTGAATCCCTTTGCAATATGGTTGAGCACAGAAAGATTTGAAAAATTTGGTGATCTGAATTTTACACGGTAAGGATTCTTATTACCATCGCTTATAACAAATACTCCCAGTTCACCACGTGCTGTTTCAACTCTTTGATAATATTCACCTTCAGGCAGTTTAATGATTGGTTTCATTTTTACGGCAAAGGGTCCCTCAGGAATATTATCTATCAGTTGTTCAATTATTTTCATCGATTCCCACATCTCCTCGATACGGGCAACATACCTGCTGAAAGTATCACCTTCAGTTAACAATATCTCTTTGAATTGTACCCTGTCATATGCGCTGTAGGGCTCATGTTTCCGAACGTCGCATGAGAAGCCCGATGCCCTCCCGGTAGGACCTGTAACTCCAAAAGATATTGCATCTTCCTTTGTTAGTTTCCCTATACCTTTACTTCGTTCATGAAAAATCACATTGCCTGTTAATAACTGATCATACTCAGGTAGAATTTTCCTGAAATACTTAATAAACTCCTTAACCCTTTTCTGAAAGTTGGGATGAATATCGTACATCAGGCCGCCCGGACAATTATAGCTTACTATCATCCGCCCGCCGCACGTCTCCTCAAATATGTCAAGGATTTTTTCCCTGTCGCGCAAACCATAAAAGAAGCAGGTCAGTCCGCCAAGATCCATCCCGAAACATGCCCACCAGAGCTGGTGTGACTGAATACGTGTAAGCTCGGACATAATTGTCCGGATCACCTTTATCCGGTCGGGAATATCTACCTCAAGGGCTTTTTCAACATTCAGACAAACAGCTTCATTATTGATATGTGCTGAAATGTAATCCATTCTGTCGGTGAGATGAATAATCTGCGGATAGGTAATGCTCTCGCACATCTTCTCAATTCCGCTGTGAATATACCCGACATGAGGTTCCACATTCTTTACCATTTCACCTCTGAGCGAAACAAGAAGCCTCAGCACTCCATGAGTGGAGGGATGCTGCGGACCCATATTTATAAAATATTCCTGCAGTTCGTCAGGAGTAGTGATTATTTCCTTGTCTTCCATAAATTACTTGGTAACGATATTTATATCATCAGCATAGTCTTTCCTTAAGGGGAAACCCCACGACTTGTCAAGGAATAACCTTCGAAGGTCAGGATGATTTCTAAACTTTATCCCTATAAGATCGTATACTTCCCTCTCGTGAAAATCAGCAGTCCGCCAGATATCTGTTACTGAATCGAGTTGAGGATTCTCCCTGTCAGATGTTCTGGTTTTTAATACAACGGAATGATCAAAGATTGTCGATCGCAGGTGGTAAATAACCCCGAGATCAACGCCGTAGTCGACACCAGTAAGGCAAAAGAGAAAATCAAATTGTGCCTCTTCTTTTTCTCGTAGCTGTCTGGCTAACTGATATAACATTGAAGGAGCTACTGTAACTTCGAGGTATTGTTTGCCCTCCTTTATCTCAAGATTCTGTGAAATCGATTTTAAAAATTCTCCCAATTGTGTTTTATCCATAGATGATCAGATTTCTGTAATTGGCCGTTACTTATTTATAATCATGAGAAATATTCCTTTCTTTCCTTGATTTAATGGTCTCTGTTTCAATCAATCGCTGAAGCTGAAGCATCCCATATAATAATGCTTCCGGACGGGGGGGGCAACCCGGGACATAAACATCGACCGGAATTACNTGCTCAACTCCTTTAACTACNCTGTAAGAGTTAAGGAAAAACGGACCTCCTGAAATTGCACACGCACCCATTGCCACAACATATTTTGGTTCGGCCATCTCATCNTAAAGGCGTTTTAAAACAGGTGCCATTTTATGAACAATGGTTCCGGCAACTACGATCACGTCTGCCTGACGGGGACTGGCTCTGTAAACTTCCATCCCGAATCTGGCAAAATCGTGTTTTGCAGCTCCGGCAGCCATCATTTCAATACCACAACATCTCGTTGCAAAAGTAAGAGGCCACAGGGAATTTTTCCTGCCCCAGTTAATAACGTCATCAATTGTTGTAAGCAGAATATTAGTGCCTGTNGCATTAAGAAGATCAAGGCTTTCNTTATCCCCGAATTCTTCTCTCTTCATTCCTTTTATTCCCATATCAGNGCATGTTTTTTCCAGGCATATAATAATCCCAGACCCAGTATGAAAAAGAATATTATTATTTCGATGAAAGCAGCCAAACCGGTTTCTTTCATTACAACAGCCCATGGAAATACCAGCACTGTTTCAACGTCAAAAACGAGAAAGAGTATGGCAAAAAGATAATAACCGACATTAAATTGCAACCATGTAACGCCCTCAGTTGGAATACCACATTCATATGGTTCAAATTTCTGAGGATTTGTTGATTTTGGAGCCACGATTCCTGAAAAGATCAGAACTAATCCTACAAAACTGGCTCCTACAAGGAAAAATAGAATTAACCATTCATTATTCATAGAAATAGAATTAGGTTTAGATTCGAACCGCACAAAAGTAGATTTTTTTTTTGTTTTGTGAAATTTTTAACAGATGATATAAGTGATATTTATCACATTAGACAAAAATGAACTGTTATTTATTTCACAGATTAGATGCATGTTACGCCATTTAAAGCTGATAGGTGTTTTTTCAGGATTATGGGAGAATTCCCTGACATGACTTTTTTCATGCGATAATCGCTTTTTAATTAGTTAATTTTGTCGGCTGGTAAATCGGTCATTACATATTTTCAGGTTTAATAAGAATATTATGAGTTCAGATACACATCATTCTACAATCTCGGGACTGGGAGGAGAAGTGTTCGAGCACACAGAAGTCAAGGCAAGCCATTGTTACCAATGCGGAAAATGTTCAGCCGGTTGCCCTCTTTCAGAAGAGATGGATTATCCCCCAAGTGTAATTATGAGGATGTTGCAGACAGGCAACCCCGCTCTTGAAGAAAAAGTATTGCGCTCTTTCTCTATATGGGTATGCTTAACATGCGAGATGTGTTTTGCCCGGTGCCCGATGAGTATAGATATTCCTAAAATGATGGATTTTCTCAGAGAGAAATCATTAATAGAGAAAAAAGCCAATCCTAAAGCTAAAGAGATTGTTGCGTTTCATAGATCATTTCTCGATTCAATTAAATATACCGGAAGACTTTATGAAATCGGATTGTTTGTTGACTATAAAGCCAGAACTTTAAAAATCCTGGACGATCTTGCCCTTGCACCTAAAATGATGAAGCGCGGTAAGCTGAATATTATTCCTGAGTTAATAAAAGACCGCTCTGGCATCGCTGCAATTTTTAGAAAATCCAANAGAAAAAATAAAAACTAAATATATGACTCTCGGCTTTTATCCAGGTTGTTCCCTGAAAGGATCCTCGCGTGAATATGCTGAGTCGGTCCTTGCCGTTGCAAAAGCATTCGATGTCAATCTCGAGGAAATCAAAGATTGGAATTGCTGCGGGGCAACAGCCGCCCATAACATGAATAAGGAGCTCTCTCTTGCGCTTCCGGCAAGAATACTATCTCTTGCCGAAAAACAGGGATTAACAGAAATAGTTGTACCATGTGCAGCCTGTTACAGCAGGTTAACAGTAACTAAACACGAGTTGGCCAAAGACCCGGCACTTAAGGCTGTTGTAACGGAGGCAAATGATCTCGAATATACCGGATCGGTAACAATTTTAAATATCGTTCAGATGCTAGACAAATATATCACACCAAACCTCGGGAGCCGTGTGGTAAAACCATTTGATCATAAAGTAGCATGTTATTATGGATGCCTTCTTGTGAGGCCACACGATATACTGAAATTTGACCGGGAGGAAGATCCTCAGTCGCTGGATGTTCTGATGCTCAAGGCTGGTGCAACCCCGATTGACTGGGCCTTCAAAACAGAATGTTGCGGAGCCGGATTGTCAGTTTCCAGAACCAGTTCAGTAGGAAGACTCTCCGGCAAGATAGTAGGTGATGCAAAAGACAGGGGTGCAGAAGCAGTTATAGTTGCCTGCCCGATGTGCCATTCGAATCTCGATATGCGTCGTGATTCAATAAACTCTTATCTGGGTGAAAAAGTTGATATTCCTGTCCTTTATATAACGCAGGCAATTGGCCTGGCCATTGGTCTCGACAGGAAAGCCCTTGGTCTTCAAAGGCATTTTGTTAAAGTAACAGTTTGATTATGATGAATTCAGCTAAATCGATAGGTTTATTTGACCCCCTTTCCTGTCCCGCGAGGCGGGATGATTTTACTCCTTCCCCCGTGGGGGAAGGTTGGGTAGGGGGTAAAATGCATCAAAATAGAGGATTTAGTGATTTAATTAAGTGGAGTCTAAAAAATAACAAGTAAGCAATTATATGTCAAAAATTGGAGTATTTGTTTGTCACTGCGGGGAAAACATAAGTGCTACTGTCGATTGTGCAAAAGTCGCTGAAACAGCCGGCAATTATGATGGCGTGGCATTCAGCGTAGATTATAAATATATGTGTTCCGACCCAGGGCAGAATCTTATAAAAAGCGCGATAAAAGAGAAGGGGCTTACGGGAGTTGTAGTTGCATCATGTTCACCCAGAATGCATGAGCCTACTTTCAGAAAAGCTTGCGCTGAAGCGGGTTTGAATCCATTTATGTGTGAAATGGCTAACCTGAGGGAACATTGTTCCTGGGTTCATGAGAAAGGTGAAGCTACAACCGAAAAGGCAATAGATCTGGTTAGGATCCTGGTTGAAAAGGTAAAGTATAATCATTCTCTTAATGAAATAAAAGTACCGGTCACGAAGACTGCACTGGTAATAGGTGGTGGAATTGCCGGTATTCAGGCGAGCCTTGACATTGCCAATACCGGCCATAAGGTAATCATGATTGAGAAAGATCCTTCCATCGGGGGTCATATGTCGCAATTGTCAGAAACATTCCCCACACTCGACTGCTCGCAGTGTATTCTTACACCGCGGATGGTAGAAGTGGCTCAGCATCCTAATATCACTCTATATACATATGCTGAACTTGAAAGTCTCGAGGGATTCATTGGCAATTTCAAAGCAAAAATAAGAAGGAAATCAAAAAGTCTCGATGAGAAACTCTGTACAGGCTGCGGACTATGTACAACCAAATGTCCCGTAAAGAAAATTCCAAGTGAATTCAATGAAGGACTTGGCAAACGAACTGCAATATATGTACCTTTTCCACAGGCGGTTCCTAATAAACCTGTAATAGACAGGAAAAATTGCACTTATTATATTAAGGGTAAGTGCAAAGTATGCGAAATAGTTTGCCCGACAGGGGCAATCCGTTTCGATCAGGAAGATCAGATTATGGAAGTTGAAATCGGGGCAATTGTTATTGCAACAGGATTCACAGTTAAACAGACTGATTTCTTCCCGGAATATGGTTATGGTAAATATGCTGATGTTATAACAGGTCTTCAGTTTGAACGGCTTGCATCGGCTTCCGGTCCTACGCTTGGAGAGATCCGGAGACCGTCTGATGGCAAAGTTCCTGAGAAAATAGTATTCCTGGCCTGTGCCGGCTCACGCGACCCGGCAAAAGGTATTCCATACTGTTCCAAGATATGCTGCATGTATATTGCTAAACATGCTATGCTTTATCAGCATAAAGTACATGGAGGTAAATCCTATGTATTCTATATGGATATCAGGGCAGGAGGGAAGCAGTATGAGGAGTTTGTCAGAAGAGCAATTGAAGATGATGGTGTAAATTATGTACGCGGCAGGGTTTCAAGAATTTACGAAAAGAATGGCAAATTAATTGTGAATGGAGTCGATACATTGTTGAATGCTATGCCGGTAGAAATTGAAGCTGATATGGTCGTACTTGCCACTGCAGGTATTGCTAACGAAGGCGCTGAAGAACTTGCACAGAAATTGCATATATCTTACGATCCTTATAAATTCTTCGCTGAAGCCCATCCAAAACTAAAACCGGTAGAAACAAATACTGCAGGTATCTTTCTTGCCGGGGCATGCCAGGCACCACGTGATATTCCTGAATCTGTAGCTATGGCATCCGGAGCTGCAGTTAAAGTTGCCGGATTATTCTCACAGGATGAACTTACACGTGAACCAATCATTGCTGTAGTTAACCGTCAGGCTCCTCCTGTTTATTCATCATGTGTGGGATGTTTCCTATGTGTCTCTGCCTGTCCTTATCAGGCTATTGAGAAGGAAGAGATTAAGAACCGTAATGGTGAAGTTATCAAATCAATTGCAAAAGTCAATCCTGGTCTTTGTCAGGGTTGTGGTACCTGTGTTGCATTCTGCCGCACAAAATCAATTGATATACAGGGTTATACACATGAGCAGATGTATAC
>JGI24134J36421_10000480_pt1 | contig 12536 bp, 14 predicted proteins | sample BarGraNGADG00312_FD_36421 | JGI IMG/M metagenome (IMG submission 36421) | reverse complement strand
CGGTTGCGGATCACGGTCACCGCCGGCCCAGGGCCGATGGGCTCCGGCCGCGGCGACGCGGCGCCGACCCTCGTGGTCGTCGCTGGTCCCGGGCGGACCGCCGCGACTGCCCGGGTGGTTCGGGTGCCCTGGGCGCGCAACGAGCGGTCCGCCATCGTGGGACTCAAGACGACGTCCTACGCCGAGAACGTCGTCGCGCTGGCGCGCGCGGTCGCGGCAGGCGCCGACGAGGCGCTCTTCGCCAACACCCGGGACGAGCTGTGCGAAGGGACCGGGTCGAACGTGTTCGTCGAGCTCGACGGCGAGCTCCTGACGCCGAGCCTCGAGTCCGGCTGCCTCGCGGGCATCTCGCGAGCTCTCCTCCTGGAGTGGGCAGCCCAGGACGGTCTGCCGGTCCGGGAGGTCGATCCCGCGCACCTGCCCTACCGCATCCTCGACGACATCAGCGCGGGCCGTGGCGCGCTCGCGCTCACGTCGTCCACAAGGCANGTCGCACCCGTCGTCAGCCTGGACGGCGTCCAGCTCGCCGTCGGAGCGGTCTCGCAGGCCGCGCGGGAGCTGTTCCGGGTGCGCGCTGCCCTGGACGTCGACCCCTGAGACGGGGCACCGCGTGGACGCCGTNGTCACCCGCGGTACGCATCGGGCCGCCGGGCGGGCTCCAGGGCTTGGGCGAGGTCGGCTGAGTGCTGGGTCAGGCTGTGAAGAGCATGGCGATGAGGTCCGTGAGCTCGGAGTCCATCCGCGCACCCTCGTCGCCGAAGGGGATCAGGGCCACGGTCGAGGCGAGGAATCGCTCGATCGCGATGGCGGGCGTCGCGAGCAGCGCGTTGCCCTCGACACCATTCAGGGACAGGAGCGCGTAGCTCGGGTCCTCGTCGCGCCAGACCTGCACGTCACCCATGCCCGCCGGGGACGAGATCGTCGAGCGGAGGCCCTTGCTGAGAAGCTCGCGGCCGATGAGCCAGGTGGAGGCGCTGTTGGGGGCCGAGAAGAAGGCCCGCACGGTGTACGGGTCGCTGACGGCGTAGGTGAGTTCGGCGGTGACCGGGAGCGCAGTCCCGTCTGCCAGCACCAGTTGCATCGTGACGACGTGACACACGTCGCTCGTGCGCCTTGCCCATCTCCCACCCCCCCAGTCGGTTGTCGCGGTGCGCGTCCAGGGTGCGCACCGTGGCGGTTCGAAACACAGCATCCTGCCAGAAACGCGTCCCGCTCTTGACGTACTTCTCGGTTCGGTATTCCCGGGCCGATTCGCTAGCATCCCTGTGGACGTCGTACGAAGAAGTCTCCTCGTCGGCGTCGCGGGCGATTGGCTCAGTGGTAGAGCGCCTCGTTCACACCGAGGAGGTCGCTGGTTCGAATCCAGTATCGCCCACCCACCCTGGTCCGAGGCAATCACCCGATCGGCGGAATGACCCTTTCGTGGCATGCGCGGCGCTCTCGGTGCGGGGCCACGACGACGTGGACCGCGAGGGCGGCGCACCCCACGAGCGCGGCATGGCACGGGCGCAGCGCGGGGGCTAGCGTGATGACCAGCCGGCAGAATCTGCCGGACGAGTGAGCAGGAGAGGTATGCCGGTGGGGATCGACGACATCATCAACAAGGCGAAGCACCTGTTCGGAAACAAGACTGACGACGCCAGCGACGCCCAGGCAGGCGTGGCCGTCGGCGCAGCGGGTGCGGAGGGCACGGTGTCTGGCACGCTCGCCGAAGCTGAGGGCGAGCTCTCGGAGAAGGTGGCCGAGGCCAAGGAGACCATCTCGGAGAAGGTCGACGACGCCAAGATCGACGACGTCGCCGGGTCGATCAAGGACCAGACTTCGGACGCCGTCGACTCGGACGTGGACAAGATCGCCGACAAGGCCAAGGACATCTTCTGATCTGAGTCTGCTGGTCACATGGGGGGTGCCGTGTCGGCTGACGGTCGGCGCGGCACACTCGCGTCCGCGTCGCGTCAATCTGGTTCGCGCGGCTCGGTAACATCGACACACGCTGAGTGCAGCGCGCCGAACTCGAGGAGAAGCCCACCGTGCCCCAGATCACCATCACCGTCGACTCGACTCCACGGACGGTGGACGACGGCACGACCGGTGCGGAGCTGTACCCCGACCGACGGGACGTCGTGGTGGCGCGGGTGAACGGCGAGCTGTGGGACCTGCACCGCGTCATGCCCGCCGGTGCCGCCGTGGAGGGCATCACGATCGACTCGCCCGAGGGGCTCGCTGTGCTCCGGCACTCCACCGCGCACGTGCTGGCGCAAGCCGTCCAGGAGATCAACCCGAAGGCCCGGCTCGGCATCGGGCCGCCGATCACCGACGGCTTCTACTACGACTTCGACGTCGAGAGCCCGTTCTCTCTCGAGGACCTCAAGGCACTCGACAAGGCGATGGCGCGGATCGTCAAGGAGGGTCAGACCTTCCGGCGGGTCGACGTCACCGACGATGAGGCGCGCCGGGAGCTCGCCGCGGAGCCGTACAAGCTCGAGCTGATCTCTCTGAAGAGCTCGAGCGTCGCGGCTGCCGAGGGTGCCGGGGTCGAGGTCGGCGCGGGCGGTCTGACGATCTACCAGAACGTGCGGAAGGACGGCACGGTCGCATGGCAGGACCTGTGCCGCGGCCCGCACCTGCCGAGCACCCGCCTGATCGGCAACGGCTACGAGCTGACCCGCTCGGCAGCGGCCTACTGGCGTGGCAGCGAGAAGAACCCGCAGCTGCAGCGCGTGTACGGCACCGCGTGGCCGAGCAAGGACGAGCTGCGCGCCTACCTGGAGCGGCTCGCTGAGGCCGAGCGCCGCGACCATCGACGGCTCGGCTCCGAGCTCGACCTGTTCTCCTTCCCGGAGGAGATCGGCTCGGGCCTTGCGGTGTTCCACCCCAAGGGCGGGATCGTTCGCCTGGAGATGGAGGACTACTCCCGGCGGCGGCACCTCGAGGCGGGGTACTCCTTCGTCAACACACCGCACATCACCAAGGGCCAGCTGTTCCGGACCTCCGGTCACCTCGACTGGTACGCCGAGTCCATGTACCCGGCGATGCACCTGGACGAGGAGCGGGACGCGGAGGGCAACATTCGCAAGGTCGGCCAGGACTACTACCTCAAGCCGATGAACTGCCCGATGCACAACCTCATCTACCGCTCGCGGGGCCGGTCGTACCGGGAGCTGCCGCTTCGGCTGTTCGAGTTCGGGACGGTGTACCGGTACGAGAAGTCCGGCGTGGTGCACGGCATGACCCGCGCCCGCGGCTTCACCCAGGACGACGCGCACATCTACTGCACGCGCGAACAGATGAAGGGTGAGCTGACGAGCCTGCTGACCTTCGTGCTGCAGCTGCTCAAGGACTACGGCCTCAACGACTTCTACCTGGAGCTGTCCACCCGGAACCCGGACAAGTTCGTCGGCTCGGACCAGGTCTGGGACGAGGCGACCCGCACCCTCGAGGAGGTCGCGACGGCATCGGGCCTCGACCTGGTCGCCGACCCGGGGGGTGCGGCCTTCTACGGACCCAAGGTCTCCGTCCAGGCGAAGGACGCGATCGGTCGGACCTGGCAGCTGTCGACCATCCAGCTCGACTTCAACCTGCCGGAGCTGTTCGAGCTCGAGTACACCGCGTCGGACGGGTCGAGGCAGCGTCCGGTGATGATCCACCGCGCGCTGTTCGGTTCGATCGAGCGGTTCGTCGCCATCCTGACCGAGCACTACGCGGGCGCGTTCCCGGCTTGGCTGGCGCCCGTGCAGGTCCTCGCGATCCCGGTGGCCGAGCCGTTCAACGACTACCTTGCCGACGTCGTCGGACGGCTCCGTGCGGCCGGCGTGCGGGCCGAGCTGGACGACGGTGACGACCGGTTCGGCAAGAAGATCCGTACCGCGAGCACCCAGAAGGTCCCCTTCGTGCTGATCGCCGGCGGTGAGGACGTCGAGGCAGGTGCCGTCTCGTTCCGGTACCGCGACGGTCGGCAGGACAACGGCGTGGCCATCGACGAGGCGATCTCGCGCGTCGTCACCGCGATTCGCGATCGGGTCCAGGTGTGACACCACGATGAGCGATGCGGGCCAGGAAGCCGATGAGCGCCCCTCCGACGCCGACCCGATCGACCCCGCAGGGGTCGCGGACGGCTTCGAACGGCTCTGGACACCGCACCGGATGCGCTACATCCAGGGTGCGGACCGCCCCGTCGACGAGTCGCCGGGGCAGGGCTGCCCGTTCTGTCACGCGCCGGAACGGGAGGATGAAGCGGCGCTCCTCGTCGCGCGCGGCGAGCATGCGTACGTCGTCCTCAATCTGTACCCCTACAACCCGGGCCACCTGCTGGTCTGCCCGTACCGGCACGTCGCGGAGTACACCGAGCTGACTCTGGCCGAGTCCGGCGAGATGGTGAGCCTCACCCAGGCAGCGATGCGTACCGTGCGCTCGGTCTCGCAACCACGCGGGTTCAACGTCGGCATGAACATCGGTGGCGTCGCGGGCGCCGGCATCGCCGGCCACCTGCATCAGCACGTGGTGCCGCGCTGGTCCAACGACGCGAACTTCCTGCCCATCATCGCGCGGACCAAGGCGCTGCCCGAGCTGCTCGGGGACACCCGCCGGCGGATCGCCGCCGCGTGGCCGGGGAGCACTGTGTGATCGGGAGTCGCGGATGTTGAGAGGTCTGCGCGCGGGCCTGAACCGTCTCTTTACCCCCGTGGCCGACGTACTCCTGGGATGGGGCGTCTCGCCCGACGCCGTGACGATCGTCGGCACCTTCGGTGTGACGGTCGCGGCGCTGTGGCTCTTCCCGCTGGGGCACCTCCTTGCCGGCACCCTGGTCATCACGGTTTTCGTCTTCTCGGACTCGCTCGACGGCGTGATGGCCCGCCGGTCCGGGCGGGCCAGCTCGTGGGGAGCGTTCCTCGACTCGACCCTGGATCGGGTGGCCGATGCGGCGGTGTTCGGGGGACTCACGTTGTACTTCGTGCTCCGCACCGCCGACCACCTCGGTGCCGGCCTGGCGATGGCGTGCCTCGCCCTCGGGGCACTCGTGCCGTACGCGCGGGCCCGCGCCGAATCACTCGGGATGACGGCGAGTGTCGGCATCGCCGAGCGGGCAGATCGCCTGGTGGCAGCCCTGGTCGCGGCCTTCCTGGTCGGTCTCGGGCTGCCGCGAGGCGTGCTGGTGGTGGTCCTCGGGGTGCTTGCCGTCGCGAGCGCCGTGACCGTCGTGCAGCGAATCCTGACCGTCCGTCGTCAGGCGATGAGCGCGGAGTGAACGCAGCAACCCTGTTCACCCTCGGCTGGCGCTGGGGTGGGCGGCTACCCGACTGGCTTCGCCGAACCCTTGCTGCCGGGGCGGCCGACGCCACCTGGCTCCGGCGCGGGGCCGGCGTTCGCCGGCTCGAGAAGAACCTCGCCCGGGTGCGGCCGGACGCGACGCGCCGGCAGCTCCGTGCGCTGAGCCGCCGCGGGATGCGCTCGTACCTGAGGTACTTCGCCGAGATCTTCGCGATGCCGGCGCTCTCGGAGGCACAGATCGACGCGCGCGTCCGCGCGGTCGGCCATGAGCTCGTGGTCAGCGAGATCGCCGCGGGCCGCTCGGCCATCCTCGCGCTGGGACACCTCGGCAACTGGGACCTCGCGGCCGCCTGGGCGCACCGTCACCTCGGACCCGTGACGACCGTTGCCGAGCGACTCGAGCCGGAGCGTCTGTTCGAGGCGTTCACCCGATTCCGCAGCGGATTCGGCATGGCGACGATCCCGCTGTCCGGTTCCGGTGCGGACGTGTTCCGTCGGCTTGTTCGGGTGGCGCGGACCGACGCCCGTGTCATCCCGCTGATCGCGGATCGCGACCTCACGGCCACCGGGGTCGAGGTCGATCTCTTCGGGGAGCGAGCGCGGGTCGCCGCGGGGCCGGCTGCTCTCGCCGTCACCACCGGCCGCGTGCTGATCCCCGTCGTCGTCTACTACGAGCGCTTGACCGGTGTGCGGCGTCGGGCCGCGCGAACGCCCTGGGGCGTCGTCCTGGATTTCGCCGAACAGGTCGTGGTCCCGACGGGCGTTCCGAGTGCCGACCTGGTGCCATACGTCACCCAGGCCTGGGTCACTCGGTTCGAGGCTCAGGTGCGTGCTCACGCCGAGGACTGGCACATGCTGCAGCGGGTCTTCGTGAGCGACCTCGACGCCGCGCGTGACGCGGCGATCCGGTCCGCGGACGGAGCATCGAGGTGAGCGGCCGGAGCCTGCGCATCGGCATCGTCTGCCCGTACTCGTTCGACGTGCCCGGCGGCGTCCAGTTCCACGTGCGCGACCTTGCGGAGGCGCTCATCGCGCGCGGCCACATCGTCTCGGTCCTGGCGCCGGCCGACGACGAGACGCCGCTGCCGGACTACATCACCTCGACCGGCAAGGCGATCCCGGTGCGCTACAACGGTTCCGTCGCCCGGATGACGTTCGGCCCGCTGACCGCCTCACGGGTGCGGCGCTGGCTCGCCGCCGGCCACTTCGACGTCCTGCACCTGCACGAGCCGGTGACGCCCAGCCTCGGGATGCTCGCGTTGTGGATCGCGGAAGGCCCGATCGTCGCGACCTTCCACACGGCGTTGATCCGGTCCCGGGCTCTGCAGTTCGCCTACCCCTTGGTGCGGCGCAGCCTGGAGAAGATCGCGGCGCGGATCGCGGTGTCCGAGGATGCTCGCCGCACCCTGGTCGAGCACATGGGTGGGGACGCCGTCGTGATCCCGAACGGCGTCTACGTCGAGAAGTTCGAGACGGCCGAGCCCGAGCCTCGATGGCGGGGCACGCCTGACGCTCCGACGGTCGGCTTCCTGGGTCGGATCGACGAGCCGCGCAAGGGCCTGCAGGTGATGCTGGCTGCCGTGCCGGCGATCCTCGAACGGCACCCCGGGACCAGATTCCTGGTCGCGGGCCGTGGCGAGACCGGCCCGGACGAGGCCCGCACCACGCTGGGGCCGCTGGCCGACCACGTCGAGTTCCTGGGTTCGATCACGGACGCCGAGAAGGCTCGCTTCTTGCGCTCGATCGACGTCTACTGCGCACCGCAAACGGGCGGGGAGAGCTTCGGCATCGTTCTGGTCGAAGCGATGAGCGCGGGCGCGGCCGTTGTCGCGAGCGACCTCGGGGCCTTCCGGCGGGTCCTGAACGAAGGTGCGGCCGGCCGGCTGTTCCGGGTCGGCGACCCGGCGGACCTCGCGGCGGCCGTCACCGCAATGCTGGACGACGACGAACTCCGTCACTCGATCGCGCGGGCCGGCGCGGCCGTCGTCCGGCAGTACGACTGGTCTTCCGTGACCGACCGCGTGATCGCGGTGTACGAGATGGTGGTTGCGGGCGCACCGGAAGCCGTCCGGGTCGGCGACGACCCGCGGGTGTCCGGCCACCGCGGTCACGAGAACGAGCGAGGTCGACGATGAATGGGGAACAGCTGGTCGTCCTCGTCCTGGTGATCGTGCTGCTGTTCGGCTGGTGGGTGTGGGTCGCGACGTCGCGGATGGACCGGCTGCACCGCAAGGTGGCCGCCTCGCGGGTGGCGCTCGATCACCAGCTGGTGCGCCGTGCGATGGTCGCGGCCGAGCTCGCGTCCTCGGAGCTGATGGATCCGGTGAGCTCGGTGCTGGTCGCCGACGCGGCGTGGTCGGCTCTCGGTGCGGCCGGTGGGGACAGCCCGGCGATGGTGGTGGTGCCACCCGATCTCGCGCTCCTGGTGGAGGAGCGCCTGCCGTCGGACCCGGGCGACGAGGGCGCCGGCGCGCGGTACGTCACACGTGAGGAGATCGAGAGCGATCTCTCGCGCACGGTCCGCGCGGCTCTCGGGGCCGCTGACGACGTCGAACGGATGCACGCGATGGCGGGCGGACCGGAACTGCTCGACGAGCTGGCCGGCGCCTGGTACCGGGTGCATCTCGCCCGTCGTTTCCACAACGAGGCCGTGACCCAGGCGCGCCGGGTCCGGCGCAAGACGTTGGTGCGCTGGCTTCGGATCGCTGGGCACGCCGCGATGCCGGAAACCTTCGAGATCGACGATGCCTGGCCGGACGCCCTCGGCAAGTCGGGGCCGGCCTCACGGCAGTAGCGAGCGCGGACTACGATGGCGGCATGCCGCTGCGTCGCGGCTCGATCCCTGTGAACCGGATGAGCGAGGCCTTTGTGACCATCGAGAACTACCAGCCCGTCGTCGGCACTGCCAAGGTCAAGCGCGGCATGGCCGAGATGCTCAAGGGCGGTGTGATCATGGATGTGGTCACCGCCGACCAGGCGAAGATCGCCGAGGATGCCGGAGCGGTAGCGGTGATGGCGCTCGAGCGCGTACCCGCAGACATCCGCGCCCAGGGCGGCGTCGCCCGGATGAGCGACCCGGACCTGATCGACGGGATCATTGCGGCTGTCTCGATCCCGGTGATGGCGAAGGCTCGGATCGGGCACTTCGTCGAGGCGCAGGTGCTTCAGTCGCTCGGCGTCGACTACGTCGACGAGTCCGAGGTGCTCACGCCGGCCGACTACGCCCACCACATCGACAAGTGGGCCTTCACGGTGCCGTTCGTGTGCGGTGCGACCAACCTCGGCGAGGCGTTGCGGCGGATCGGCGAGGGCGCCGCGATGATCCGCTCCAAGGGCGAGGCCGGCACCGGCGACGTCTCGAACGCGACCAAGCACATGCGCACCCTGCGGGACGAGATCCGGCGCCTGACCTCGCTACCCGAGGAGGAGCTGTACCTCGCCGCGAAGGAGCTGCAGGCGCCGTACGACCTCGTGGTGGAAGTCGCGAAGACGGGCAAGCTCCCGGTGGTGATGTTTACCGCCGGCGGCATCGCCACCCCGTCCGACGCCGCGATGATGATGCAGCTGGGAGCGGAAGGCGTCTTCGTCGGCTCGGGCATCTTCAAGTCCGGGAACCCCGCCGAGCGCGCCGCCGCGATCGTCAAGGCCACCACGTTCTTCGATGACCCGAGCGTGATCGCTTCGGTGTCGCGCGGCCTGGGTGAGGCCATGGTGGGCATCAATGTGGCCGACCTCCCGGAGCCGCACCGGCTGGCCGATCGCGGCTGGTGACCTCGGGTCAGGCCCGCAAGCCGGCGGACGAGGGTTCGCCGGGAGTCGAGGGTTCCGGGTCGCACCTGGGATCCGAGTGGGTCCTCGGCGCGGACGGTCTGCGCTATCGACGCGCTGCGCGGGTGATCCTGCTCGACCGCTCCGATCGTGTCCTGCTGCTCCGCGGGCATGACGTCGACCAGAGGGAACGTCACTGGTGGTTCACGATCGGCGGTGGGATCGGCGTCGGCGAGGACGCCCGTGCGGCGGTGCTGCGCGAGCTGCGTGAGGAGACCGGAGTCCGGCTGGACCCCGGCGAGCTGGTCGGCCCCGTCTTCACCCGCTCCGCGATCTTCGACTTCTACGCCGAGCACTGCCGGCAGGACGAGGAGATCTTCGTGGCCCGGACCGAGGCGGTGGACGTCGTCGGCCTGAGCCGGGACGGTTGGACCGACATCGAGCTGGATGTGCTCGACGAGCTCCGCTGGTGGGACCTCGACGCGCTCGATGCGGTGACCGACGAGGTGTACCCGCTCGGCCTGGCCCGGCTTGTCCGCGGCCTCCTGAACGGCTGGGACGGCAAGGTGCGGCACCTCGAGGAAGGCCGGCACTGAGGCCCGCCGACCGGCATCGGCCCCCGGCCCGCCCCGTAAGATTGCCGCTCATGACCCCGACTGTCGGTGTGCTCGCGCTCCAGGGAGACGTGCGCGAGCACGTCAGGATGCTCGAGCGGTGCGGCGTGGACGCGGTCCCGGTCCGCCGCGAGCGTGAGCTCGGAGCAGTCGACGGCATCGTGATCCCGGGGGGCGAGTCGTCCACGATCGACAAGCTGTTGCGAGCGTTCGAGCTCTTCGAGCCGCTCCAGAAGGCGATCCGCGACGGGCTGCCCGCTTTCGGCTCGTGCGCCGGGATGATCCTGCTCGCGGACCGGGTGCTGGACGGTATCGAGGGCCAGCAGACGCTCGGCGGTCTGGACGTGACGGTGCGGCGCAACGCGTTCGGGCGGCAGGTCGACTCGTTCGAGGCGGAGCTCGCGGTCGAGGGCGTCGAGGGCGCCCCGTTCCACGCGGTGTTCATCCGGGCGCCCTGGGTGGAGAGCGTCGGGCCCCAGGCGCAGGTCCTGGGCACCGTCAGCGCCGGTCCGGCCGCCGGTAGGATCGTCGCAGTGCGACAGCGCCACGTCATCGCCACGTCCTTCCACCCGGAGATCACGGACGACGACCGCGTCCACCGTGTGTTCGTCGAGATCGTCCGCGAGAACAGCTAGGGGAGTCTGCACAGATGTCGGGTCACTCCAAATGGGCCACCACCAAGCACAAGAAGGCCGTCGTCGACGCCAAGCGCGGCAAGCTCTTCGCGAAGCTGGTCAAGAACATCGAGGTGGCGGCGCGGACCGGTGGCGGTGACCTCGCCGGCAACCCGACTCTGTTCGACGCGGTCCAGAAGGCGAAGAAGTCCTCGGTCCCGAACGAGAACATCGACCGTGCGCTCAAGCGCGGTTCCGGTCAGGAGGCCGGCGGCGCCGACTACCAGTCGATCACCTACGAAGGCTACGGACCCGGCGGCGTCGCCATGCTGGTGGAGTGCCTGACCGACAACCGCAACCGGGCGGCGTCGGACGTGCGGGTGGCGTTCACCCGGAACGGTGGGTCGCTCGCGGACCCCGGCTCGGTGTCGTACCTGTTCACCCGCAAGGGCGTGATCCTGGTCGCCAAGGAGGATTCGCTCGGTGAGGACGACGTCCTGAGCGCCGTCCTCGACGCCGGCGCGGAAGAAGTCAACGACATCGGCGACGCCTACGAGGTGATCTCCGAGGCGGCCGACCTCGTCGCGGTCCGGAAGGCGCTCCAGGCCGCCGGGATCGACTACGACTCCGCCGAGGTCCAGTTCGTCCCGGCGACCCAGATCGAGGTCGACGAGGACGGCGCGCGGAAGATCTTCCGGCTGATCGACGCCCTCGAGGACAGCGACGACGTGCAGAATGTGTTCGCGAACTTCGACGCCTCGGACGAGGTCCTCGCGGCCCTCGACGCCGAGTAGCTGCGCGCCGGCCGCTGATGCGCGTCCTCGGCGTCGACCCGGGCCTCACGCGGTGCGGGCTGGGCGTGGTCGACTCGCTGCCGTCGCGGCGCGTCACCCTGGTCGACGTCGGGGTGAGTCGAACCCCGCACGATGCGGCCCTCGCGGACCGGCTGCTGCACATCGCGACCGAGCTCGACGACTGGCTGGACCGGTATCGGCCCGATGCCGTCGCGGTGGAGCAGGTGTTCGCGCAGCGCAACCTGCACACCGTGATGGGCACCTCCCAGGTGATGGGTATCGCGATCCTCGCCGCGGCCCGTCGGGGCATCCCGGTGGCCGTGCACACGCCCACCGAGGTCAAGGCGGCGGTGTCCGGTTCCGGGCGCGCCGACAAGGCGCAGGTGCAGGCGATGGTCGCCCGCATCCTCGGGCTGCCGGAGGTCCCCAAGCCGGCCGATGCGGCGGACGCTCTCGCGCTGGCGATCTGCCACGTGTGGCGTGCCGCGGCGGGCACGGCCACCGCGGGTGTGAGCGGCCCGACCGCGGCGCAGCGCGCCTGGGCCGAAGCCGAGCGGGCGACCCGGCGACCGTAGCGCCCCCGGCGCGTCGTGCTGGAGGGCACCGCAGCCCGCCGGTACGGTTCTGTTCGTACACCTGTTCGGCTACCCCGGGGGCACCCAGTGATCGCATCGGTGCGCGGCAACGTGCAATCCGTCTCGCTCGACGGCGCGGTGATCGAGGTCGGCGGGCTCGGGTTCCTGGTGCAGGCGACGCCGGCGACCCTCGCCGCTCTGCGGGTCGGCCAAGCGGTCGCGCTGGACACGTCGATGGTGGTCCGCGAGGACTCGCTCACCCTGTACGGATTCGCCGACGCCGATGAGCGCGAGGTGTTCGAGATCGTCCAGNCGGTCTCGGGCGTGGGGCCACGGATCGCGATGGCGATGCTCGCCGTGCACACGCCCGAGGGGTTGCGACGGGCGGTGGCGGGGGAGGACCTGGCNGCCCTGATGCGGGTCCCCGGCATCGGCCGCAAGGGGGCCCAACGGCTGGTGCTCGAGCTGGCGGACCGCCTCGGCCCGCCGACCGGGAGCGGCTCGACCGAAGGTANCGGCGGCCGGACGGCGGCTCGGACGGCCGACCGGCGAGGTCAGGTCGCGGAGGCACTGGTGGGCCTCGGCTGGAGCGCGCGACCTGCGGAGGACGCGGTCGCTGCTGTCGTCGGGGCCGGACCAGGGCCGACGACCGACGCCGAAGTCGCGGCCCTGCTGCGGGCGGCACTCGCGAAGCTGAGCGGAGTGACCCGTGGCTGACCTGATCGACTCCGAGCTCGACGGGGCCGTGCCGCGGGTCGTCGACGCGGACGCGGACGCGCGGGAGCGGGCGGCNGANGCTGCNCTTCGACCGCGGCGGCTGGACGAGTTCGTCGGCCAGGACGTGGTCAAGGACCAGCTCGCCCTGGTGCTGCACGCCGCACTCGGGCGCGGCGCGGCGCCCGA
>JGI24134J36421_10000475_pt1 | contig 12598 bp, 10 predicted proteins | sample BarGraNGADG00312_FD_36421 | JGI IMG/M metagenome (IMG submission 36421) | reverse complement strand
AAAAAAATTGTCAATAATCAATATTGTTTGTCATTTTTAATATTTTTAAGTTGCTCTCTCACCAGATAGAGAATTTAGCATGAAAATTATCAGATTGTCGTATTTTTGTCTTTTATTTTTTTTGATGTGAAACTATTGATTGTTGAAGATGACAGGTCGTTAAGTCGATCCATTAATGATTATCTGAAGATGGAGGGCCATATTTGTGAAGTTGCACTTACTTTTCATGCAGCGATCAGTAAGGTTGCCGACAATAAATATGATTGTATAATCCTTGATATAGGTCTGCCGGATGGAAATGGTCTGGATGTAATTCGCGAAATGAAGTCAAATAAATCAACCGGAGGAGTTCTTGTTCTTTCTGCAAAAAGCTCTCTTGATGACAAACTTGCCGGTTTAAAAATCGGGGCAGACGATTATCTGACAAAGCCATTTCACTTTGCAGAACTCAGCGCCCGGATTAATTCAATATACAGAAGGAGTAATCTTCTTGGTTTGAATGAAATCACTTTTAATGAGATCAGAATAAATACCGATGATAATCAGGTATATGTAAATAATAAATTACTGACACTTACAAAAAAAGAGTACGATCTGTTACTGTTCTTTATGGCTAACAGGAACAGGATAATTACAAAAGAGTCAATAGTTGAACATCTCTGGGGTGACNATGTTATACTCACCGATTCATTCGATTTTGTATATACTCACGTCAAAAACCTGCGCAAAAAGATTGTTGCTTCTGAAGGCAGGAATTATATCAAATGTATTTATGGATTTGGATATAAATTCATTGATAATTGAAACTACTNACTAAAAGTACCATTTACTTTTTGCTTTCTTCCATTCTGGTAATGGTTGTTGGCGGAGCGTTATTATATCTGACAATAAAGAGAGTTATTTACAAACAAATTGACAACAGTCTGATTACTGAAAAAACAATAATCCAGGATCAGATCAGACACACTGATTCTATACCTGATTTTGAAGCCTCGTTGGGTCATCAGATCGAAGTTAAATTACTGAACCATCCCATTCGCAATTTCCAATCCATTAAGGACACTGACATTTATGACGCAAAATCAGACTCATTTACACCCTTCAGATATATTTATTCTTCAGGTAATACGNNTCAAAAAAAAGGTTACATAATAACAATCTTTCAGGTTATACGTGAAAAAAGTGAATTGCTGCAAGACGTTGCACTCTATATGTTCTTTCTGTTTTTCTCACTTCTTCTTATTTCAATTCTTGTCAACTACCTGGTAGCCAGAAGGCTATGGAGCCCATTTTATATGTCAGTTAAAAAAGCGGCAAGTTTTGATATACAATCGAATGAACCTTTGGATTTGCCTGATACCGATATTACTGAGTTTAGTCAGTTAAATATGGTCTTTGACAGCATGACCCGCAAAATGAGAAATGATTATCTTAACCTGAAAGAGTTCAGCGAGAATGCGGCTCATGAGATACAGACTCCACTGGCCGTAATACGGTCCAAGACTGATTTACTTATGCAGCAGAAAAAACTTAATAAGGATAGTATGGGCCTTATTAAATCTATAAATGAATCCACAACAAAATTATTTAAACTTAACCAGGGATTACTTCTGATTTCCAAAATAGAAAATCAGATTTTTCATGAGAAGAAGATAGTCTCATTGAAGCAAATCACTGAAAACAGCCTGGAGAATTACAAAGAGATTATGCAGCTAAAGAAGATAAAGGTTGAGATGGATGCAAAGGAGGATGCATTTGTTGAAATGAATGAGATACTTGCCGAAGTGATGATTTCAAATCTTCTCAGCAATGCAGTACGGTTTAACGTTGATGGTGGTTTCATCAGATGTCAGATTGATGGGAAGTTTTTGATTTTTACCAACAGTGGCTTGCCGTTGAACATTGATCCGGATATTCTCTTCAGAAGATTTCATAAAGCCAGTGATAATCCGCAATCGGTTGGGCTTGGTTTAGCTATTGTAAAGAAAATTACTGAAAGTTATGGAATGCATATTAACTACACCTGTCAAAACACCACTCATGAATTAAAGATTCAATATCGTCACCAAAGCTGATTGCGGCATCCTTTTTAGTAATGAATCTTAAAAATTTGTTAAAAAATTTCAACTTCAGTTNGTCTTCAGAATCTCAGAATATTTTTGTCCTGTCAAACCAATTAATTTATTAATTATGAAAAAGTTATTATTCGTTTTGGTACTAGTGATGGGAGCATTGGTCGTTAATGCACAGCGTACTCCAGTTAAAGTTGCGGACCTTCAGAAATCTATTACTGACAATATTACTAAAGACTATGTCTATTTTACTATCAAAGATGCAACAAAAGTTGTTGAAAATAATATTGTAACCTATGAGGTTGTTGTTGCAAAAGGAACCACCCAGGAGACTCTTCTTTATGATATAGATGGAAAATTCCTGAAAAATTTGACCTTAAAGGCTGATACAGTCAAGAAGAAAGAAGTTAAACCGACTACACCACCACCGGCTATAAAGCAATAATAACCAGCAGGTAGTCAAAAAATTAAAAACGGTTCCACAAAGGACCGTTTTTAATTTAAAATGTGTTCTATTGTTCAAATTTTGTTAACTTATTGATTTAGTAAACTTAAAACATAAAATGATGAAAAAATTATTTGTAATACTATTAGTAGTTCTAGTATCAATTCCGGTTTTTTCCCAGATAAAATTTGGTATTAAAGCAGGTGTAAGTACAACTTCTTTATCAATGAAAACTCTTAAAACGGTAAATTCAGGTACCACTTCGTACACTGTGGAAGCTTTGAAGGATGCAAAATATGGTTTTCACGGAGGTGCCTTTATGAGGCTTACCCTTNTTGGTATTTATCTTCAACCGGAACTATTATTCTCAACACGGACAAATGAATACACTGTTAAGAATGTTCANACATCTGCATCAAGTATCGTGAAGCAGAACTTCAATAAGTTGGATATTCCGGTTATGCTTGGTTTGAAACTTGGTCCTGTTCGTTTGAATGCAGGCCCTGCAGCTTCACTTCTGATCAATTCACCAAAAGACCTTATTAATCATCCGGATTTTAAAAATATGTATAGTAGAATGACTTTCGGCTACCAGGCAGGATTGGGCCTTGACATCTTAAACACACTTACTATCGACCTCAGGTACGAAGGAAGCCTTAAAAGGTACCAGAACCAGATCGAGAACCTGGAAGGTACTACATTTAATCTTGATAACCGTGCTAACGCATTCTTATTCAGCGTGGGACTGATGTTCTAATTTGAATTTTTTGAGCTATAGGAACGTACTTCTCCCATACACTCCCAGTAATGTAATATTTGTTTCAGTAATGTTTCAGTAATATATTTGTAAAAACAATTCAGCTATGGCAAATTTCAATGTTGAACTAAACAGTAAACCAGTTAGAAATACCACTGAATATACACTTTTACTTAGAATTACAGTAGATCGCAAGCATGCCAGGATCAAATTGAATTATGCAATTGCCAAGAAACACTTTAATTCCAGACCAAAGGAGTATAAGTATGTGCGGTCTTCACATTCAAAGCATAAAATAATAAATGTACATATTGATGATAAGATTCAAGAGGCAAAGGATGCTATAACCTATCTTGAAAAGAAGAATTTAACAGTAACCGCAAATTCCATTAAGGACAAGATACTTAGTCCTAAGTCGGCGAATTTCCTCGAATATGCCAAGCAACGAGCAAACACTTTAAAAGAGAATAATCATTTTGGCAACTATAAGAAGTATAATACGCTCATTAAGAAACTAGAGGATTACAGAAAGGGGGAAGACATTCTATTTAATGAAATAACTACAGTCTTTTTAACCGCCTTTGAAGCACATCTTGTTACTTTAGACAATGGAGTAAATACCATTAATGGTAATTTCAGAACAATTCGTGCGATTTATTATAGTGCAATTGAGAAGGGAGTCGCTGATCAGAGTAAGAATCCATTCTTTACATTCAAACTAAAACTCAGCAATTCCAATAAAGACCGGCTTACTCTTGATGAAATAAGTAAAATTGAAAAACTTGAACTTAATCCGGAAAGCATGATATTTCATTCAAGTAATGCTTTTCTTTTTTCTTTTTACAATGCGGGTATTTGTCTAAGTGATTTAGTGATGTTAAGATGGAGTAATATCCAGAATGGGAGACTAGTATATAAAATGTTCAAAACGAATAGAGTGATTTCTTTAATATTAAAAAATAGACCACTTTCAATTTTGGACCTTTACAGAACTATTAATACGAAGGAGGATGACTTTATCTTTCCTTTCTTTAAAAATTACATTGAATATTCAAATCCATTGTTCCTTCACAACCAGATAAGTTCCAAGACTGCTCTAATTAATAAGTATCTAAAACAGATTGCAACAAAAGTTGAAATATCAAAGAATTTAACAACTCATACTGCAAGGCATTCTTTTGCTGATATAGCACGTCAAAAAACGGATAATATTTATAACTTGAGCAAAACAATGGCACATTCAAATCTCAAAGTAACGGAAGCATATATGGCATCATTTGATGATAAGGCTGTTGACGACACATTAGGTAGTATATTTAATTAATTAGACTATTATGAAAGAACCGGTAAATAGTATCGAGACTTTACTAACTGAGTTTACCAATATTTCAGTTGACATAAATCCGAAAGAATCATGGAGTGATGATATTGATCACCCGATAATTGATAGTGAGTCGGGTTCAGATATAGAGTATCCTAAATTATGGGATTTTAAATTAACTTTTAATTCCAGTTATGCAGTTGAAAGTGATAATCCAAAATATTTGGAACAAGAGGCAATTCATGACTATTCCAGGTTTGTGAGTAAAGCGAAACTAAATGCATTTCTAGAAATTGACGGTTTTGTTGTTTCCGAAAATTCAATGCTGAAAAAGAGGAATTACTTAAATACAATAAAATTAAAATTCGAGGAACTTTTAACCAATTACCATCATATATCTGAAGAAAAATATTCAGAATATTATCAACTTTTTAGTAATAAGATTATTAATCGATCAATTTCGGAAAACAAAATTGTACATCATTTATTCGAGCAAAGAATCATCAATTCATTCCTAATTATTCAAAAAGAGACAATAGATAATTTATTGACCTTTATTAAAGAAAAGAATTTATTGACCTTTATTAAAGAAAAGATAAATATTTTGGAACAACAACCAGAAATTAATGAAGTCTCTGAATTGAATGCTACCAATCATTTAAATATGATGGCGAATAATAGGAAGGTAAAAATTAAATTTTTGGACGATATAAATGTATTATCAACATTATTCTATGATCTATTCACGGAAGGGTATTTACAGACAGGAAAGGCTGATCTGGAAAGATTTATTATTACATCATTTACAGACAAAGACGGTAGTCCTCTTAGTGAAGAAACTATTCATACAATTTTAAAACCTGGACGCGAAGATAAACGAGCACTCGCTGATAAAAAAATATTGGTCCCAAAGAGAAAATAGGTTTAATATTTTAAGTCATTTTTAGAGGGACTAATTAGGGGACCCTCTTTGTTTATGATGGGGACTTTAAGGAGACCTCTCAGGGTACAATATAATGCTCATATTGAGCTAATTAAATAATAAATGCCTGTAATTTTACACAGGTATTTTTTATTAATAATCAATAATTAAAAAAATGTTTAAAAACCTTGGAAGAGAAGAACTGACTAATAAATCAAGTATGAACAATAACAACTGGTTGACAGGGGGGGAAGTCATCCAGATTTTAAGGATTTCTACAAGGACCCTTCAGTCCTATCGAGATCGTGGAATCCTTCCATTTGCCCAGGTAGGGCGAAAGATTTACTACAAGTCGTCCGATATAGATGAATACTTGGATCAGCATTACATCAAAGCTAACTATCAGAAAGGAGGTGCATATGAAAACTCTTAAATTTTGGTCAACGGAATCAACTAAAGATATCTTAGATGCGGAAGCTCTGCACCAATTTCTGATTCAAAATGGGTTTGGCACATACAACATTTGCAGCTTGCGTGCACCGCTTTGCCCCAGGTTCTTCAACGTTGCATTGTGCCACACGGTGGGGAACGATTTACCGAAGATTTTTACTATGTTTTGACGGTTCAAATATTTCGCTTCTGTATTGAGTCCTGAATATTTGGTAATGTTACTGCCTGGAAATATTGCAATGAACGAATGCAGAACCAAGCCTGTGAGCCTACCGTTGGCAAACTTGGTTATGCTGAGAGAAGACACAATATCAACTTGTTGAAATAGAGGACTTAACGATTTTTGATTGGCTAATTAATTTATTCTTTGTATTTTTTGTTTTAACACTTTAAATATAAGCAATATACATCACTTTCTTGCATTTTTATATTACTTTTTTAAGTATCAACAAAAGGGCTGAAAACCTGGTATGTTCACAATTGATTGACATACAGTTATTTCATGGCTTTGAGTCAATTTTTGTTCATAAATTTACATGGTTTCGCTGCGCTACACCATGAGCTTTTACATTGCTGGGTGTTGCCCCTTGCCAACATCTCTGTCCTTAATTTTTTTTGAGATATAATTTTTAAACAGTTGCTGATTCTTATGTTAATATTTAACAATCTCCATTTCGAATTCTTCTGTCGAAAAATACTAAGTTGCCTGAANATAGAAGCTTATTTGGCCAGAGTTTTAAAAAAATTCAATAAAATGGGAAAGTCAGATACATTATATTTAGCAAAAGAGGGGCTAAAGCCAACCCGTATGGTATATGCCAAATCGGGCAAAGTTTGGAAAAGNAATTCATCGGTTTTGTCATCCCCTGCAGCAAGAATAAAGTCGAAATNTTCATTTTTCATCAAAGCAAGGGCGGCTTGACCTTTATCGTATTTGCCACTTTTTACTTCTAAAACTTTATTTCCCTCAAGAATTTCGAAGTCTGTTTTATGGCGAATTATCTCGGCAAGGTCATCTCGTAATTCATGGAGGCGTAATTGGGCAAAATCCGAATCNGCGTTTCGATAATGCCAGGCAATGCTGCCTGTTTTTTCTTCGATAAACGTACCATTGCAACGACTTACATATTCAACAAGAATTGGCATTACAGCTGCTTTCCATTGTACATGTACATCTGAGTTGATTGTTGCTTCCCAATTTTCGCCTGCTCTTTTAATAAAATAACCATGTTCGGCAACCAAAGTGACATTAACACCCTTGAATTGCCTCTCAAGAAAATCTTTGTCTCTCCCACTTAGGATGACAATTTGGTTTTTAGAATCGTTAGACAATTTTTTAATGATTTCCAATGTATTTTTATCAATTGTCGCCAATTCGGAATATCTAGCAAACGAAACGAGAGTACCGTCATAATCGAGAAAAAGAATCCGGCGGCCTGCATTTTGGTAATCTGAAGCGATTTGTGATGAAATGGTTTTATTAATAAACTTCACACTCATTAAATTTTGTTGTTCTTTAGTATCAAATGTCTGATTAAAAAAATCATAAGCCCATGTGAATACATTGTAGTTCGCAATCCGGTTTTGCATCCTTTCGAGGCGCGTATGCTTTTCCGCCGTTTTCATTTTAAGGGCGTTAAAAATTGCTTCTGCCATTTCAATATTATCCGTCGGATTAATTATTAAAGCTTCGTTCAATTCTGCCGCTGCACCAGCCATCTCACTCAGGATTAAAACTCCTTTGTTTTCAATTTGACAAGCCACATATTCCTTAGCAATAAGGTTCATCCCGTCACGTAAAGGAGTAATAAGGCCAACATCACTTAAATTGTAAAGTGCAACCAGTTCATTAAAAGACAATGATTTGTACTGATAAATGATAGGCCACCACGCTAACGAGCTGTATTTACCATTAATACGGCCAACTGTTGATTCTATCTCTATTTTCAATTTTTTGTATTTTTCAATATTGTCGCGAGAAGGAACGACTACCATATTGAAAACTACTTTTGATTGCCATTCGGGAAATTTTTCCAGAAATGTTTCATATCCTTTGAGCCTTAACAATAAACCTTTTGAATAATCGAGCCTGTCAACAGAAAAAATGAGCTTTTGGCCCAAAAGGTTGCTTTTAATCTTTTGTTTTTCAGTTAATACATGTTTGCTCAGATATGCAGTATGAAATTTATCATAGTCAATGCCAATGGGGAAAGCGTCTGCTTTAACCATCTTATTCGGAGTATATATTACATTTTGACGGCATTCAAAACCAGTAGTTCGTTTTACGCACTTGATAAAGTGTTGTGTATAGTCGTGTGTATGAAATCCTATTAAATCGGCCCCCAACATTCCGTTAACAATAGATTCACGCCAATGACGGGGTAATAGCCTGAATATTTCAAAAGATGGGAAAGGGATATGTAGAAAGAAACCAATGGTAGCATCAGGTACTTTTTTCCGGATCATTTCAGGCAGTAGTAGTAAATGGTAATCATGCACCCAAATAAAATCACCGGGTTTAATAATTTTTACAATTTCATCACAAAATTTAGAATTGGCTTCCTCATAGGCTTTAAAATAGTCGTTGTTAAACACGCTATATGTAGGGAAATAGTGAAATAATGGCCAAATGAGATCGTTACAAAAACCTCCGTAAAATAAATCGTTTAATTGCTTTGGTAAAGTAACAGGCGCTATGTCGAAATGCTTATTCTCAAAATTTGTTGATGAGAAATTGTCAGGTAAGTTATCGGCAATGCCCGTCCAAACTATCTTACTGTTAATTACCTTATTGTTGCTTTTTTTAAAGTTTTCGGACAAAGCAAGAATAGCCGAAACAAGACCACCGGAATTTTGAACGGCCTTAATACCGTTTTTTGTTTTACTGAATTTAAAAGGTAAACGATAAGCGGCTATTACCAACCTTTCAAAATGCATTTCGTTGACCATAATTTCACAATATTTATGCTTTGAATTTACTTAACGGTAAAAGTAATGTCTNTATTTTACAAATACAGCCTAAAATTTGGTAATTTTAGGCTTTTTAAAATTAAAAAAGCCTTATGGATCATCCTTTTAGCAATGAAACAGTCAGACTTATAGTTGCAACTGCTTCATTTATTGCATTACTTGTAATTATATTTTTCATATATAGATATTTATATTTATTTTTTAAGAAAAAAGTATCTCGTACACCGGGTAAGCTTGATGATTTTATTTTAGAGCTATTTAAAATACCCGTTTTATGGGTAGTATATTGGGTGCTTTTAAAGATATTCACGCACATATTTCTCAGTAGTTTGCCCATCTTTCCATATTTATTGCATATCAATACACTATTGCTCATTTTCTTAATTTCATGGATTTCTATTCAGTTTATAAAGGTAGGTGCCTATTATTTACTAAATAAGCTTGACATTGGGGCTACCGACAACCTAAACGCACGTAAAAGCCTCACTCAAATTAAAGTATTTAAAGGTATAGCCAATTCAATAATTGTAATAATAGCAATAGCAGTAGGCTTATTGACTTTTGAACAGGTAAAAACAATTGGGATAAGTTTACTAACCTCCGCCGGAATAATTGGNATTATTGTTGGATTTGCGGCACAGAAAAGCATAGGCATGATACTTGCCGGAATACAACTTGCCATTACCCAACCTATCAGGCTCGATGATGTGGTTATTGTAGAGGGGGAATGGGGCAGGATTGAAGAAATAACATTAACNTATGTGGTAGTTAGAATATGGGATGAAAGACGTTTGGTACTACCCGTAACATGGTTTCTCGAAAAACCATTCCAAAACTGGACCCGCACAAGGGCGGATATTACAGGCTCTATTTTTTTATACGTTGATTATAGTTTTCCTGTTGAAAGCATCCGAATTGCATTGCCTGATATGCTGAAAGGAAATCCCGATTGGGATGAACGGGTATTAAATGTACAAGTCACAAAAACAACGGAACAATATAAAGAAATAAGGGTGCTGCTAAGTAGTGCCGATTCGTCAAAAAATTGGGATTTAAGGGCGGCTATACGGGAGAAACTCATTGATTTTATTAATGTCAATTACCCTGATACCTTTGCTAAAATAAGGATTAAAACAAATTGAAATTTTATTTTTATGCCTCAAGTACAAAATATTGTTTATAACGGAACAACATAAATTCAATGTATTTATAATTAATGAGTTATGGTTTAATAAATTTGGATATTGTATCGTCTTTCCCTGCCCTAAATTCTATGGTATTGAAGGAANGATCGACCTTCACGCAATTATTAAAGTTAAAGTCAACGACAGGAAAGACGGTGTGTAGGTAAACCACCTGGTTGAGACAACCGTTGGAAGAGTTATCTTCAATCAGTATGTTCCTGCTNAAGTTGGTTATATCAATGATTTATTAACGAAAAAATCATTATGGGACATTATCGGGCGTGTTCTCAAACTTGCCGGGACAGCAAAAACGGCAGGTTAAGTCGAGTGAAAGGATCAGGACCTTCAATGCCATTGAGTTTCGGTGGTCCGACTGCTTAGGCATGAAATAAAAGTTTACTTTGTCCGTTATTTACTATTAACCGCATAAGATAAATCTGAAATGAGAGGACACATCATAAGAAAAATCCTTATTGTATTGATAATTATTGCACCTGTTTTCTCCTATTCAGGCTATAAGAAGTCAGCAAGATGCGGTTGCGGGAAAGATATTCTGTTTCCCCTTACCAATGAGCCGGCAACAGTATATTTTGATTATTTTTGTCCTGCATCTGTTGGGTGAGTGTTAATTATTTTTCTAACACTTTAAAGATAAGCATTTTATCTTGCAGAAACAAATTTTAATTTAGAAGTTTAGATTACATTTTATTTGACTGGAGTGAAACTACTGATTATTGAGGATGACCGGTCGCTTTGTCGATCCATTAATGATTATCTTAAGATGGAAGGTCATATTTGCGAAGTTGCACAGACTTTGCATCAGGCTATCTATAAAGCTGAAGATAACATATATGATTGTGTTATCCTTGATATAGGTCTCCCGGACGGTAGTGGGCTGGATATTATTCGAGAGATGAAGTCAAATAAATTAGCCGGAGGAATCCTGATAATTTCTGCAAAAAGCTCTCTTGAAAATAAGCTCACCGGATTAAAAATTGGGGCTGACGATTATCTTACAAAGCCATTTCATTTTGCAGAACTCAGCGCACGTATCAATTCAATATGCAGAAAGAACAATTTTCTCGGCATGACTGAAATCATTTTTAATGAGATCAGGATTAATACCAATGACAATCAGGTTTATGTTAATGATAAGTTATTGAATCTCACAAAAAAAGAGTATGACCTGCTCCTGTTCTTTATGGCTAACAGGAACATTATAATTACAAAAGAATCAATAGTTGAACATCTCTGGGGTGACGATGTAATACTTACCGATTCATTCGACTTTGTCTATACTCACGTTAAGAACCTGCGTAAAAAAATTATTGCTTCTGATGGCAGGAATTATATAAAGTGTGTTTACGGTTTTGGATATAAATTCAGTGATAGTTGAAATTATTAAGCAAAAGTACCTATTACTTTTTACTATTATCCATTCTGACAATGATTGTCGGTGGGGCGTTGTTATATTTCACCATAAAGAGTNTTATCTACAGGAAGATTGACAACAGTCTGATCACTGAGAAAACAATAATNCAGAATCAGATTGAACAGATAGATACAATACCTGATTTTGATGCTACCTTTGGTCATCAGATTGAAGTAAAATTCTTGAACTATCCTCTGCGTNATTTCCAGTCCATCAAGGATACTGACATTTATGACTCCAGATCAAACTCTTTTTTACCCTACAGGTACATGTTTTTTTCGGGCAATACTATTTCAAAGAAAGGTTACATAATTACCATTTTCCAGGTTTCAAGCGAAAAGCGGGAATTGCTCAGAAATATAAATCTCTATATGTTCTTTCTGTTTTTCTCTCTACTCCTTATTTCAATTCTTATCAACTTCCCTATAGCCAGAAGACTTTGGAGACCATTTTATATTTTGGTTAGTAGAGCTACTAAATTTGACATACAATCGGATAAACCTTTGGATTTACCTTTTACTGATATAAATGAATTCAGACAACTAAATAAGGTCTTTGACCAGATGGCCCATAAAATGAGGAATGATTATCTTAATCTGAAAGAGTTCAGCGAAAATGAAGCTCATGAAATAAAGACTCCTCTTGCAGTAATACGGTCAAAGACTGATTTGCTTATGCAACAAAAGAACCTTAATAAGGAAAGTATCAGCCTGATCAAATCTATCAACGAAGCCACAACCAGGTTATTTAAACTTACCCATGGATTGCTGCTGATCTCCAATATTGAAAATCAATCTATTCATGAAAAGAAAAAGGTCTCGCTTAAGCAAATCATTGAAAACAGTCTGGATAATTATAAGGAGATCATGCAGCTTAAGAAGATTAAGGTTGAAATGGAAGCCATGGATGAAGCGCTGGTTGAGATGAATGAGGTGCTTGCTGGCGTACTGATTTCAAACCTTCTGAGCAATGCAGTCAGATTTAATGTTGATGGAGGTTTTATCAAATGTCATGTTGATGACAGGTATCTGATTTTTACCAACAG
>JGI24134J36421_10000470_pt1 | contig 12639 bp, 11 predicted proteins | sample BarGraNGADG00312_FD_36421 | JGI IMG/M metagenome (IMG submission 36421) | reverse complement strand
AGTAAGTATAGGAATATTTTTTATTGTTCTGGGTGTAGCACTTCTCGTCGCATCCAATGACCTGTTAAGGCTGGGGAATTTCAGCAGCTATTTCACCTGGGAGACAGCCATGATTTTCATTGGTGTCTTACTGCTATTAAACCTTCAATTCACAGGAGGTTTGTTACTCATTGCCGGAGGAATATGGTTTTTACAGGAACGCATCTTTATAATTACTCCTGAAATCTTCAAAACCTTCTACTGGCCAGCAGTAATAGTTATAATCGGGCTGGCATTTATATTGTCATCCCTTTTTAAAAGAAAAAAGAAAATTAATAATTAGAAACCCAATAAATTTACAATCATGGAAACAAATGAAAGTTACAGAGATGAGCGTCGTCAAGCCAGGGATGAACGTCATCAGCTAAGACATGAAGGTCATCACCTTCAGAACAACCGCGCAATCATAGGAGTTATTCTTGTACTGGCCGGACTATTCCTTGTAATGCGAAATACAGGTTTCTTCCCTGAGTTTATTGATCATGTGATCTTCAGCTGGCCTATGCTTCTTGTCACAATAGGTCTGGTAATTACTCTCGGTTCGTCAGGAGGTAAAACCTCAGGTATCATAGTTATGGCCGTCGGGGCATTTTTCCTTCTCCCGCAGATTTTCAGGCAAACATTTAATGTTGATATGTTCTGGCCATCAATCTTCATAATAATAGGGGTGATTTTCATATTTACAAAACGGAAAGGCTGGAATTCGGTTAGTACAGGCCCGCTAGTAGGTGATGATTATATCGACTATGTACATGTATTCAGCGGAGGAGAACGTCAGATCGTTTCAGAAAATTTCAGAGGAGGAAAAGTCACTGCAATTTTCGGTGGAAGTGAAATTGATCTGACAAAGGCAAAACTGGCGCCCGGAGTATCGGAGCTTGAGATCGCCTGCGTTTTTGGAGGTGCCACTATAATTGTTCCTGACGATTGGAATGTCAAAATTGAGGTGGTTCCAGTACTTGGTGGATTTGGTGACTCACGTAAATTATTACCGGGAAGAACTGTTGATACTACCAGGCAGCTGGTAATAAAAGGTGCAGTTGTATTCGGTGGCGGAGAAATAAAAAGCTATTAATCAGCCGACTGATGAAACATCCGGTACTTGCAAACAGAGTACGTTTGATAGTGTGGTGGCTGGTCTGGCTTTTCCTTGCACTGGGCCAGTCGCTGCTATTTTATTATGCTTACGGGAGCTTTATTAATATTGGNATTATTGATAGTCTTGTTTCTTTGCTGATTTATTCTGGCATCGCCCTTTCATTGTGGTATCCATTCAGGTTTTTTAATTCAGGAAAAATCCGGATTACAACCCTGATTTCCAATCTTGTNGCCAGTGGAGCACTTTCTGTTACCCTGTGGGTCCTGATAACAAAGTTTATAATGACAATTGTCATTCCGGAACAAAATAATTACCAGTCATACTGGGATACAACTTTCCCCTACAGAATAGGAACCGGGGTTTTTATTTACGGACTTATTATTCTGACTTATTATCTTTTTGAAAGCCTGAGTAATCTTTCCGAGAAAAATGCAAAAGAAGCAAAGCTGGAGAGCCTTGTTAAAGAAACCGAGATTAAAATGCTCCGGTCACAAATCAATCCGCACTTTCTTTTCAACAGTCTGAATTCAATAAGCTCCCTTACTATAACTAACCCAGAAAAAGCAAGGGACATGGTTGTAAAGCTATCAGAGTTTATGAGATACGCTCTTTCAAGAAAAGACGAGCAACCTGTCTCATTGCAAAGTGAACTTGAAAACGTGCAGTTATATCTTGATATTGAAAAAGTCAGATTCGGGGATAAGCTTACAACAAAAGAAACTATTGAAAGCAATTGCCTTGATCTTAAAATTCCCGTAATGCTTCTGCAGCCACTTTATGAGAATGCAGTTAAACATGGTGTTTATGAAAGTACCGAATGTGTAAGTATTATAACTCAGGNGAAGATTAATGAGGGGTACATGGAAATAATTATAAGCAATAATTACGATCCTGCACCATTATTGAGGAGAGGAACCGGGACCGGTCTGTTAAATGTTACCAGGCGGCTTGAATTGTTCTACGGCAACAAGGCATCGATAAAAACATTGAAAGAAAACGGGATTTATACTGTAACCCTGTACATACCCGGAGATTATTTATAAATGTCATTTGAAAATTAATGCATAAATTTAGCTCAGGAATTCAGAAGTACTTTTAAGCATCTCNGGGAATCAGTATAACAATGGATAAGATCAGAATATTAATAATTGACGATGAAGCCCCCGCTCGGGAAATAATTAAGCATTATTTAAAAGAGGTGGATTCTATTGAAGTGATTGCCGAATGCGCCGATGGCTTTTCAGGTTTGAAATCAATTTCAGGTTTGAAACCCGATCTGGTTTTCCTTGATATCCANATGCCACGACTTACAGGAATTGAAATGCTTGAGGTTATTACTGAGAAACCGGAGATCATTTTTACAACTGCTTATGATCAGTTCGCAATAAGAGCTTTTGAGCTTAATGCGGTTGATTATCTGATGAAGCCTTTCCCGAAAAGGAGGTTCCTGGATGCAGTTAAAAAAGCGATTGAGAAGATACAGTCAGGGAANGGGAACAAAGAGCCGGCAAGTCAGCTCCTGGCGAAAAAGGCTGAACCTTCCTCCCCCTTCAACAGGTTTGTTGTACGAAAAGGAAACGCCATAAATCTCATACCTGTTGAACAGATCAGATACGTTGAGGCGCAGGATGACTATGTGATGATCTATCATTCCGCCGGAAAGGCGCTTAAACAACAGACAATGAAATTTTGTGAAGATAATCTCCCAAAATCCGATTTTGTCAGAATCCATAGATCATATATTGTAAGGATCGAAGAAATAAACCGTATTGAACCATATGGAAAGGACAACCATATTGCTATCCTTCATTCGGGAGATAAGCTACCGATAAGCCGTAGCGGATATAAACATATTAAGGAGGAGCTTAATTTTTGAAATGTCTGATTGTCTACCTCTTCAATCTGCTTTCATGATCCCACCTGTTAAATATTTCTGACAATGGCCTGTATTTCCTGAACCTGAACAACGGAACCGGATCATAACCATGGGTTCCTCCAGGTCTGCATCTTAGTATCCGCCCTGTTCCTAATATAAGACCTCTGAAGGGTCCATGGATCTTTAACGCATCCAGCATATACTGCGAACAGGTTGGAATATGACGGCACGATGGTCGTAAAAACGGAGAAATTGAATACCTGTAAAAAAGTACCGGAAGAGATAACAGAAATGACAATAACCTGTTGATAAGCTTAAGCATGAAGCAAAGATAATAACTGTCGGTTGAGATGCAACACATCACACCTCACTCCTTCTTCCATTATGCCATTGCGCCATTCTTCCTGACAAAATGACCAATTATTACTATCAGATAGAGTTTGGCAATAATTTTGCTGTTAATGATAAAATTTAAATTCAGGAGGAAAAAAAATTATGAGTATCTGGGTAATTATGATAGGGATCATGGTTCTAAGTATGATCGTGAGTATGACACTGAAATCGAAGTTTAGCAAATATTCAAAAATACCTCTTGACAATGGAATGTCAGGACGTGAAGTGGCGGAAAGGATGCTTCGTGATAATGGTATTACCNATGTTAAAATCGGAAGTGTGGAGGGTCAGCTGACAGATCATTATAATCCTGCAGATAAGACAATTAATCTCAGCAGAGAGGTTTACGAAGGCCGCAGCATTTCATCTGCCGCTGTGGCAGCACATGAAACCGGACATGCTGTTCAGCATGCAAAAGCGTATGCCTGGCTCGGATTCAGATCCAATCTGGTGCCGATTGTAAGCTTTACATCCAAATGGGTTACCTGGATATTACTTGCAGGTATCCTCTTGATAAAAACATTCCCGGCTTTATTGCTGGTGGGTATTGTTCTCTTTGCCTTTACCACTCTGTTCAGTTTTATTACACTTCCCGTTGAAATAGATGCAAGCAGGAGAGCCCTTGCCTGGTTGTCAAATGCAGGCATAACTTCATACCAGAATCACGATAAGGCGCAGGACGCACTCAAGTGGGCTGCGTACACTTATGTGATTGCCGCACTCGGTTCTCTGGCAACTTTGTTATATTATATAATGATTTTTACGGGATCGAGGAGATAATCATCTTCCTTCTGCCTNAAGCCACCGTGTCCGTTTGTCAATTGTCCTGACCACCAGCCATATTACACCACCGGAAACAAAGAGATAAATCCACATTTCAGTCAGATATATCCGTTCCGACAGAAAATAATTTCTGAAAAGATCCAGAAGGGTGAATATCACAAAGATGTTGACAAAACTATTGTATTCTCCCTTAAGAACATTTTTTACCGAGAATGGAAGCTTTGATGGAATGTATTTAAACGTTAAGGGGATAAAAGGACTTACGGTTTCTGACCATTTGTCATATATATCCCCGAATTTTTTTCTTAAAAATTGTTCTTCGGCAAACATAATCCGCTCATAATAAAGCCAGTATAAAATACCGAATACTATTGTAAACCCTACGGATCGCAGGAATAAAACCGGACCGAGCCACATAAAGAAATTTCCCAGGTATAACGGGTGCCGTAAAAGAGAATAGATCCCGGTAACATTTAATTCATCGGCAATTTGTCCGTTAACTGTATTTCTGCCTGACGTGTTTTTTGGAGCAAACCCCACTGTCATAATTCTGATAATCTGACCAAAAAGACTCACTCCAAGAAAGATCAGCTCATCTCTTATATCAAAGAGTATTGCCTGCCTGTTGCCCAGATACATCATTACAATACCCGCAACGACCATAAATACAGGAAGCCAGCTTCTTCTTTTGAATAACCAGTTACCGCTTTTCTCAAATTCATGTACAAGCGCCATCTTTTGGTTTTTAAGTGATGGGGCAAAAGTATAAAAAATCTAGAAACTGACTTTAACTCTTAAAAATCCTAAATTGATCCGGGTCGGGATCATGCTGATCTTACTTTCGAAATGTTGCCAGAATAATGAAAAATCGACATTTTCTGCCAGGGAATAATCTATTGAAGGTCCGGCAAAGTATCCTTTCATGTCAGGAAACCACATTGCAGAAATGGTAAGATTCAGAAGAGGAGTTGCCGGGTAGGAGAATTGTCCNAAGGCCGAAAACCTTGAAAAAGCCAGGTTCTTAGTCGACATCTCTCCCAGATATAAANTGTTGAAACTGCTCATCTTCAAAGGATTATTACAATACATAACCTGGGNCTGCGCTAACGAGTTATTTTTAAATGTTTTATCAAACCCAATAGTAAAAATCCCGGTTCCGGTTGAATCTGAAAAGTTTTTTGCAGATTGGAACCATGAAGCTTCACCTCTGAAAGAGACCGAACCAATCGCNCCTGACCAACCNGCACCCGCAACCAGATCTTCACTGTTGANATATCCGGCTAAAAACTGAATATCATATCCCGATTTATTGAACCTGTAAAGAGNTGCAGCGGTTACACGATCCTTATAATCAGCCTTTACTGCAAATTCCAGCGCTGAAGAAAAACCGGGATAATATTGTAACCTTACCGCATCACTACCGGGCCGCTCAACATAATCAAAATCGAAGAATGAATATGCATTGAAAATGTCGTTTGGATTCCATACAAGCGTCTGCCCCCAGTTGATCCTCTGACGTCCTACCCGGGCCTGAAATTTACCATAGTTAAAATCCATCCACAAACGGTCAATCGTAGAATTNAGGAAAAAGGATTGTTCANTGAGAATATTCCACGACATATCAACCCAGCCCTGATCCTTTCCGGTGATTTCTGGATATGACAGNCCGGNCNGCACCATATCCCCGGTAAAAAGCCGGTTTCTGAACTCTGCAGCAAATGTTATGTTTTCATTTACATAACCTTTCAGGTTAAGTCTGTTATGAATAATATTTTCATTAACAAATGGCCCTGAAAGCGAATCAAACATTACACTCTGAATAGTTGATATATAACCGCTAAGTGTCAGGAATTTTGGTTTTTCCTGCGAATGTACCTTACCTGCCGTTATCGCTGCAAGGGATAATATGATAATCAGATTTCTGATCATTATGCAAAATTATAAGCAGTTATTCCCTGACNTCATCCGAAACAACTTTGCCATCCTCAAGAGTAATAACGCGATGAGCCATTTTTACAACCCTGGCATCATGAGTCGAAAAGATGAAGGTAATTTTTTCTCCGTGGTTAAGCTTTTCCATTATTTCCAGAAGCGTGGAAGCCGATTTTGAATCAAGGTTTGCAGTGGGTTCGTCAGCAAGCACAAACTTGGGTCGTGATGCCAAAGCCCTCGCAACTGCGATTCTCTGCTGCTGGCCNCCTGACATTTTTGTAGGCCGGCTGTTTGCCCTGTCGAACAATCCGACTGCCTTAAGCAATTCAAAAGTCCTTTCATCACGATCCTTCTTCGACCATTTCTGAAGGTTCATAATGAATTCCACATTTTCTTTTGCAGTTAATACCGGTATAAGGTTNTATGCCTGAAAGACAAATCCTATATTGTTTAATCTGAAATCAATCANCTGAGAAGATTTCAGTTTTGAAAGATTCGTCCCACCAATAATTATATCCCCTGAAGTAGGCATGTCGAGGCCTCCAATGAGGTTTAGCAATGTAGTTTTACCGGAGCCAGAGGGTCCTACGATTGCCACAAATTCTGCTTCATCAAAACTCAGAGTTACCCCGTCGACTGCTTTTACAGCTATCCCCGTTTCGTCATATATCTTATGAACATCGTTAATATCAATTACTTTCATCGTTTTCTACTTTATAAATATTATTCCGTTCTAAGTGCTTCTATCGGGTTTAGTTTAAGAGCTTTTCTGGCCGGCCAGATTGAAGAAATTATTGCAGTAAGAATTACCATAACCGTTATTATAATAAAAAATGAGGGGGTTATAACCGGATATACAATGGCAGCAAATCCAATAGCCTCAAAACCTTCACCCCAGGTTGAAAAATGAATCCCTGTGTTGCCAAGTATCTCAACAAGAATCCAACCCGAAAGCATCCCGGCAACCGCTCCAACAATAGTAAGAAATATTGTTTCAAGCATTATCATATAGAAAATTCTCTTACGATTCATCCCTATTGCCATTAACATCCCAAGTTCTCTGGTTCTTTCAAGTATTGTCATCATCATAGTGTTTATTATACCGAATGCCAGGGCAAACATGACAATACCGATAAAAATAAAATAGTACATAATCATGTAATCGTTCATCATTGCTGCATCAGGGGCCATTTCTTTCCAAGTACTTACTGTGTTATCAGTTGATATTCCCTTCAGTTTTTCTTTTACTGAGTCGACATTTTCAATATCAGTCAGCAATATTGCGATCTCATGGGTGAGAACAGAGGTTCCGTCATACAAACCTGCGAGTTCCCGNGAATTGACAAAAACTGAGATCTGATCAAAGCCTCCATTCGTTGTTTTATAAATGCCACATACTCTGAAAGTGCCTTGTACTGGGGTGCCGGTCTTGTCTGAAATAGTAATCTGAATTTTGTTCCTTATCCTGTAATCAAGAGCTTTGTCAATGATTTTTAAACCAAAACTCNCGAGCTCTTTTTTTGTCAATTTAGTTTTTAATGCTTCCCTGAAATCCTTAGGTGATCTGAATCTTACATCTTTCAGTGAATCGAGCTTTGATAAAACAACTTCTGATACATTTTCAGAATTCAAAGCTTTCATTACTTCCTCTGTAATAATGTATTGCTTTAGTTTCAATACTTCTGCTGTTTTGTCGCTAATAAGAATATTTCCTGGTTTTGTCCTGTCAAGATATTCACCTCCCTCCGGAACAATTTTTTTATAGATTTCTGTAACCTGTTTTTCTTTTTCAAGATCAATTCCATAAACAATAACACCTGTATTTGCCCATGGAGTATTGACCATCGCAACCATCTTTGTCCTTTTAACCCAACCGATGAGTCCNGNCAAAGCCTCAATGGCCCTGCTCATTTCAGTTGTGTCGTTTACAGTAAGGTGTATTTCTTCATTTTTCAGATATTCAGTATTATGTACTTGTATATGTGATACTTCATTATAAATTGCATCGTGCAGACGCTGCTTTACCCAGCCCTCCATAATAGCTACAATCATCACACNCGATATAATTCCGACCATTACGGCAAAAATCACAACCAGGCTTCGGATTTTGTTACGCCATACATTATTCCAGGATATTGACCATATCATATTCTTCTTATTAAATTAGCTCCTTAGAGCTTCTATCTCTTTCAGTTTACCTATTTTTCTTAACGGATAAAGTGTTGCCAATAATACCATCAGAGCAACAATAACCGCTTGCCAGTAAAAGTATGGTCCAAACCATGCTGTAGGCATCACGGCATCCCAGCCATAATCTTCCATCATTTTCCCAATATCCCCTTTTAATAATATCGGGAAATAGTAGAAATACAATATTACCGGGGAACTTGCCAGCAGACCAGCAATTAAGCCAATAGCTCCTAAAAGTGCCATTTCGATTATTACAATTCGTTTAAGTCGCTTTTTCTGCATACCAATTGAAACGAGTACTCCGAATTCCCGTCTTCTTTCTGCAATCATCATAAGGACAGTCCCGAAAATCCCAAAGAATATTAATAAATAAAGCATTCCCAGTGTGGCCATTCCTGTTTGACTATCGCCCTGGATCTGTTGAACAAGAACCGGATTAAGCTCTTCCCATGTTTTGGCCACAGTGTTTTTATCGGTAAGAAGCAGATTAATTTTATTTTGTGCTCCTGACATTATCCTATGAGTTTTACTTGTAAGGTTAACTGAAAGTGAAGTAATTTTCCCTTCTGCGTCAAAGAATTTCTGAGCTGTGGGAATTGTCATTATAATAAGTTTGTTATCAATTTCCGGAGAAGGCATTTTAAGTATTCCCCTTACCGGAAAAACTCCTGCAGCAGAAGAGCCATGATAACCCTGACCCATGAGTATTACCGTATCTCCTATTGTAACTTTAAGATAATCAGATAGTCTGACAGATATCAGAACTCCTTTATCATCACTTGTAAGAAACCCATTTGGTACTTCTATGAACTTAAGAATCTCCGGCANGTATTGTTTACTCTCACTTGTTGAAAGTCCCAGGTCCAGCTCAAATCTTGAAATTGAAGAATAAGAGTTCCCCAGATTCTTTTCAACCTTATTCAACACTTCAGAAGGGATGCCCGTTAATGCTCTAAGCCGGGTTATTGATTCTTTTGATATCCTGTATTTCACAAGTTTGTTTTCAGGATTCGAAAACTTTCTTTCCTTTTCGGGGTCAATAGCAAGAACCGCTACTCCTTTGGTCTGGGTCCCACTCGAAGCAAGGGCAAATGATTCTATATGAGGAGCAACTGAAACTACATTAGTTACTCCGGAAATCGCAACAGCCAGGGAGTCGCTACAAATGAAGGAATAATCAACAGATGGATTATCCTGGTATTTATGATGCTGCACCTGCAAATAACCCGAATACGATTCAATAAAGTTTAAAATCATACGGTCATAGCTACCAAGCTGATATGATCTCATTATGACTGCAAAAAACACCGCAAAGAAAACAGATGCGGAAGTAATTATGGTCCGCCGTCTGTTCCTCCACAGATTTCGCCATGCTATTTTAAGGTCATCTTTCATACCAATTGGATTTTCAGTAAACTTTTTAATACTGGTTTCAGATTTATTCTGTTTTTNAAATAGCTATCTCAATCTTTTCATGTTTTGCTGTGAAAAAAAATCGTCATCGATAGATACATTAAACTTTATATCCTTTATTTCGACAATAGTTTTGTTCCCTTTTTCCTCTGCAGGTAAAAGCTCAAGTCTGGTTGGAATAACCCGTCCATCCATTACTTTGATTTCCGATCCCAGTTCTGTGCGAACCAAATAGCCATCCTCATCATATAATTCAGTTTTCAATACCAGCAGATCCTTTTTGTCGATCCATCTAACCTGATGGCCCCATACAACAGCAGCATCTGCTTTTGCCACCATTTTTATTTTATAGCACAACTTCCCCATAATCATTTCTTCCCCGATGATTTCATGAGTATAGTCTTTTACTATTGAGGATTCTTTCAAAATATCATCATTTGTATAATCTGAACCCATCCATCCCTGAGACATCATTGATGGAGGCAATTTAATAAGACGGTTTATTGCCGGGTTCCAACTCCACATTTCCTGCCCTCTTTTAAGAAATGTCTGGCCCTGGTCCTTAGCAGGGGCTGTGATTAAGGTCAGTGAATTCTCCCGGCCAATTGTCCAGCTTTTGAATTCAATAGTACGTTGCCAGGCTGGTCTGACAATCATCATAATCATTGTACTTATTCCTGACTTCTCACCATTGAATTTTTCGTCGGCTTTCTTTACTATCTCTGTGGCAGTCATATTCTGAGCATAAAGACCCGGCATATATCCCAGTAATAAAAACAGATATATTAAGAGTTTCCCTTTCATAATTTCTTTATTTATATAATTCAATTATTCTGTTTATTGTTTTTCCATTATTCTCATCATCATCGATATCAGAAAAAATAGTTTTTATTGCATAACCTGTCAGAGTAAAATAAAACATATTAAAATCACTTTCAGGCTCATATTGTTTCCCCATCCTTCCTTTTTTCCTGTCAAAATAATCAGTAAACATTTGTATTATCTGTAAAGGGTAATTGTTGTCGCCAGGTTCATGGCCCGGGTGTATTAAAGAATCTGTCTCAGGATAAGATTTCAGAAATTGTTCCCTGATATCAATTTGCATCAGAAGCTGAAATAATAGTTGCCAGAAATATTTTTTNCCTTTTAATATCACATTAATTTTACGCATGAAAAATTCAAATTCTTCTTCTGAAAGATATCCATCTCTGTCAATATCGAAGTATTTATATATTTCATTCACTGATCTGTGAATAATAGCTTTCAGCAATGCTTCTTTGCTATCAAAATAATTGTACATCAATCCTTTTGAAATTCCAGCATGTTTAGCAATATGATTTATGGTTGTTCTGAAGTAGCCTTCGTTGGCAAAATGCTGAAGAGCGACATCCATAATGAGGGTCATTTTCTCTTCCCTCATCTCTTTAAATTGTTTAGGTGTTCGTGGTGACATGTGTTTTTGAATGAACGGTTAGTCAAAGTTAAAATGAAAAATAATAATTTCAAATTTTTTTTAGAAAGATTTAAAAAGTGGCCGCTTTTATTAAGCCCCAGTTAAGCTCCAAGCCTTTAAAAACAATTAATTGAATAACCAAAATCAATTATTATGGAAAGATTTTTTATCTTTATCAATTGTACATAAACCAATTTTCCAATGGCAAGTCTCAAGTTTTTACTGGGAATGATCCCATCGACTTCTAAAATCGAGCAGGCTGAAAGGGCTTTGATTTCTGAATTTGAGAAGCTCCATGTTTTTTCAGAATCTGAGGTGTTGGCTAGATATAATGAGCTGGATGGACTGGTAAATTCTTCCGATTTCATTCAGAAATGCAAAGAAATCAAATCCCTTCGGTATAAGGATTCGGAAGAGTATTCAAAAGAAAAGGAATATATCTCCCTTCAGAAATCAAAAGATATTATACTCTATTTCAAAACTAATTTGGGGAATGCGCTGAAAAGGTTTAAAGAGATGGAGGGCTCCAGTAAGATCAGTGAATTTGAGGCACTTGAAAAATTCATACAATCTCCGGGATTCAGGGAGAAGCAAAAGATGAAACCGATAACCTTCAAAGATTCTGAAGAATATCGCAAGTTAGACGAATATAAGGTTCTTAAGAGAGACCCGGAAATTAAGGCATTTTTGAAACCTCCCAGGAAAAGCAGGTCATTCTTTAAAAGGTCTAAGAATAAACCACAAGCGAATGTTGAAAAAGTTAAAACCAAAGCTATATTAAGATTTGAAGAACTTGACAAACTTGTAAAATCATCGGAATTCCTTGCAAAGAAAAGAATGAAGCCCATAACCTTCAAAGATTCTGAAGAATATAAAAAACTTCTGGAATATAAAAGATTAAAAGGAAGTCTTGAAATTAAAGAATTTTATAAGTTCAAATCCTCAAAAGAGTATTCAAATTTTCTTAATACCGATGGTTCAGCACGGCTGGCAAGGTATCATGAACTAAAAGAATATGTTGCTACATCAGACTTTAAGCAAAAGAAAGAATACCTTCTCGATAAAAAGAGATTCGAGAAGACTGAAATGTTCAAAGAAACTCAGGAATACAACAAACTGAAGAAGAATAAGGATATTATCTGGTATTTCAAAGTTAAGGACTCCGACAAATTCAATATTCTGAAGAGCAGGGAATTGACATTTGGTGATGAGTTCGATGGCCAGAAACTTGATACAAAAAAATGGCTGACTAACTATTACTGGGGCGATAAATTACTTAAGGACAGGTACTCCGTTGAATCAGATCTTCAAGCCTACACGGAAAAAGAGAACTTTGAGGTCAGGAACAGCATTCTGAGAATCAATACAAAACCTCAGCGAATCACGGGCAAAGTATGGTCCGCTGCCCGTGGGTTTACAACCAAAGAGTTCAGCTATACCTCCGGACTTATCAATTCCGGC
>JGI24134J36421_10000465_pt1 | contig 12678 bp, 12 predicted proteins | sample BarGraNGADG00312_FD_36421 | JGI IMG/M metagenome (IMG submission 36421) | reverse complement strand
GAACGCGGCCTGCTGTAACCCTCCGGGCGCCCTGTCCCTGCGCCCGGATCACACTGCCGGTCACATCGTTGGGTGACGCCGGGTCACCCCACCGCTGCCTAGGTTCGAGTCATCCCGCGGCGCACCGCCACGGACCTGGAACCAAGGAGCCGGTCATGACCATCACCACCACCAAGCTCACCCGGGCGGCCGGCCTGTCAGCCGTCGTCGCGGGCCTGCTGTTCATACTCGTCCAGATCAACCACCCCCACCTGGACGCCACGTTCATCACCACGACCGAGTGGACGGTCCGCCAGACCATGAAGGTGTTCATGACCGTCCTGGCCCTGGTCGGATTCACCGGCATGTACCTGCGCCAGGTGAAGCAGACCGGAATCCTCGGCCTGCTCGGGTACATTCTGGCCGGCGCCGGCTACCTGCTCATGATGAGCATCGAAGTCATCGGTGTGGTCGTCCTCCCTGCCATCGCTCACAGCGCGCCCGGCTACGTCACCGACGTCCTCGCCGTGGTCACCGGGGGCACCGCGACCGGCGACATCGGGCTGATGCAGCAGCTCATCCTCCTCTCCGGCGTCGGCTACGTGCTCGGGGGCCTCGTCTTCGGCATCGCACTCTTCCGCGCCGACATCCTCGCCCGGTGGGCTGCCGTACTCCTGGCCGTGAGCACCGTCGCCACCCTCGCGATCCCGCTGCTGCCCCAGGTCAACCAGCGGTTGTTCGCCATCCCCAACGCCGTCGCCCTGATCGGCCTCGGGTACTCGTTGTGGCGCGAGCAGCGCACCCCGGCACCTCAGCCCACGGCCAGCCCCGTCAGCTCAAAGCTCGACCCGGTCGGCGCCAAGTGACAAACCATGCTCCAACATGCCGGCGAACCCGCGCATGACGGCCATCGGACACGCGGCCTTCGGCACCGGCGACCTCACCACCGACCTCAGCCTGGGCGCGGGCTGGGCCATAAACCTCGCGGTCGCCGAGTACGTCATCCGTCGACGCAGCGGCCACCCGACCATCAGCCGCCGTTCGACCGGGACGGTGAAGGTCGGGTCCTCATGATCCAGTCTCCCAAACGACAGGTGCCCGCTGCCTATAGACTCCGGGTCGCGGCGCACCTGGGCGACCACTGGTCGCCCTGGTTCGACAACCTCACCCTGACCCCCGAGGACGACGGCACGACCAGCCTGACCGGCGTCGTCGCAGACCAGGCGCAACTGCACGGCCTGCTCGCCAAGATTCGAGACCTCGGCGTGACCCTGATCTCCGTGGAGGTCATCGATCCCCAGGACAGTTCGCTCGCGCCGCCGGCGGTCTGACCCATCGTCCCCTTCGCACTCCCTTCAGCCGGTTGNCGCGTTCGNCTCGTGATCNGTNNGNANCCGGATGAGGCACCCTTGCCCCGTGCGCGGAGTGAGCTCCGCCCCGGTGATGCCGAGACACGGCCGGTTCCGCGCCACCCTGTCCACCAATGTCTCGATCGCCCCGCGGTGGAGGGAGCACACCGACGACGGCAGCGGTGTCCCGGGTTCCATGAAGGGGCAGTGGCGCAACTCCAGGACGCCCCCGGAGCACGCTTGCGGCGCGCACCCCATCTGTGCGAACAGCGTCTCGAGCTCGCGCAGGGGGTCCACGGTGTGCGCGTCGAAGCGACCTTCGGCCATCAGGTCCAATGCCCAGACCCGCCCGAGGGTGCGGGCCACTCCGTCGTCACGTTCTGGGGCCAGGGTTGACATGAGCGTCCGGATCAGGCCGGCGAGAAACTCGCCCGGGAGGTGGGGGGTCGCGGCGCGCGCATGGTAGACGCGACTCGGCCGGCCCCTGCCCTTGGGTAGCCGGGTGGTGGACCTCACCAGGTGGCGCGCCTCGAGGGTCTCCAGGTGGCCACGAACCGTGTTCTCGTGAGAGCCGAGGAGGACGGCGAGTTCACCGACCGTCAAGCCGGCGGGCCGCGCCGCGAGAAGGTCGAATAGGCGGCGCTGGTGGGCGGTGAGGCGAGCCACCTCCTCGACAACGTCCGAGGACGGCCGTGGCCCGGGGGCGGACTCCTCCCCATACGGCATGCTCAGGCGCCCCGGGAGCCCGCATCGTGGTCGTGGGCGGGAGCGGTGCTCACGGGTTCCCACCCGCGTTCGGGGTGGGCGGTGCCGACGTAAGCATCCCGCGACCGGTAGACGACGTAGGGCCGGGTGGTGTAGCCGAGCGGAGCCGAGATGACGTGCACGAGCCTGGTGAACGGCCAGATCATGAAGAGGAGGAAACCGGCGAGGACGTGCAGCTTGAACGAGGTCGGCACGTCCTGCATCAAGGGGATGTCGGGTTGGAGGATGAAGATCGACCGGAGCCAGGGCGAGATGGTCTCGCGGTAGTTGTAGCCGTGGGCGTCCCCGAACACCTGGTTCTGAACGGTGGCCCACGTCCCCAACGCCACGGGCAGCGCGAGCAGGACGTACATTGCCTTGTCGTTGCGCGTGGTCGCGAGGAAGACAGCGCGGATGCGCCTCCGGCGGTAGATGAGTCCCGCCATCCCCACGATCGTCATCGCGGCCGCGGTGATGCCGAGGACGGTGGCGGCCACGTGGTAGGCCTCGTGCGAGATCCCGACCGCGGAGGTCCAGGTCTCGGGGACCAGGAGGCCCACGAAGTGACCTCCCGCCACCATGAGGATGCCGAAGTGGAAAAGCGGGGACGCCAGCCGCAGGATGAGGTGCTCGTAGATCTCGGACGACCGGGACGTCCAGCCGAACTTGTCGGTTCGGTACCTCCAGACGAGGCCCACCACGAGCGTGACGAGCGCGATGTAGGGGAACGCGCCCCAGAGGAAGATTTCGAACGCACTCATGATCGTGCCTCCTTGGCTGCTCCGAACTGCGGGAAGGGCAGGGTGTCGGAGATCCCGACCAGCTCCGCCGGCGGACCCTGCGTGACCAGGGAGACGTACCGCTCCCGGGTCTGGTCGTCGATCTCCGGGAGGGACATGCACAGCGCCGCGAGGACGTCCTCGTACGGGCTGCCGTACTGGGCCAGGGCGCTGCGGACCACCTCGAGGCCCTCCCGGTGCGAGGCGAGGAGGTCCCCGGCGATGGGCCCTTCGGCCCGCGCCGAGAGTTCGAGGACCACCGGCAGGAAGTCCGGCAGTTCCTTGCGTTCGAGATCCCAGCCCGTGGCGGCGAGCGCGTCCCGGAAGGCAAGGATCGCCGTGCCACGCTTCCGCGTGTCGCCCGCGTCGTAGTAGGANAGGTAGAGGGTGCAGCGCCGGCGCCGGTCGAACGTCTCGATGTAGTGCTCGGCGAGGCGGCGNGNCCCCATGCCCTCGGCCGCGTCGAGGAAGCGCACGAAGGCGTCCGCCACGGGACGGGGCAGGAGCGCGACGGCGCCCCTCACCGTCCCGAGGCGCCCCGGGTCCGCCTCATCCGGATAGTCGAGGAGGACGGAGGCCGCCATGTGGGCGATCCGCCGCTGGTCGTCGTCCAGGGCGACGGGCACCACGGGTACGAGCGCGATCGACGTCACGAGCGATCACCCTTCCGTGGGGGGAAGAGGCCCTCCGGGACCCGCTCCCCGTGCCAGTCGAGCAGGCTCACACGGCCCGTTCCGGTGGGCAGGTTCGGGCTGGCCTCGTCCCGCACCCCGTGGAACGACCCCACGGACGCCTGCATCCCGGGCCCGCCCGGGACGTCCAGCGAGCAGCCGAACTCGTCGAACTCGCGCTCGATCTCGGGGTGCGTCGTCGGGATGACGTACCGGTCGCCGTACTTGGCGATCGCCAGCAGCCGGTACATCCGGTACACCGCGTCCCCGGTCATCCCCACTGCGGCGGCGATCGCCTCGTTGCCCTCGCCCCCGAGGTTGATGTCCCGCATGTAGGAACGCATCGCGGCGAGGCGGCGCAGCGACCGCTCGACCGGCCGGGTGTCACCGGCGGTGAACAGTTCGGCGAGGTACTGCAGCGGGATCCGCATCGTCGCGAGTGCGGTGTAGAGGATCCTGTGGTCCTCGCCGTCGTTNCCGGACGCGGTGACCGCGTCGACCACGGGNGAGAGCGGCGGGATGTACCACACCATCGGGAGGGTGCGGTACTCGGGGTGNAGTGGCAGCGCCACCTCGAAGGTCTGGATCAGGTCCCAGATCGGGGAGTCCTGGGCCGCCTCGATCCACGACGCCGGTACGCCGCTGCGCCTCGCCTCGCGGATCACGTCGGGATCCCGCGGGTCGAGCAGGATCGAGCGCTGCGCCGTGTAGAGGTCGTGCTCGTCCTTCACGGCGGCCGCCTCGCCGACGCGGTCCGCGTCGTAGAGCAGCACACCGAGGTAACGGAGCCGCCCGACGCACGTTTCGGAGCACACGGTCGGCTGCCCCACCTCGAGCCGGGGGTAGCAGAGCGTGCACTTCTCGGCCTTGCCGGTGACGTGGTTGAGGTAGACCTTCTTGTAGGGGCACCCGGAGACGCACATGCGCCAGCCACGGCACTTGTCCTGGTCGACGAGAACGATGCCGTCCTCGAACCGTTTGTACATCGCCCCGGACGGGCACGAGGCCACGCAGGTGGGGTTCAGGCAGTGCTCGCAGATGCGCGGCAGGTAGAACATGAAGGCCTGCTCGATCTCGGCCGTCACCTTCTCGCTCATCTTCCGCAGGATCGGGTCCTGCTGCATCGTCTCCGGCGACCCACCCAGCGAGTCGTCCCAGGCGGCCGACCACGCGATGGTGTCCATGGGCTTGCCCGAGATCTGCGAGCGCGGGCGGGCCGTGGGCAGATTCTTCGAGTCCTTGGGCGCGGCGAGCAGGTTGTCGTACTCGTACGTCCAGGGCTCGTAGTAGTCCTCCATGAGCGGCATGCGCGGGTTGGAGAAGATGGTCGCGAGCTTCTTGAGGCGCCCGCCGGCCCTCGGTCGCAGCTTCCCGGACGCGGTCCGGACCCACCCGCCCTGCCACTTCTCCTGGTCCTCGTACCCGCGGGGGTAGCCCACCCCGGGTTTCGTCTCCACGTTGTTGAACCAGACGTACTCGGTGCCGGCCCGGTTGGTCCATGCCTGCTTGCACGTGACCGAACAGGTGTGGCAGCCGATGCACTTGTCGAGGTTCATGACCATCGCGACCTGCGCCATGACCTTCATCAGAATTCAACCTCCTGGCTGCGGCGCCGGATCACGGTGACCTCGTCGCGTTGGTTCCCGGTGGGTCCGATGTAGTTGAAGGCGTAGGAGTGCTGCGCGTACCCCCCGATGAAGTGGGAGGGCTTCACGAGGATGCGGGTCAGGGAGTTGTGGATGCCGCCCCTCTTCCCGGACGTCTCGGTCACGGGCGTGCCCACCGTGCGCTCCTGCGCGTGGTACATGTAAACGGTGCCCTCGGGGATGCGGTGGGACACGATGGCCCGTGCGGCCACCACGCCGTTGCGGTTGTAGGCCTCGATCCACTCGTTGTCGCGGACGCCGACCTTCTCCGCGTCGGCCGGGGACATCCACATCACCTGCCCACCGCGGGAGAGCGAGAGCATGTGGAGGTTGTCGAAGTACTGCGAGTGGATCGCCCACTTGTTGTGCGGGGTGAGGTACCGCACGGCGACCTCGGCCTGACCCGCGGCATTCGTCGAGACGCTGCCGGGCGCCACCTCCCCGTACAGCTGCGTGAGGTTGACCGGCGGCCGGTAGATCGGCAGGCTCTCCCCCATGTCACGCATCCAGTCGTGGTCGAGGTAGAAGTGCTGGCGCCCCGTGAGGGTGTGCCACGGCTTGTTGCGTTCCACGTTGATGACGAACGCCGAGTACCGCCGCCCACCGTGTTCCGATCCGGACCATTCGGGCGAGGTCACCACGGGGACCGGGCGTGCCTGGACGTCCGCGAGGGTGATCCTGGTGGCCTCCTGCTCCTCCGAGAGATCGGCCAACCGGGTGCCGGTGCGCTTCTCCTGGTTCCGGAAGCCCTGGGTCGCNANNCGGCCGTTNGTGGTCCCGGAGAACGCGAGGACCATCTCGGCGGCCTTGAGGTCGGTGTCGAGCAGCGCNCGGCCCTTGCCGGGGCCCCCGACGGCGACGCCGTTGCGTGCGGCGAGGAAGCGGACCTCCTCGTCGGGGGTGAAGGACACCCCCTTCGTCGCCATCCCGAGCGTGTCCACCAGCGGGCCGAGGGTGTTGAACTTCGCCAGGACCTGGGTGTAGTCGCGCTCGATCGGGATGAGCTTCGGCATCGTNACACCGGGCCGGANCTCCGTCTCAGCCCAGGGCATGACGACGCCGTGGGGGGTGGCGAGCTCGTCGGGCGTGTCNTGCATGAGCGGTGCGGCGACGACGTCCGTCTGGGTGCCGAGGTGGGTCGCGGACATCTCGGAGACGAGGGCCGAAAGTGTCTGGAAGATCTGGAAGTCGGTCCGCGCCTCCCACGGCGGGTCGATCGCCGCGTTGAACGTGTGGACGAACGGGTGCATGTCCGTGGAGGACAGGTCGTACTTCTCGTACCACGTCGCCGCCGGGAGGACGACGTCGGACAGGAGCGTGGTCGAGGTGTTGCGGAAGTCCGCNGTGAACATGAGGTCGAGCTTCCCGGTCGGCGCCTCGTCCCGCCACACCATGTCCCGCGGCCGGGAGGCCTCGTCCACCTCCTCCGCCCGCACGGCGTTGTCCGCCCCGAGAAGGTACTTCATGAAGAACTCGGTCCCCTTCGCGGAACTGCCGAACAGGTTCGTCCGCCAGCAGGCGAGCACCCGGGGGAAGTTCTCCGGCGCGTCCGGGTCCTCGCAGGCGAAGGCGAGGTTGCCGGCCCTGAGTTCGTCAACCACGTACTCGGCGGGTGCCTTGCCGGCCTCGGCGGCCTGGGCGCCCAGGAGGAGCGGGTTGCGGTTGAAGGTCGGGTAGGACGGCATCCAGCCGCGGCGTGACGCGTCGACGACGGCGTCCGCCGTCGTCATCCCGTCGAACGAGCCCTGGGAGAGCGGTGAGGCGACGCGGTCCGCCCGCGCGCCGTCGTAACGCCACTGATCGGTCGCCAGGTAGAAGAAGCCGGCGGTGATCATCTGGCGGGCGGGACGCTGCCAGTCCAGGGCCATCGCGTACTGCGACCAGCCCGTGATCGGGCGGACCTTCTCCTGGCCCACGTAGTGCGCCCAGCCGCCGCCGTTGACACCCTGGCACCCGGTCATGGCGGTGAGCGCGAGGAAGGTCCGGTAGATCTCGTCGGAGTGGTAGAAGTGGTTGGTTCCGGCGCCCATGACGATCATCGAGCGGCCATTCGTCTCGACGGCGTTCTGGGCGAACTCGCGGCCGATCCGGATGGCGGCCGCCGCGGGCACGCCGGTGTGCTCCTCCTGCCACGCCGGCGTCCCGGGCGTGGAGGCGTCGTCGTAGCCGGTCGGCCAGTCGCCCGGAAGCCCCGGGCGACCCACGGCGTAGTTGGCCAGGAGGAGGTCGAACACGGTGGTGACGAGGTGTCCCCCGACGACCGCCGTCGGCACGCCCCGCCGCACGATGCCCGCGCCGATCGACTCGCCGGCGGCGGTCTCCGAGCCGGGGAGGTCGAAGCGCGGGAGGAGCACCTCCGCCACCCCGGTCCGACCTGCGTCCTCGATCGAGAGTGCGGGGTCGAGGTCTCCGAGGTCGAGGTTCCACTTCCCCATGCCGGCGGGGCCGAAGCGGTCGGCGAGGGTGCCGCCCGGGTCCACCACGGCACCGGACGTGTCCAGCACGAGGGGCCGGAACGCCGCGTTTTCCGACACCGCGAGGTCACCGTCGAGGTCGGCGGCGGTGAGGAACTTGCCCGGCACGAACGCGCCGTCGTGCTCCTCGAGCCGCACGAGGAACGGTGAGTCGGTGTAGCGCTTCATGTATTCGAGGAACCGGGGTGTCCTCTCGCGCACATGGAACTCGCTGAGGATGACGTGGCCCATGGCCATCCCGAGGGCGCCGTCGGTGCCCGGGGCGATGCGCAGCCACTCGTCGGCGAACTTGGTGTTGTCCGCGTAGTCCGGGGACACGGCCACGACCTTCTGGCCGCGGTACCGCGCCTCCGTCATGAAGTGCGCGTCCGGCGTGCGCGTCAGCGGGATGTTGGAGCCCCACATGATCAGGTAGCCGGCGTTGTACCAGTCCGCGGATTCGGGGACGTCCGTCTGGTCACCGAAGACCTGCGGCGAGGCCATCGGGAGGTCCGCGTACCAGTCGTAGAACGAGAGCATCGAGCCGCCGAGCAGCTCGTAGAACCGGGACCCTGCCCCGTACGAGATCATCGACATGGCGGGGATCACCGTGAAGCCCGCAAGGCGGTCGGGGCCCCAGCGCTTGATCGTGTACACATGGGCGGCGGCGATGATCTCGGCCGCCTCCTGCCAGCCGACGCGGACCATGCCGCCCCTGCCGCGGGCGGACTTGTAGGCCTTCGCCCGCACCGGGTCCTCGACGACGTCCTTCCAGGCCAGCACCGGGTCGCCCAGCCGNGCCCGTGCCTCACGGAAGAGGTCGAGGAGCACCGAGCGCACGTGGGGGTACCGGATGCGCGTGGGCGAGTACGTGTACCACGCGAAGGCGGCTCCGCGGGGGCACCCGCGGGGCTCGTATTCCGGCATGTCGGACCCGATCGAGGGATAGTCCGTCTGCTGCGACTCCCAGGTGATCACGCCGTCCTTGACGTACACCTTCCACGAGCACGAACCGGTGCAGTTCACGCCGTGCGTGGAGCGCACCACCTTGTCGTAGGACCACCGGTCCCGGTAGAAGGCGTCCGCCTGGCGCCCCCCCTTCAGGAAGAGTTGCCGGGCGTCCTCGGACGCCGTGCCCCGGCGCAGGTAACTTCCGAGGCGGAAAAGGCCTGCGGCTGCTTCCGGCCCGTATGAGGCTTTGGGATCCATGGGTCGTGCTCCTTGTCAGCCGGGGAACGGTGCGTGCGGGCGGGCGTAGAAGATCCAGGCGAGCGTGGTGCAGATGGCGAAGAACACCACGCAGCCGAAGAAGAAGGGCTGGCCGCCGACGGCCGCGAGCCCCATGCCGACGATGAAGGGCCCGAATGCCGCCAGGGCCGCGGTCCACCCGATCACGCCCCCCGCCTGCCGCGGCGGCATGATCATCGGCATCTGCTTGAACGTGCTGGCGTTGCCGACCCCGGCGAAGAAGAAGATGGTCAGCATGGCGCCCAGGAAGATCGGGAAGGAGTCGGGAGAGGTGGGTCGGAGCTGGAGCGCCGCCACGGTGGTGGCCGCGGTCATCCCGATCCCACTCATGAGGGTCCAGATGGCCCCGCCGAACCTGTCACACAATGGACCCCAGGCGACGCGAGCCGCCGACCCGATGAGCGGGCCGAGGAAGGCGTAGGTGATCCCGGAGGGGAGGGTGGCCGGATCCAACGTCTCGGCGAACACCGAGGAGGCACCGAACGTGTTGTTGATGAGGAGGGCCGTCTGGGCGGCGAACCCGGAGAACGCCCCGAAGGTCATCAGGTAGATCAGGGTGAGGATCCAGGTGTTCCTGTTCCCGAAGATGTCCATCTGCTGCCGGAAGTTGGCCTTGATCGGGACATCCTTCAGCATCGTGAACGCGAGGATCGAGGCGACGATCGTCCACGGGACGAAGAGCAGCGGGATGTTGTGGAGGCGCATGATCCCCTCGGTCGTCTGCTGCGGCTCGATTAATGCCGTGCCGAGCAGCCCGAAGCCCACGATCCACGGACCCAGCAACTGGATGAGCGAGACCCCGAAGTTGCCGATTCCGGCCTGGGTACCCAGCGCCGTGCCACTCATCCGCTTCGGGAAGAAGTAGCCGGTGGAGGGCATGTACCCGGAGAAGGCTCCGCCGCCGATGCCGGTGAGGAACGAGAACACCATGAGGACCCACACCGGGGTGGAGGGGTCACGGACCGCCCACACCCAGCCGAGCATGGGGATCAGCATGAGCAGGGAGGTGTACCCGACGAGCTTGCGGGTGCCAAGGATCGGCGGCAGGAACATGTAGCCGAGCCGCATGAGGCCACCCGCCAGGCCGGGGAGGGCCGCCAACCAGTACAACTGGTTCTTGTCGAGGTCAAAGCCGACAGAATTCAGCCTGGGGGCGATCGCGGACACAAGGAACCAGGTGCAGAAGGCGAGCGTCAGGGAGAACGTCGTGATCCACAGCGTCTTCCAGGCGATCCNNTTGTCCCAGGTCTCCTCGTTCTCGGGATTCCACCCTGTGAGTACCCGCCCGCTGGTGTCCAACGCGGCCATGTGATCGCCTCCGCTGCACCGCAGATCTGTTACGGGGCCAACCGTACAAATTCCGTGCTGAAGGCGGATCACGTATCACGGTGCCGCCCGAACCGGCGTGGACAGCGCGCCCGGGCGCGCGGCGCTCGTTGGGACCTTGGTCCCGTGGGGTGCCTCCGTCGAGGCGCGCTACCGTTGGGACCATGGTTCACTCTCGCCTCGAGGGGCCGGTCCGCGGCGCCGTCATCACCGTCTCCGACCGCTGNGCCTCCGGGGCGCGCGAGGACCGCTCCGGACCGCTGGCGCGGGACCTGCTGGCCGCCCACATGGTCGACGTCCCCGAGGTCGTCGTCGTCATGGACGACATCGACGCCATCCGCGCCGCGATCAGTGCGGCCGTCGAAGGGGGCGCGCGGGTGGTGTTCACCACCGGCGGGACGGGGGTGACCCCCCGCGACGTGACCCCGGAGGCGACCGCGCCGCTCCTCGAGTGCGAACTGCTGGGGATCGCCGAGCAAATCCGCGCGACCGGCTTGGCCGTGACCCCGCTGGCCGGGTTGTCCAGGGGCCTGGTCGGGGTGACCTCGCGGGACGCCCGCGGCGCGCTCGTCGTCAACGCCCCCGGATCGCCCGGCGGCGTGCGGGACGCGATCGGCGTCTTCGGCCCCCTGGTGCCCCACATCCTCGGGCAACTCGGCGGCGGGGACCACTGACCCACCCGGTCCACCCGTGATTNACCCGTGACTTACNCGCCCTCCTCCAGCGCGCGCAGGTCCTCCCAGGTGTCGACGTCGCGGGCGAAGTCGCCCGCAAGCCGCACCCGGGTGAGGTCGAGGACCCCGAGGAGGCGGCGGGCCGAGATGTCGCGCGCGCCGTCCTCCTCGGCCACGCGCCGCCGGAGCGCGGCGAACCGGTAGACCCCGAGCAGGAACTCGTCGAAACCCGCCACGGTACTCACGACGGCGCCGTCGGGACCGATGTTCCCGATGAGTTCCGGCAACGCCCGCACGGCCCGCGGCGCGTCGCAGGTGACCACCGCCACGAGGTCGCCGGCGCCGAGGCTCCCCACGGCGGCCGCGATACCCGCGGCCGGTCCGCCGCCCGGCGGGTCCTCGAGCACGCGGAGGACCCCGGCGGGCACGGCCACCGAAGCCGGGGCCACCACGACGATCGTCCCGGGCGCGGCCACCGGATCCGCCCACGCGGCGAGGTCGTCCAGGAGGTGGTCCAGGAGGCGCCGGCCGTGCAGGGTCAGGTCCGCCTTGGACGTGCCACCGAGCCTGCGCCCGCCACCGCCGGCGAGCACGACGACGTCGAGCCGGAACTTCTCAGCCACGCGGCCGCTCCCAGGCGCCGGACCGGCCCCCCGACTTCGCGACGACCATGCAGTCGGTGATGGCGGCGGAGCGGTCGACGCCCTTGACCATGTCCACCACGGCGAGCGCGGCCACCGTGACGGCGGTGAGGGCCTCCATCTCCACGCCGGTCCGGTCCGCGGTACGCACCGTCGCGGTGATCGCCACACGGTCTTCCCGGATCTCCAGGTCCACCTCGCAGCCATGGACCCCGATCGTGTGCGCGAGCGGCAGGAGTTCGGGCACCCTCTTGGCGGCGGCGATCCCCGCGATCCGGGCCACGGCGAGCACGTCCCCCTTCGGCACGGTCCCGTCGCGCAGGGCGGTGAGCACCGCCGCGGAGCAGGTGACGGACCCGACCGCCGTCGCCGACCGCACCGTGGGCTGCTTCCCTGTCACGTCCACCATGCGCGCGTGCCCGCGGCTGTCGAGGTGGGTGAAGGTGATGTCCGCCATCGTCAGAACCTCCCGACCAGTGTGACGGCGACCAGGTCCCCGGCGGCCACCCGCGTGGTGTCCTCCGGGATGATCGCCAGGGCGTTCGCCCGGTGCAGCGACGCCACGAGGTGCGACCCCGAGCCGAGGCGGTGGGTCGGTGTCGCACCGGGCACCGGGTCCTCCGGGGACTCGGGCGGGGTGAGCCGAACCGGGATGACCTGGCGCCGCCCGGCGGGCGACGCCCAGCCCCGCAGCGCCCGCGCCCGGAGGTACGCCGGGGTCGCGAGTTCACCCTCCATCGCGGCGAGAACCGGCCGCACGAACATGTGGAACGAGACGAACACGCTGACCGGGTTCCCGGGGAGCGTCACCATGGGCGTCCGGCGCCCGGCGGGTCCCGCCACGAACCCGTGGCCCTGCGGCTTCCCCGGCTGCATGGCCACCTGCGCGAACGTGAACCCCGCCGCCGCGGTCAACTCCTTGACGACGTCGAACGCGCCCGCGGACACGCCGCCGCTCGAGACGATCAGGTCCGCCTCCGCGGCGGCGCGGGCGAGGACGCGCGCCAACTCGCCGACGTCGTCGGGCACGGTATGGACCCCGACGACCTCGCAGTGCGACTCCTCCGCCAGCGCGGCGATGAGGGTGGAGTTCGAGTCGGGGATCATCCCGGGGCCGAGCGGGGCGCCCGGGGCCGTGAGTTCGGACCCGGTGGCCACCACGACGACG
>JGI24134J36421_10000463_pt1 | contig 12697 bp, 11 predicted proteins | sample BarGraNGADG00312_FD_36421 | JGI IMG/M metagenome (IMG submission 36421) | reverse complement strand
GCCTGCTCGATGATCTTGGAAGCGATGTGCTCGGGGACTTCCTCGTAGTGAGAGAACTCCATCGTGAACACGCCGCGGCCGCCGGTGATGGAGCGGAGGTCTATCGAGTAGCGGCGCATCTCCGAGAGCGGGACCTGAGCGCTGACCACCTGCATCTTGCCCTTGGGCTGCATGCCCAGTATCCGCCCGCGCTTGGAGTTGAGGTCGCCGATGACGTCGCCCATGAACTGGTCGGGGACGGTGACCTCCACATCCACGATCGGCTCGAGGAGGACCGGGTCGGCCTTGGCCACCCCGTCNCTCATCGCCTTGGACGCGGCCATCTTGAAGGCGAGCTCGGAGGAGTCGACCGCGTGGAACGACCCGTCGTAGAGGGTGACCTTCATATCGACCAGCGGGTAGCCGGCCAGGTAGCCATCGTTCATAGCGGCGACGACGCCCTTCTCTACGCCCGGGATGTACTGCCGGGGGATGGAGCCGCCGACGATCTTGTCCTGGAACTCGTATCCCTCGCTGCGCTGGCGCGGCTCCAGTCGCAGGAAAGCGTGGCCGTACTGGCCGTGTCCGCCGGTCTGTTTCTTGTGCTTCCCCTCGGACTCCACGCTCTTGCGGATGGTCTCCTTGTAGGGGACGCGCGGCAGGTCGGTCACCACGTCCGCGCCGAACTTGCGCGCATCTTCTCCACCACCACGTCGATGTGCGTCTCGCCCGCGCCCGAGATGATGGTCTGGTTCACGTCGGTGTCGCGGCGGACCGCCAGCATCGGGTCCTCCTCGCGGACCCTGCCCAGCGCCGTGGAGAGCTTGTCCTCGTCGCCCTTGGTCTTGGGAGCCACCGCCAGAGCCATGACCGGAGCGGGGTACTCGATGCGCGGCAGCACGATGGGCTTGTCTTTGTCACAGAGCGTGTCGCCGGTGAACGTCTCGGACAGCTTCGCCACCGCCCCGAGCTCGCCCGCTCTCAGCTCCGGCACCGAGGTCTGCTCCTTGCCGGTGACGTGATAGACCTGGCCGATCCGCTCGGTCTTCCCGCGAGAGCTGTTTATCACGCTGGAGTCGGCCTTGAAAACTCCCGAGAAGACCCGGAAGTAGGTGAGCTTGCCCACGTAGGGGTCGGCCAGGGTCTTGAACACCAGCGCGCACATCGAGCCGTCGGAGGTGCGGGGGCGCGTGACCTCCTCGTCCTTGCCGGGCAGGGTGCCGGTGACGTCGGGCATGTCCGAAGGCATCGGCAGCACGCTGTTGACGAAGTCGAGGAACTCGGGGACGCCGATCCCCTTCGACGCCGAGCCGCAAAGCACTGGTATCAGGCTACCGTCGCGGACGCCGGTCTTGAGCCCGCCGGTGATCTCATCCGGAGTGAGCTCGCCCTCCTCGAGGTATTTCTCGAGCAGCGCATCATCGGTCTCGGCCACGGCCTCGGTGAGCTTGTCAAGGGCGTCGGCAAGCGCGTCCGTCAGGTCCTCGGGCACCGGGACTTCCCTGGACTTGCCCTGGCCGTCAGGCTCGAAGGCCTTGCCGCTGAATATCTCGATGACTCCTTTGAAGCCGTGCTCCTCGCCTATCGGGAGCATCAGCGGGACGACGTTTCCGCCGATCGTCTCGCGGATGTCGTCCATCGTCCTCTCGAAGCTGGCGCGCTCCCGGTCGAGCTTGCTCACGTAGATCATTCGGGGCAAGGCGGCCTCGCCGGCGCGATCCCACATTATCTCGGTCTGGACCTCGACCCCGTCGACCCCCGAGATGACCATGCAGGCCGTGTCCACGACTCTCACGGTCGAGATGGCGTCGCCCACGAAGTCTGCGTAGCCCGGTGTATCGACGAACGCGACGTGGGTCCCCTTCCAGTCGACGGAGGCCATCGCCGCGTTGATGGATATCTTCCTCTTTATCTCTTCCTCGTCGAAGTCCGTGATAGTGTTTCCCTGCTCGACGTCTCCCATGCGCGTTGTCGCACCCGATGCGTAGAGCAGCGACTCGGCGAGCGTCGTCTTGCCCGAGCCGCCGTGGCCGAACAGTCCGACGTTCTTGATCGCTTCCGGTGCAGTCACAGTCAGTCCCCCTGTTAAGGTGTTGGATAAGGATAACGGTAGGTAATTATAGCGCAACCAAATGGTTTGCACGACCGTGGCCCGGCCCCGCGACATGCGTAGTTTCCTTGTCATCTCCACGCGCTTGGGTTACCTTGTGGCAAGTGCCTTGAGGCCAGGAAAAAGGCGGAATCAACAGTAATGAGAGGCAAGTCGAAGACAATCGAATGCAGCCCGGCGCCGGTCGCGAGCGTCGAGTGCTCCTCGCCGGCGGAGCGCGCGGGACTGTGCCCCGGCGACACCATTGTCAGCGTTGACGGCAGGCGGCCGCAAGACGCCATAGACGTGTACCTGGCCCTGGCGGACGGTGGAGATCACAGCCTGGAGGTCGAGCGGGCGGACACGGGCCAGCGGAGCTGCCTCGAGCTCCACCTTGGCGCCGAGGCGCCGGGGATCGAGCTGTCAAAGCAAGTGTTCGACGAAGTGCGGACGTGCCAGAACAACTGCATGTTCTGCTTCGTGGACCAGCTCCCCGAGGGACTGCGGAAGTCGGTGTACGTCAAGGACGACGACTACCGCCTCAGCTTTCTCGGCGGCAACTTCATTACGCTGACCAACATGACGCGGGCGGACGTGAAGCGCATCATCCACCAGCGCCTGTCGCCGCTCTACGTGAGCCTGCACTCGACCGACCACAGCATACGCACCAGGATGTTCGGAAATCCCGAGGCCGACAGCGCACTCAAGGTCCTCAAGGAGCTGCTGCGGGCCGGCATCGAGGTGCACCTGCAGATCGTCCTGATGAGGGGAGTGAACGACGAGGAGAAGCTGGACGCTACGCTCTCCGACTTGAGCAGGCACTACAAGGGGGTCGCGTCCGTGGGGGTGGTGCCGGTAGGCTTGAGCACCGGAGGCAGGAAGACGCTTCCCGACAAGTTCGGGTTTGACGCTGAGGCGTCCGCGCGCGTCATAGAGCAGCTCTCGGCCTGGACCGATCGCTTCGGGGGAAGCGGGCCCTGTGCCGCCGATGAGTTCTTCTTCATGGCCGCCCAGGAGCCGCCTGCGGCTGAGTACTACGGCGCCTTCGAGCAGGCGGAGAACGGCATAGGCCTCGCGCGGATCTTCATGGATGAGTTTGCCGCGGCGGTGTCGGTGGGTTCTTCCGAGCCGGGAAGCGGGCAAGGCGCCGCGCTGGTGACGACTCCCGCGGGAGCCTGGGCCCTGGGTCCGCTTGGGATAGAGGCAACGGGAGCGGAGCTGCTGGTCTGCCAGAACGGCCTGTTCGGCTCACGGGTGAACGTCTGCGGCCTGCTCCCCGGCGGGAACGTGGAGAGCGCACTCGCCGAAGCCGGCGACATCGAACTCGCCCTGGTCCCGGACGTGATGCTCGATGACGAGGAGCGGTTCATAGACGGGGTGACGCTCGGCGAGGTCTCGGAGCGCACCGGAGTGCGGATGAGACCTGTCCGTACGTCCGGCGAAGGTCTGCTGAAGGCGCTGGTGGGCGCCGGCGGGGAGGGTGGTCCGCGATGAGGAAGAAGACGCTGCCGGTGGTCGCCATACTGGGTCGGCCGAACGTCGGCAAGTCCACGCTCCTCAACCGGATGGCCTCCCGCATGGTCGCCATCGTCGATGCCATGCCGGGCGTGACCCGCGACAGGAAGTATGTCCCGGCCAGGTGGCGCGACAGAGACTTCATTGTGGCGGACACCGGCGGCGTGGGCATCGACGAGGGGTTCCTGGCGAGCGATGTCGAGAGACAGGCGTTCTTCGCCGCGGAAGAGGCCGACGTCATCGTGATGGTCGTAGACGTCAGGACGGGCGTCACCGACGACGACGAGTGGCTCGCCAGGAAACTGAAAAGGCTGAAGCGCCACGTCCTGCTGGTCGTCAACAAGGTGGACAACCAGGTCGCGGAGAGCGAGGCCGGAGTCTTCTACGCCCTTGGCCTCGGCGATCCCATAACCATCTCGGCCCAGCACGGCCTGGGCATCGGGGACCTGCTGGACGAGATCGTGAAGCTGCTGCCTCCGTTCGTGCCGGCCGAGGAGAAACCGGAGATATCCGTGGCGATAGTGGGCAGGCCCAACGTCGGCAAGTCATCGATACTGAACAGGCTTTCCGAGGAGGAGCGGGCGCTGGTGCACGAGGAGCCACACACCACCCGCGACACCATCGACACCATCGTCGAGCGCGACGACAAGGACTACCGCATCCTGGACACCGCGGGCATCAGGAAGAACCGGGGTGGGATGGACGACGTCGAGTACTACTCGTCCGTGCGCACTTTCAGGGCCATCGAGGAAGCCGACGTGGTGCTGCTGGTGATCGACGCGGGCGAGGGGCCCAGCGACCACGACCAGAAGATCGCGAGCAAGATCGCCTCGCGGGGCCGCGCCTGCATAATCCTCATCAACAAGTGGGACCTGATAGAGGAGAGGCACAAGGGAAAAGAGGTCATGGATTCGTTGGCCTATAAGTTCCGCTGGGCGACGCACCTGCCGCTGATGCGGGTCTCGGCTCTCACCGGGCGAGGCCTGGACAAGGTGCTGCCCCTGGTGGACACCGTCTATTCGGAGTGGCAGAGCAGGATACCCACGCCCGCGCTCAACGATTTCTTCGCCCGCGTCAAGGACAAGGTGGCCCCGCCCAGGAAGGGTTCGCGGCAGTTGAAGATGTACTACGCGACGCAGGCAGGAACAGCTCCGCCCACCGTGATCATCTTCGTCAACGACGCCGGGCTGGTAAAGGCCGACTACCGTAAGTTTTTGGAGAGGTCGCTTCGCGAGGAGTACGGGTTCTGGGGAACGCCCGTCAGGGTCCACTTCAAGACTGCCGGAAAAGACAGGCGACAGTAGACAAAAAGCCCCTGTTTCAGGCAATAATCCGATATCTCGAGAAAATAATGGCGTTATTCAGCCTTTTTTTCACTTTTTCAAAGGTAGATNCGCTTGTATGGTGGAAAAATTGCGTAAATAGGGGCTCGTNGAAGGGGGGTGAAGTTCTTGACGAAGAAAGAGCTTGCGGATGAGGTGTCGGCGAAGGTAAAGATCTCCAAGAAAGATGCGGCGCTGGCGGTGGATGCGATGCTGGACGGCATCACCAACACGCTGAAGAAGGGAGACAAAGTCTCGCTCGTCGGCTTCGGGACGTTCGAAGTGCGCAAGAGGAAGGCGCGCACGGGTATCAACCCGCAGACGAAGGCGACCATCAAGATCGCGGCGAGCAAGGCTCCGGCGTTCAGGCCGGGCAAAGCGCTGAAGGACTCGATCTCAAAGAAGAAGTAGNAGAGCAACACTCTAACGCACCACTGGGCCGAATACCGGTGGTGCGTTTTTGTCTCTGCTGACCGCGATTACGTGGTTTTGCTACAATTACATCCGTGACACGTCGGGACGTGGCGCAGTCAGGTTAGCGCACTGGTCTGGGGGACCAGGGGTCGCCGGTTCAAATCCGGCCGTCCCGACCATCATCATTCCGCAGTATCAAGCCTTCTAAGCAATCTAAGCACTTCTGAGTAACGGCGGTGTCCTTGTCGCTGTCCCGTCTATATCCGGTCTGTTGTGTCGCGAGACGCGTTTTCCTGCCGTCCTGGAACGCGTCAGTATCACGTCATGGCAAAAGGGTATCGGGGGCGGGTTGTCGGCGCTCCTGCGGCGTCTCAGAGGCTTGAGCGCGAACCTTCGGGGATCCACGGTGGCGGGATGAAGAAGAGCGCCAGGAATGTCCCGGCGCTCTACCCTCGCCAGATACCGCTATACCATGTGGAGCGAGCCGCGCCTGGCCTCATTCTCCTCCCGCTTCTTTCTGTCCAGCATGGAGCAAACAAGTACCATGGCGTAGAGCACGTCTTTGGATTCGAGCCCCGTAGCCAGCAAGGATGAGATCACAGCCGACTGTGTGTCCCCGCCGGGAAGGTGCCAACCCTCGCTCTCGGGGTCTTCTTCGTCGTACTCCAACGACCGCGCACTTGCCTCGCTCAACTCCTGCATTACCCAGGTTGTCTGATCCATGGAGCCCTCCATCCTTTCACCATCTGAATGTGATTCAGTGCTCCATTTCTGCTGGCGGGAAGTGCACAACCTTGCCGCCTGTACCCGTCTCCGCTTGTCGACCCGCTGGGAAGATTAGGTCGTCGAGCTTGTCACCAATTCCGTCTTCTGAGTCCGGCAGCAGGTGACCGTAGGTGTTCAGCGTGGTTCCGATGTCCGCGTGTCCCATTAGCCTCTGGATTCGCTTGATGTTGACGTCACGGTCGATCAGCAGGGCGGCGTAAGTATGCCGTAGGTCATGCCAGCGGATATGCTCGAGCCCGGCCTGATCGAGGGCCTCGTGGAACTCGCGGCGTACGATGTTGTGATAATCAATCGGGTTCCCGGCCTTGTTGCGGAAGACCAGGTCGTCGGCAAGTCCAGCCGTCTTCGCCCTGTGCGCCGTAAGAACGTCGACCAGTGCGCCCGAGAGGTCCACCTTGCGCCTGCTGAGCTTGCTCTTGGGCGTGGTGAATCCGTACTGCGGGTGATATGCCCGCCGAACGGTGACCTTCCGTTTGACCAGGTCGACGTCCGACCACTTCAAGCCGAAGAGCTCGCCCTGTCTCAGCCCCGTCCATATCGCCGCGTAGACAATCGGATATAGGGGAGGGGAGGCCGCGTCCAGGAGCCGCCGAATCTCACCGGGGGTCAAGTATTGCATTTCCTCAGTCTCGACCTTGAGCTTCTTCACGCCCGTTACAGGAGACTCGCGGAGATCCTTCTTCTCGACCGCATACCGGAATATCGCGCCCATGACGCTGAGACACTTGTTGACGCGCCTGGCAGAGTAGGGGGTGCCGTCCTTCCTGGTCTCGGCAGCCTTGGCGGTACGGAACTTGTCGACGTCCCGAGTGGTGACCTTCTGTATTCTGGTCTTGCCGAATACGGGGTTGAGATGCACTCTGACGACCAGCGCGTAGTCGTCGTATGCAGAAGCCTTCACCTCCAACTTGATCGACTCCAACCAGACGGCCGCCAACTCTGCGAACGTTGGGTTCTCCTGGTCGAGTGAACCGTCAGCCGCCTGGCGCTCGACCTCCCGCAACTTCGCCAGCGCGTCACGTTTCGTTTTGTAACTGCCGAAGGTGCGTTGCTTGCCGTCCACCTCGAGCACCGGATAGTAACGTGTCCCGGCCTCGATCTCACGCCGCCTAATGTGCCCCGCCATGTCAGCCTCCCCGTGTAGTGTTACCGTTTTGTTCCGCTCGCTTGCGGGCTCTGTATTCCTTCTGCTTCTGAGCGTTATAGCACCACGGATGAAAGTGCCAGTTTGAGCTCTTGTCTGTTACGTCAACCGGATTGTGGCAAATTTCACAGCGCTTGAAATTGGTTTTGCCGATTACCTCTTGATAAAGCTGTATCCACATCGCGCTCAAGAGATTGTCCGGCATGAGGTACGATACAAGCTGATTCGCCCCGTTCAATTTCAGCGCGGGCCTTATCCCGACATAGGATCGAGAGCCGTCTAGTCCTTGATCGAATCTGTCGTTAACCCGTGCCTGAATCACTCGTTGCGCGACAAGCAGAACATCTCGTTTTGGAACCCGGATGACGTGAGTGGTTCCAATAGTTGCGTTATTCCCATTCCAGGTAACAGCTTTTCGAAGCGTTTTCCGATCCTTGTCCTTCCACAATTCATGGAGCCGGACCAGGCGAGACATCTCGCGGATTTCCTGCTGCCAGAACTTCAGCTTCGCACACTCACCAAAGGTCTCTTCACCATTTTCCAAAACCGAGTATTCTTCGGGGAACGGATCAGTGAGCTGCCCATACTCGTTTGCAAATGCAAGGATCCCGTCCCTGCTAGGATCCGTTGCCGCGAATTGGAAAAACAAAGTTGGGTAGTTCTCAAGAGGCCTGTACTCAAAGCTTGAAAGCGGCGTATCAACATAGGGCTCCCTTTCAGTCGGCCACTTACGTATGACTATCTCTTCTGGCCTCGTTTGACGCCCTGGAGGGATTCTGTCAATGAAGGGACCAGCCGTGATCTCTATTGAACGACCGGAGCAAATGAGGCCGTCTTCTTTCCAGTAGTACCCGTCTTCAGCTTTATGCCAGACAAATTCCACCGGTTGAATGCTGTCAAAGCTAATCTCCATGTTGTCTCCTCAAAAAAGCCGCAATCGTTACGGTGATATCATTATATTGCAATAACCCACCCCGTATTATGAGGTAAGAGTTACAACGAGTCAAGGAGTCAAAATGCTTCAACTCCGAAATGAGCGACAGAAGCGCGGCTGGTCTCTAATGGAAGTGGGTGCGAAAACGATGATACCGCCCACAACATTGAGCGAGATCGAGCGTGGTATGCGCTACTGCTATCCCGGCTGGCGGGCTAGGATCGTAAAGGCTTTCAAGCAGCCGGAGGAACTCCTATTCAGAGAGATCGAAAATGAATGAGAAGCTTATTAATGCGGAAGAAATGGGCGAGCTCTTGAGCCTCCCGCCTGCTAGTGTGCGGCGCCTGGCGAGAGAAGGCAAGCTGCCGTGCTATCGCCTCGGGAGGCTGCTTCGCTTTGATCCGGCGCAGATTCTGGAAGAGGCTTTGCGGAAGGCAGCGCAGGACGAGCGCGAGAGTCGGCGATGATGTCATGAGACCACTTCCTGACCGACGTGACCACATCCCCTTTGGACCATTGTGGTATGTCAGTACAGCGCGGTGAGGGTGATGGAGATGACCGATCAACGAAAAAAAGCCGAGGAGGTCATTCTCAGCAGCGGCGACCTGAAGAATTTTTTCATGGATCTGTTTCGGCCCTGCTCTGTGAGTCCGAACATCCCAGCCTTCGTGTGCATAAGCACCACGCCTCCGGGCAAGGTCAGTAGTCTTACCCAGGTCACCTGGCAAGACGTAAGAAACGAGCAGGGAATTGTTGCCCTGGTTGCCGCCGCCGAGCGGGCTATCGCTGACGGTGAGCAGGTCTACTTCACGATTCTGCCACGGTATGCGGACCTAGGAATTCGGCGCGGAAAAAGCACAGAGACATCAATGATGACGGCCTTCTTCACCGACGTGGACTTCGGCAAGCCCCGGACACCGCCCGACGCGGAGACTGCGATGGATTTCATCTTGAGCGCGTTCCCGCTCCCGCCGTCGATGATCGTGTCGACCGGGCATGGATACCAGTGTTATTGGCTGCTTGAAGAACCAGTTATGCAGAGTGCGGACTGCGGACTGCTAGATGAACTGATAGGCAGGTTCGGCCAAGCGACCAAGATAATCGCCGCCAAATGCGGCTGGGAGTTTGATCCTGTTCATGAAGCATCTAGATCATTCCGAGTACCGGGGTCTCGGAATACGAAGTGCCCGGATAACCCGATCGAAATAGCGCTAGTCCGATAGGAGGCACTGTGGGTTGCACGCTGTACCCGTTGGCGGAGATCGAGGAGCATTTCCTCAAGCTCGCCCACGATCCAACGGTATCTCAGGATCGGAACGGCGGTTACCTCTATGGGGCGGAGAAATGTATAGCCGATTACGACTTGATGAAGAACAAATGCGCAGTCGTTCGGCATTGCGATGATCACGAGCAAACACTATCCGAGCCCCTTTGGAAAGGGGTCACGATAGGGCTCCTCCCGTACTGCAAAGGCGGCATAAATCTAGCGCATGAACACTCAAGGAAATACGACGGGTATTCCGAGGACGAGACCAGCAAAAAGATAGAGCGGCAGATAAAGTATCCGCCCCGCACGTGCGAGAGTATCGCCAGAATCCCAGGCACCGGTGAATACTGCACGACATGCCTGCATCAAGGCAAAATCAAGAGCCCTATTGTCCTTGGGCTTATGAAAGCCAAACCTCACGCATTCAACGATAAAGGCAACGCGGGTCGGCTTGCCGATCACCTAGATGGAAACGTGCGGTACATAGTCGAGAGCAAGCGATTCTACTTCTACGTTCCTGACACAGGTCTCTATGTGCCCGACAACGACGGTAGGATAACCCGCGAGACCTTGAAGATGGTGGACGAAATCCCCAAGGAGGTTGCGGGCAAGGATAAGAAGGGAGTCGAGCAGGTGATCGCCTGGGCTAAGCAGTCGGGTAACGGCCAGCGTATACGAGAGGCGATAAAACTGTACTCCTCGTTTGAGGGCGTCAGTCTCACCCTCGAGACCCTTCGTGCCGACCCCGATGCCGCCCCCTGTCTTAACGGAGTTGTTGATTTGAGGACCGGCAAACTGCTCCAACCCGACAGGTCGCGATTCTACCTGCACCAGTTTCAGGTCGAGTATGACCCGAAGGCAATTTGCCCACTGTTCTTGGCAAAGGCAATACCGGTCTGGTTTCCTGACGACGGGACGCGTGATTGGATACATCGTTTCCTTGGCGCCTGTGCAACAGGACACAATGTGCCTTTCTTTGTTGTAAACGAGGGGGGCGGCGGAGAGGGCAAGACCGTGTTTACCGAAGTCATATCGGGCATGTGGGGCAGTTTCGCGGTCCACCTCCCCGTAAGCACGCTGCTCGTGAAATATGGCATCAACAGTGAAGATTACGCCCTCGCGAAGGTCAAGGGCGCGAGAATATTGTTCGCGTCCGAGCCGGGCGAGCGCTCCAGACTCGACGAAGCGGCGATAAAGAAACTAACCGGCGGGGATACCCTCACGGGGCGGTTTCCCGGGGGCAGGTACTTCGACTTCCCGCCCGAGCACGGGCTCATCCTCAACACCAATCACCTCTTGAGGGCAGGCGAGACTACGCACGCGTTTTGGCGCCGCGTGCGCCGCGTGCGCTGGACCAACCGGATTCCCGAGAGCGCGAAAATCGACGAGTTCGCGGCAGTACTCCTACGAGACGAGGCGCCCGGAATCTGGAACTGGATTCTGGAAGGCGCCCGCGAGTACTACGCCCGGGGTTTGGACGATATCCCGGCAGAAATAAAGCGTGACACGGACCAGTACCGACGTGACCAGGATGTCCTTGGACGCTGGCTTGAAGAGTGCTGTGTGCCCGACCCGTCGGCATCTGAGCCAACGGCCTTGTTGTACAGTAGCCTCGAATTATGGGGCAGAGAAAATGGGGAAAGCGACAAGACCAAGGAAATCACCCTGACCGCACTAGGGAACTGGCTAAGCAAGCACGAACCCCCGTTCGAAAAAGACAAGAACAAACGGCCGGTTCATCGCCGTGGCCTGCGCCTCGCGGATAATTGGAAGCGGCGCCTGGTCGGTTCAGGGAACGGCTTCACAGTTGACCTCGGGTCCTTCGAATCGGCTCGGGAGGACAATTGAGCGGACGACACAGTCTGACACAGTTTCAACACACCTTTGACGTTAACAGTGTGGTATGGTTTTTGGCACTATCATGCGGTTTCTTCAGTGTGCCCGCACAGTTTACACAGTTATTTCCTAATAGAACCAAAAAGAAAGTACCCTCCCCCCACCTGTTCATTTACTTACAAGGAGTATTAAGAACAACTGTGCAAACTGTGCGTTCTGTTGGGAACTGTGTTTCGGCATATCTGAAAAAGGCCGTTGTGCCGCTTTAGCTCTGTACTTCCCCATCTCCAAGACAAGGATTTTCTCGGACCACGTCTGATGACGCAGTCTATCATGCTTCCCGCCCGTAGCCCGTAGGGCGAAGGGCGGGAAGCATCATTTCATTCTTTATGCAGGCAGGCATCACCCCTCTCGCCTCAAGCGTCGTCTGTCTGGCGGGGCAAACGTCACCCCGCGTCCAAACCGTTCCAAGCACGTTTGCTGCCTCTAGCGAGCCCGCGTCAGTTGATCTTGCTGCTGCTGCTGGTTAGTTGTGCTTCTTGCCCGGCACCAGCGTGAGCTCACCCGGGGCTTCGCCCGGCTCGTCAAACGGCCACTCCCGCTCCTGCTCGAAGCTCCAGCCCTCCAGCAGGGAGGCGTCCAGGTACTGACGTCCGGTCTCCCACTCCTCGGACTGCTCGATGGCCAGCGAGGCGATGAGCCTCAAGGCCGAGGCCTCGTTCGGGAAGATGCGCGCGACCCTCGTTCTCCTGCGGAGCTCCTGGTTCAACCTCTCGAGCGCGTTGGTGGTCCTTATCCTCTTGCGGTGGCTTTGCGGGAAGGCGAGAACCGCGCATGTCTCCTCGATCTCCTCCTCGATTCTGTCGGCGACCTCGCACTTGAGGTCCCTCCAGTTGGAAAGGACGTCGTTGATTCGCCTCCAGGCGGTATCGGTATCGGGGGAGTCGAAGATGGAGCGCAGGTCCGAGTGTAGGACCTTGCGCTGGGCCCGGGTGGCCAGCGGCAGCACGTTGCGCAGGAAGTGGAACTGGCAGCGCTGCCAGGATGCCCCCTGGAAGTGCCTGCCCACAGCCGCCTTGATGCCCTCGTGGTCGTCCGATGTCACCAGGAGGACGCCGGAAAGCCCCCTCTTCTTGAGCCTCTTGAACAGGTCCGACCATGTGGTGGCGTTCTCGGTGTCGGCGACCTCCACGGCGAGGATCTCCCTCATCCCGTCCTCGTTTATCCCGAGGGCGATCAAGATCCCCTTGGAGACCACCCTGCCGCCCGAGCGCACCTTCTCGTAGCGGGCGTCCACGATCAGGTAGGGGTAGGAGCCGGTGAGCGGCCTTTCCCGCCACTGGAGGATCGTCCGGTCCAGCTCGCGGGCTAGCTTTGAGACCTGCTGGCTCGAGAAGCTCTTGCCGCAGAG
>JGI24134J36421_10000458_pt1 | contig 12703 bp, 10 predicted proteins | sample BarGraNGADG00312_FD_36421 | JGI IMG/M metagenome (IMG submission 36421) | reverse complement strand
GCGGACAGCCCGGGTATAGATATCAGGCTCATACCCAAGGTCAGCTCCCACTGCTGCGGCTCCTGCGAGATATTCTATGACAACGTGCGGGTACCGAAAGCCAACCTTCTGGGAACGCTCAACAACGGGTGGTACGACGTACTGGGCACGCTCAACCCGGAACGAATCGGGGTAGCCATGATATCGGTAGGCCTGGCCGAGAGGGTGTTCGAGGAGTGCCTGGCATACTCCAAGCAGCGCGAGGCGTTCGGCAAACCTATCGGCCAGTTCCAGATAATCCAGCATTACCTCGCGGACATGGCCGTGGGCATAGAGAACGCGCGTAACCTGGTCTACAAGTGTGCCTGGCTTTGCGACACCGGAAAGCCGTACCACGTCGAGGCCACCATGGCAGGTCTCTACGCGTCGCAGATGGCGCTGGACGCGGCGACGGTGGGGATGGAGATTTTCGGGGGCTACGGCGTGACCATGGAGGCCGATATACAGCGCTACTGGCGCGACTCCCAGCAGATGGTGTTCAGCCCGATCTCCAACGAGATGAGCAAGAACTTCATAGCGCAGTGCTACGGCCTGCCGAAGTCTTTCTGAGCGGTTAGGGACATTCGGGTTGCGTGATATTTCCGGACAGGGTTGAGACGTTAATGAAGAAGACGGAAGTACTTATCTGAGACTGGGGGGCGAGAGGTAATGATGGTATTGGGTGACATCCCGACTAAGTACGCGCGCCTAGAGCCGGAGAGTGAATGCCTGGTATGCGGAGACGTGCGCCTGAACTGGAAGCAGTTAAACGAGCGCGTGAACAGACTGGCCCACGGGCTGGCCGGGCTGGGCGTTAAAAAGGACACCAAGGTGGCGGTGCTGGCGTTCAACTGCCACAGGTATGTCGAGATCTACTACGCGACGTCCAAGCTGGGCGCAATCGCCGTTCCGCTGAACTTCAGGCTATCGCTGGATGAGCTCACGTACGTGATCAATCACTCCGACGCCGAGGTGCTCATGGTCGGGGCGGAGCTCATGGACGCGGCCGGACAAATAATGCCGAAGCTCGAAAACATCAGGGAGCGCATATCCCTCGAAGGGGCGGAAGAAGGCTGGACAGACTACGAGGAACTGCTCGCCCGGTCATCGGACGAAGAGCCTGACGTGGAGGTGGACGAGGATGACCTATGCCAGCTTCAGTACACCGGCGGCACCACCGGATTGCCTAAGGGCGTGATGCTCACACACCGCAACTACATCACGGCCGCCATCGGCATGGGGCTCGCCAACTACTTCGAGGCCGGCGACGCAACCCTACAGGTGCTCCCCATCTTCCACACCGCCTGGTGGCCGATCCTCGTTCACCACTGCGCGGGCGGAAAGGGCGTCATCGTCAAACGCTTCGATTTNAACGAGATACTGTCCATAGCCGAGAAAGAGNGGGTCACCCACATCAACATGGTACCCATCCTGTTCTCGTGGATACTGGACTTCCCCGACCTCGACAAGTTCGACCTCTCCAGCATCAAGTACCTGACGTACGCCGGCGCCCCCATGCCGGCCGACCTGATGAAGCGCCTGATCGAGAAGTTCGGCCCCATCTTCCAGCAGGGCTACGGCCTGACCGAGGCGGCGCCGCTGGTCAGCATACTCAAGGAAGAGGACCAGTGCAGGCTGGGGGGGGCCGAGGAGCTGACAAGAAGGATCTCTTCCGCCGGCCGTGAGTCGATAGTCACGGAGGTCAGGCTGGTCGACGAGGAGGATAACGACGTTCCGGTCGGAGAGATCGGAGAGATCGCCGTCCGCGGCAAGAACATCATGAAAGGATACTGGAAGGACCCCGAGCTTACAGCGAAGGCGCTTCGGGGCGGCTGGCTGCACACCGGCGACATGGCGACGGCCGACGAGTACGGGTTCTTTTACATCGTCGACCGCAAGAACGACCTTATAATCACCGGCGGCGAGAACGTCTACCCGTTCGAGGTGGAGAAGATCCTTTACGAGCACCCCACCGTGCTGGAAGCTGCGGTTGTCGGCGTGCAGGACGAGACCTGGGGCGAGGCGGTCACCGCGGTTGTGGCACTGAAGCAGGGCGCCGAGGCCACGGAGGACGAGCTGGTCAAGTTCGTCAGGGAGCGCATCGCGGGTTACAAGACGCCAAAGCGGATAATCTTCATGGACAGCATCCCCAAGACCGCCATCGGCAAGATCCTGCGCCGCGAAGTCCGGGAGATGCTGGAGGAACAGCAGCTCTAGTCCTATTCAAGATGGCTGGAGAGGGTCGAATGCGAGTGGTAAGATCGTCGTGCCGGGGATGCCACGGGGTCTGCCATGTGCTGGTGCGCAAACTTCCCAGTTTTGCTTGTTTTGTTAGGGATGGTTTTTCCCTTGAATACTAGGTAGAAGCCCGAACCGCCGGCCTCGGGCGTGCAAAGCCCGCGCTCTCCCAACTGAGCTATACCCCCGTTCTTCTCAAGGTCGAACTTCACTCTTTGTACCCGAGAACGCCGCGTCGGGCAAGGAGATAGTAAGGAGTATGGCCAACTCAACATATGTAATATGTCAGTGGCGCCCAATGGTGGACGCGCCCCGGGAGGCGGAGGGAGCATCGCATGACCGCAACCGATGAGGATGGCCCCCAGCAGAACAGCGAGATTATCGATGCGCACGTCCATCTCTTGCCTGAGCGCAGGACCCGCAGCCTGGTGCGCTGGGTAAAGAAATTCTATCCGGCGCACCCCACCAGTGAGGACATCACCCTAGACGAAGTTCTGGCCGACCTTTCAGCCTGCGGTGTGGGAACGGTCTTCAACATGGTATTCCCGCTCAAGGAGGAGGAGACCGAGTCGCTTAACCTTTTCAGCAAGGAGATATCCGAGCGGTACGACAACGTGGTAGGCTTCGGCTCTCTGCATATAGAGACACCGGCCAAGGACAAGGTCGCCGAGCGCTGCATGGTCGAATACGGCCTGGCCGGCATCAAGCTTCACCCGTACGCGCAGCGATTTGAGGTGTTCTCAAGGGAGTTCGACCCGCTCTACCGGAAGCTCGACGAGCTCGGAAGACCCTGCGCAGTCCACACCGGCTTCGACCTCTTCTACGGCCGTACCCAGGACCTCAACTACCTGCGCGGCATCCTGGAGCGCTACCCTAACATGCCGGTGGTGTTAGTGCATGCCCTGTTCCCCCGGTTCAAACTGGCCTACGAGCTGTTGAGCGAGTACCCGCAGGTTTACCTGGACATGACCAACGCCATCACGTCGATGCGGTGGTACGAGGATTCGCCTGACTTCTGGCGGGATAAGCTCGGCGGTGAGGAAATCGAGCGAAACCTCGATTACTTCCACCTTCTGTTCGAGCGATTCAGTTCGCGCCTGATGTTCGGTACGGACCATCCCGTTGGAATGGGGCGGCCCGAGCAAATATATGCCGACCTGGAGTGGTTCGGTTTCGATCCTGAAGTCAAGGCAAACCTGCTAGGCCGCACCGCACGCGTGTTTCGTGATGCGCATTGCGGCCCGGGTTAGCGACAGCCGCGGTTGGAAAACCGCCGCTGCAGCGGACCCAAGACATCTCGATGTGATTGAGGGTCAGGTCACATACCTTAAAAGCCTTTGCAGCAATTTCTGGGAGCGCAGGTACGGCGGGTACCTGACGTAGACATCCAGCAGGAACTTCCTTTTCACCACCGCCTTCATGTTCGAGAACGTGTCGAAGCTCCACTTGCCGTGGTATTTGCCGAAACCACTGTCGCCCACTCCCCCGAATGGAAGATAGCTATTGGAGTAATGAACCATGGTGTCGTTGATGCAGCAGCCACCTGCCGATGTTTCACTGATGACTCGTTCCTGCTTGCGCCTGTCGCGCGAGAAGAAGTATAGCGCCAACGGTTTGGGGCGTGAGTTGACGAAATCAATAGCTTCGCCCAGCTCGCCGTATTCCAACACCGGCAGGAGGGGGCCGAATATCTCATCCTGCATGATGGTGTCGTCCGCTGAGACCCCGTCGACGATCGTCGGGGCGATATAACGGCTCGATGCATCGGACTCACCGCCGAAAAGCAGATTTCCGGCTCCCATGAGATCTCTTACGCGCTTGAAATGCCTGTCGCTCACAATCCTCGCGTAGTCGGGGCTCGTCGCCGGGTCTTCACCGTAGAAAGTCTTGATGCACTCGATGACCGCGTCTAGGAGCTCCCGCTTGATCGCTTTGTGGACCAGCAGGTAATCGGGCGCGATGCAGGTCTGGCCGGCGTTGAAGTATTTGCCCCACGCTATTCTGCGAGCAGCGTGCTCAAGATTGACATCGGGCTCGACAATGCAAGGGCTCTTGCCCCCCAGCTCAAGAGTGACCGGGGTCAGGTGCTTTGACGCCGCCTGCATCACCAGCCTGCCAACAACTCCCCCACCTGTGTAAAGGATGTAGTCGAACCTCTGGGCCAGAAGCGCCCGCGCGACTTCAGTCCCTCCCTCTACGGCGGTCACAAACGACGGTTCGAACGTCTCGCTGATTATCTTCGCCACCACCCTGGACGTGTTCGGTGCGATCTCCGACGGCTTGACCACCACGCAGTTGCCGGCAGCGATAGCCCCGATCATAGGAGACAACGCCAGGTCCATCGGGTAGTTCCATGGGGCGATTACCAGGACCACACCGAACGGCTCGGGGTAGACGTGACTTGACGCGGGAAACAGGTAGCTCGGCGTCCTCACCCGCCTCGGACGGGCCCAGGACCGGACCCTCTTCGCGGCGTAGCTCACGTTGTGAAGTACCTGGTTTATCTCCGCGACGTATGCCTCGAAGGCCGGCTTGCCCATGTCCTCCTTGAGCGCCTTCAATATCTGCGACCTGCTGCCGGAGACCGTTTTGCCCAGTGAGTGGAGCTGTCTCTCACGGAAGTTGATGTCGCGTGTAGCACCCGTCTTAAAAAAGTCGCGCTGCCGCTCTACGAGTCTACTTACGTCAGCTTGGTCCATAGCGCACATCACTCCTCGCGCACTTATTCTCGCAGCCGTCCGGCAACCCTGCCGGATGCAGTGAAAAGAACAAAACCTCTCACATGCATGGACCGCCACGGACTTGGCCACACCTCGCAAAAAAATTCACTTAAGGATTCTTACTTCAGGTATAGTCCGTAGCCATGTTGATGAAACTCGCCAGCACCAGTGGCATCATGGGAAAGTCCGGATGATGATCAGCGTCCGAGGATGTCGTCGAGGATACCCTTGCGGGTGGCTATTATCGCCGGAATGAGGGCGGAAAGCACGCCTACCGCCACCACGGTCAGGGCGCGGAACACAAAATCGCCCGGGCTTACCGTCAGAGTTACATCGCCGATCGGTATCTGGAAGGGATAAGCCCGGAAATACGGGTAGATGCAGCCGAAGTAGAGGGCCGTCCCAAGTGTCACCCCGAAGAACGTATAGACCGCGCCTTGCAGAACGTAGGTGGAGACCACCAGGTTCGACTTGATGCCCACCGCGCGCAATATCCCTATCTCCTGCCTCCTGTGCGTGATATCCACGTAGATGATGATAAATATGGTGACCGCCGCTATGAAAAACCCCACAATCGTCAGCAGGGCGTTTATGGTTACGAAGCTGTCGGTCAGCGTCTTCAGGGACTCGGCGACCTCCTGCCAGGTGACGAACGTGCCGTTTACCCCGGCCGCCTTAAGCCGCGCCACCATCTCCTTCTCCATGCCGGTGTTGTCGGTTCTTATGATTATGTTGGAAGCGCGGCCGCTGAGTTCAGGGGCTAAGCTTTGCAGCGCCGCCTCGGTGATAAAAGTCCTGTCGTCCGCCTGGTTCGACTTGGTCCTGAACACGCCGCGAACCGTGAAGTCGCGCTTCTGGCTTCCAACGGCAAGCGTGAGTTCATCGCCCACCCTGACCCCGCTGAACGAAAGGTTCTTCGCCCCGTTGTCCTTCTCGCCCGCGATCTCCGCTCCGATGATTATCCCTTCGCGGTCCTCCGGGTCTAGATAAGAACCTTTCACCATCTTCTTCGCCACTTCCGTTGCCCGCTTTTCACTATCCGGGTCGATGGCGGTCACTGAGTAATCACCCTTTGCGCCGTTGAAATCGAGACTGCCGGGTACGTCCGTCTCGGGCGCGGCCACCCGGACCCCCTTTACCTTCTCAATTTCTCTCACGACCCGCTCGGGGTCATTTATATATTCCTGCCCTTCCGCCGGGGTCAGGTCTATGTTCCCGGTGCGGAAGGCGACGATCTGGTTGTTGTTGCTCTCGATGACGCCGTTGAAAAGGGAGTTTATGAATATAAGGTTTATGAAGGCGACAGCAAGCAACACGATTATCAGCGCAAACGTCCACTTGTTGGCCCGGCGCAGATGCCGCAGGATGAGAAACAGGGGAATCCTCTTGTCACTCTTCATGGCTTATCTTCCCATCCGAAAGCGTTATCAGCCTGTTCCCATAGACGGTCTCTTCGTGCTCGTGTGTGACCATTACGATCGTATGGTTTGCAACGGTGTTCAGCATGTAGAAGATATCCAGCACTTCGTGTGCCGATACGAGGTCAAGGTTTGCTGTCGGCTCGTCGGCGCAGATAACAGCGGGGTCATTTATGAGCGCTCTGGCGATGGCCACCTTCTGCTGTTCTCCTCCCGATAACTGGCTCGGCAGGTGGTCGGCCTGCTCCTTGAGTTCCACCGCCGCAAGGAGCTCCCGCGCCCGCTGCTTGCAGGCGCTGGTCTTCTCCAGCATCATCGCCGGTAACATAACGTTCTCGAGGGCGGTAAGCTCCGAGATGAGCGCGAACTCCTGGAAGATGTAGCCGAGCTCCCTGAGTCTCAGCCGGTTGCGCTCCTTTTCGTGCATGATGGTAGCGTCGCGACCGTTCAGCCTGACCTTTCCGCTGGTCGGCCTGTCGAGCAGCCCGAGCTGGTGAAGCAGGGTAGACTTGCCAGAACCGTTGCGCCCGGTCACGACCAGGAAGTCGCCCTCCTTGATATTCAGGGAGATGCCTTTGAGTGCCTTGACCTCGACCTCACCCAGGTGGTAGGTCTTCTCCAGGTCATCGACCACTATGACGTCTTGCCGGTCGGGCATTTTTTCTTACCTATTCCGAGGATTCTTGCGGGTTATATTCCTTCATAATAATCGGTTCCGCGCGACAGGAAGCTTAACAACAAATCTCAAGAGATCGACTGCGGACATAATGTCGGCAGGGTTGTAGACCTTCCGCTAATTACCTTTGAACTCGGGCGGTCGTTTCTGCAGGAAAGAGGTGACGCCCTCGACGACGTCGGCGGTGCTGACGGCGATCCCCTGCAGCGAGGCTTCGCGCTCGAGGGCGGTCATGATATCGGAATCAAACGACTTGTTTAGCATGCTCTTCATCATTCCGATGGCGCGGGTGGGTCCGCTGGCAAGCCGCTGCGCCAGCTCCATCGCCTCTTCCATAAGCTTCTCCGCGGGCACGACCTTGTAGATGAGACCCAGCTCGAGCGCCTTCTCGGCCGGCAGGTCCTCGCCCAGGAACATAAGCTCCTTCGCCTTGGNAAGCCCGACCAGGCGGGGCAGGAAGTAGGTACCGCCGGCGTCGGCTATCAGCCCGCGCCGCACAAATACCTGGATGAACTTTGCTTTGTCGGCGGCCACCACCATGTCGCAGGACAAAGCCAGGTTGCAACTGGCACCGGCGGCCGTGCCGTTTACCGCGCACACAACCGGCTTCTCGAGTGCCCAGATCGAGCTCACCATCCGCGAGTAGCCGAACGTTGAGATGCGCATGCCCTGCGGCGTAAAGGCATCGTCCCTAGCGCTGCCTTTGCCGGTTAGGTCGGCGCCGGTGGAGAAAGCCTTGCCGGCGCCCGTTAAGAGAACCGCGCGCACGCTATCATCGACCTGCGCTTCCTCGAAGAGGTCGCCCAAACCCTTCACCATGTCGTACGTGAGCGCGTTCATCATCTCAGGGCGGTTCAGCGTGATAACTTCTACACCACCATCGCGTTCGACCAGCAACTCGTCCATTTCCAGCCTTCCTTTGACGTTATCCGCCCCGCGGCCCGGTTATTTGGACACTGTTCCGTCCCGCTGCATTTTAGCACTACGCGGTGTTCAGTCGTTAGATTCGTCCTTCAAGTGATAATATTCACCTGGCCGATGAGAGGTAACCCGCGCGGCGTCGGCCGCGGTCGGGTTAATGACCGGAGGTAGTCTAAGATAGACGACAGCGGGCTTTTCACGCGGGAGATAAAGGTCGAAACCTCCGAGGAGGGAGAGTTCCTTCGCATGAAGGGAACACTCGCGGATGAGAGGCTCGGCGAGCCCCTTCACAGGCTGGAGGTGGATATGAAGATCAGAACCTGGGATGGGGAGATAATGGAGGTCACGGGCTGGATGCCCCAATGGCCGCTGGAGGAATGCCTGCTTGGTCTCGAGAGCCTCAACGAGCTCGTCGGCCTGCGGATAGTGCCCGGCTTTTCCGAGTTTGTGAGGAGTTCCGTCGGCTCTAACCGCGGGTGCACGCATCTGGCCGCCCTCATCATGAACATGGGCAACGTGAGCGTCCAAGGTCGCGGCGCTTATCTCCGCAAGCACATCCCGGAAAGCGAGGCAAGAAACCGCGCCATGGCCCAGGGCGCGCAGGAGCTGGGACTTATCGACAGCTGCGTCTGCTGGCACGAGGATGGCCCCATCATCCGACGCTGGCGCGAGGAACACCCCGAAGAATCGGTAGAATAGAGTTTACTGAGATTTGAACTCGGGGGGTCGCTTTTCTTTAAAGGCGATAAGGCCCTCCGTGGCGTCGGCGCCTCCGAGTGCTTCGGCGACCCCCGCGTTGATCTCCGAGGCAACCTCTGGTGAAACCTGCTTGCCTTCCGCGAGAAGACGCAGGATTCTCTTGTGGCCTTTCATAGAAAGCGGGGTGTTTGCGGCAAGCTGGCGCGCCACCACCAGGTAGGGAAATTCTTCAATAGCCTGCATTGCGCGCCTCAATGGGCCGCCCGCCCCTATCAGCTTCTGGTTCTCCTCAGCAGTGCCGGACGCCATCGCGTTGAGGTCCATACCGACGGAAAAGCGCGCGCCGGTTCCTTTCAGCACGACGCATCGCGCTGCCCCTTCGCGGGCAAGTTCACCCAGTTTCTCGGCCAACGAGGAGAGCAGCGATGCGGTGAGAGCGTTACCTGCGTCCGGTCGGTTCAGAATCAGTACCGCAACCGCGTCTGCAGTTTCCAACAAAAGATTATCGTTTTCGGACAAGGCGACTCCTCTATTGGCGGGACCTGGATAATAACGCTTAACACAGGCCGGGTCACGGAGGTGTGACCCGGTATATTACGCCGCTCTGGTCGTCCGATATATAAGACGATCCATCTTGCTTAAAGAGTATCCCCACCGGCCTACCCAGCTTGCTCCCATCGGGCTGGAGCCACCCGGTTATGAAATCCTCAATCCCCTGGTAGTTTCCCTTCCGGTCGAGCCTGATGCGCACCACTTTGTCTCCGGTGGGCACGGTGCGGTTCCAAGAGCCGTGGAAGCTGACCAGCAAGTTATATTTGTATTCGGCGGGCCAGCTCTGCGAGTCGATGAAAGCCAGGCCGAGGGGAGCGGAGTGCGCCTGTAGGTCGATGTGCGACGGTGTCTTACCCGCTGCGAGGTCTTGTCCCGCGGGGTAGGTGGTGCTGTCAAATTGCGTGTCGTGTAGGTTCTTGCCGTAGAAGTTCGGCCAACCGTAATCGTGGCCGTCCTCGATGATGTTGATCTCATCGGGCGGCAGGTCGTCGCCGAGGTAATCACGGCCGTTCTCGATCGCCCAGACCTGCTTCGTGATCGGGTGCACGGCCATGAACACCGAGTTCCGCAGACCGGAGGCAAACGCCCGAAGGCCGCTTCCGTCGGAGTTGGCCACCAGTATCTTCGCGCGGCGCCAGTCGCTCTCGTTGACCACGTTTGCCGACGAGCCCACCGAGATGAGCAGCTTGTCCTGGTTGGGCGGCGGCATGAACATGATGGTGCGGGTGATATGCTCACCGTCGGGGGGCAGGTCGATTATCTTCTGCTTCCCGGTAGCCTTGAGCGTGTTCTGGTCGTAATTATAGACCGCTACCTGGTCGGTTTCGGCGATGTAGAGCCTGGTCGGGTCCGCCGGCAGTAACGCCAGACCGTGCGGGTTGTTTAAGCCGTCGGCAACGACCACCTTCTCATCGGCGGCGCCGTTGTTGTCTCGGTCGGGCAGGGCCACGACCTGGCCGCTCCCCATGTCGCTCACCAGTAGGTTGCCGGCGCCGTCCCATGCGAGCACGCGCGGGGTCTGCAGGCCGTCGGCGAAAATTGATATCGAGAAACCGGGGGGCAGCATCAAAGGTTTGCCTGTGGTGTTGCCACCTCCTGATGCAACCGGCTTGACCGCAGGTTTAGGGGTGCTTGAAGTAGTCTTGCCGCCCTTGCCGCAAGATATGCCGCCGAGCACGATGCTAAAGAGCAATAGCAGAAGCAGGAGATAAAACGTTAGCCTTTTCATCTGCACCCCCCCCGACTCGGTTCAACGAGGACGGTGCGATTCCTGCCGTGTAAGGAACTTATGCAAGATGGGGTCAGGTCTTAAATTTTGCGTTTTCCTTAACGCACTAAAGGGCAGACGCGAAAAAACGCAAAATTTAAGACCTGACCCCATCTATCTAGTTTTAGGCGGTCCGGTGTGCCGATGAGTCCGTGTCGGACGATTGGCCTCTTTTGGCCCCATGACCACTGGCTTCTGAGACTCCCACGGTGACTTCCTCGAGCTCTTCGCGCTCTCTGCTCTCCTGCTTGCAGTGCGCCTTCTCCGCTTTGTGGCCCTGCCTCTCGGCCTTGTAACGGTGCCTCAGCTCGGATACGAAGTACTTGTTGCTCGACCTCCACTTGTTGATGGTATGGTGCGCGTAGATCTTGATCGCCATGTCTTTCCAGTGGAAGGTCAGGCCCAACTTCCAGCACTGGAAGATGGAGTAGAACTTTCGCATCGCCCTGAGACCGCTCTCCTTCTGGAGCTGGAACGGCGACATCTTTGCGGGTTTGAAGACCACGTGGTGGCCGCTGAACTTGCTCCAGTCGTCCACGAAGATTCGCCCCTGTTCGCATAGCTCGTCGTATGTTTCGGTGCCCGGCAGTGGGATCAGAACCAGGAACTGCACAGTGTCTATGCCCGACCTTCTGGCGAAGCGCACAGTCTCCCGGATGGTCTCCTTATCGTCCTCGTCGGAGCCCAGAACAAACATGCCGTGAACCTTGATCTTGTACTTGTGGATTACATCCACGGCTCGCTCGATGTCGGCGACGGTCTGGGACTTACGGTACGCCTCCAAGGTGGCGGGGTTTATCGACTCGACGCCCAGAAAGAGGTGAATGCAGTTGGTATCCCGCATGAGCTGCATGAGCTCCTCGTCCTCGACGACGTCGACCCGGGCCTGGGCATGCCAGCGTGGGGTCAAGCCCCTCTCCTTCATCTTGCGGAGGAGCTCCTTGGTGTGGGTCGGAGAGGCGGTAAAGTTGTCGTCGTAGAAGAAGACGGAGCTCTTTGGGCTGCGCGCGGTGAGCGCCTCGAGCTCCGCTATAACATCATCGGTATCCCGAAAACGGTAGCGGCGCCCGAATATGCTCGTGACCGAGCAGAATTTGCAATCGTAAGGGCAGCCGCGCGATGTCATCATAGGGATTATCTTCAGCTTCTCGAAGCCTTCAATGAGCGAGAGGTCCGGCCAGGGCAGCGAGGAAAGGTCTTTGATCCTCTCACGGTCGGGGTTGTGATGGAAACCGTCCGAGTCCTTGAACGAGAGACCGGCGATCTCATCAAGGTTGCCCTCCCCCGATGAAAGATGCTTGATCAGCTCTACGAAGGTCAGCTCGCCCTCGCCGCGGACAACGTAGTCCGCGCCCTTCTCCAGCGCCTCATCGGGCAGGAACGAGACGTGTGGTCCGCCCAGCACTACCGGGATGTCGCTCGACTTCTTAATTTGATCAGCAAGTCCGTAGGCGATCGGCGCGGTGGGAGTTATGGTCGATATACCCACCAGGTCGGCATTCAACACCAAGTCCCAGTCTATCTTCGTTATCTCCTGGAAGTAGATCTTGACCCGGATCCCCAGCTCCTTCTCCAGCATCGCGCCAAGGAGCGGGAGCCCCAATCGGGGCAGCTTGAACTTCGAAAAAACGTGAAAGCCGGGGGACTTCGGCTCTATCAGTACTACTTTCTCAATCATCTCACCCTCCGCTGCGCTTGTTCGCGGCTCGACCCTCCGATCCTGTATTATACTGTCTTCAACATCGTTGCAGTATCACGACTAAAGGTACTCATCGACTACCATTACCTGCATCCCTTTTACTTCCTTCAACTCCGGTCTGGTAGTGATGAACGCCGTCGCCCCGGCTTCCAGCGCCGTCGCCAGTACGAGGCTGTCGGCCGGCCCCAACCCGTACTTGGCCCTCAACGCAGCGGCGCGCGAAGCCACCTCCTGGTCCACAGNAACCGTCTCGAGGTTGGGCATCTCGTGGAATACCACCCGGTACAGGTCGGCCAGGCTATCGAGCCCCATTTGAAGCGGCTTCACCAGCACTTCCGCGAGACTGATAGTCGAGACCACGCCCTTGCAGTGACCGTCCTGAACGCGCTCTAGCACGAGAGTGGTGAGCTCCGCGTATTTATCTCCCGCGAAGTGCTGGATGAAGACACCGGTGTCCAGACCGATAATCTTGTGCTCCGCTAGATCCTTCTTCAG
>JGI24134J36421_10000457_pt1 | contig 12721 bp, 12 predicted proteins | sample BarGraNGADG00312_FD_36421 | JGI IMG/M metagenome (IMG submission 36421) | reverse complement strand
GGCGTCAGCGTGACCTCACTGTCGCCCTCGACGACGCCCTTGGCATAGGTGCGGGACTCGCCGCGCAGGTGGGCGATCTCGCCTGGCTGACCCGCCAGAACCGCGACCAGGTCCTTTTCGCCGCCGGTCCACAGGACGCGATACCGCGCTTGAATGCCGGAGAGGCGCAGGTGGGCACCCACCTCGATCGCAAGGGCCAGAACCGCAACACCCAGTGCGACGACGGCCAGCGTCGAAGTGTTGCTCGGGCCCAGGTCCACGACAGCAGCGTATGACCAGTGGCCCTTTCGGCGCGCAGATGTTCCAGCCGGCGGTCGGTTACCTCAGCGGCGGACAGCCGGCTACGTCAGCGGCGGACAGCGCCTTGCCCAAACCGGGCGAGCTGGACAGGCCTGGCCGGCCGCATCTGAGGTGGCGCTGCCTGGGCAATGCTGGTCATTAGGCTTGTCCGACCATGAGCCTTGTCATTGCCGCCACCGCCTTCCTCTTGATTCTCCCGATTGAGCTGCCGGACAAGACGTTCATCGCGACTCTGGTTCTGGCCACGCGATACAAGCCGCTGCCGGTCTGGATCGGGGTGAGCGCGGCCTTTCTGGTGCAGACCACAGTGGCGGTGACGCTGGGCGGCCTGATCGGTCGCCTGCCACGGACGCCGGTCGAGATCTTCGTCGGGCTGATGTTCCTGGTCGGCGGTCTCATCCTGATCCGCGGGGCCAGCAAGGCTGAGGCCGAGGAGGCCGAGACCGAGCACGAGTTCGAGGCCAAGACCGAGGCCAGAGCCGGTATCCACGGGTGGCAGGTTGTCGGGACCAGTTTCGTGGTGCTCTTCGTGGCCGAGTGGGGTGACCTCTCGCAGTTGCTGACCGCAGGGCTGGTTGTGAAGTACGAGGACCCGGTGTCGGTCGGAGTCGGCGCCTTCCTTGCCCTGGCCACCGTGTCGGCACTGGGCGCGGTGCTGGGCCGGACCCTGCTCAGGTGGATCAAGCTGGCCACCATTCACCGGATCAGCGGTGGCGTGTGCCTGCTGCTCGCAATGGCGTCCTTGCTGCAGGTCGCCAACGTCGTCATCGGCCGCTGAACCGCCCCGTAACCTTGCACTCGTGACCCGACGCCAGCTGCTCGCCGCCGCCACAGCCGCCGTGGTGCTGGCCGGTGTGGTGATCGGCTCCCTCGTCTCGGCGTCATCGACGGGCGTTTCGTCGACGACTGCGAGCAAGAAGCCCAGCGGATCCATAGTGGTCATCGGCACCGGGGGGCTGTCGTGGAATGACGTCTCGCCGCGGACCACGCCGACCTTGTGGTCGTTGTTGCGCAACGGCGCGACCGCCGCTCTGACGGTCCACTCGGTTCACGCCAACACCTGTCCGGTGGACGGCTGGCTGACGCTCTCTGCCGGCGAGCAAGCCGGCGACGCAGGCGACGGCGACGCCAAGCCCCCGTGCAGGGCGCTGCCCGGACAGATGGCCGCAGGCAAAATACCTCGCTGGAGTGAGTACCGCGCAGCAGCCGGTGGCAGCAGGTTCGATGCCACTCTGGGTCTGCTCGGCGACCAGATCGCCAGTCACGGCGGATGCGTCCAGGCGGTCGGCCCCGGCGCCGCACTGGGTGCGGCCCGATCCAGCGGGATGGTGGTGAGCTACCAGCAGTACGACGACGCGACGCTGCCCTCAGCTCTGACCACGTGCCCGGTGACCCTGATCGACGTCGGTGCGGTCCGCGATCCGGCCGACGTGAACCCCAGGGATGAGATACATCCGACGACCACCCGTGCCCAGCAGGTCGCGGCGCTCGACGCCCGGGTTGCCACCGTCCTCAAGGTCGCGCCCGCAGGGATGGATGTCGCGCTCGTCAGCCTCGCCGACGCGGGAGTCACCGAACGCTTGCGAATGATTGCCGTCACCGGGCCGCACTTCGGTGCCGGGACTCTTGAGTCGCGCTCGACCAGAGCGCCCGGGCTGGTGCAGCTCACGGATCTGACCCCGACCATTCTCCAACATCTGGGCATCCCGCGACCGTCGAGCCTGGGCGGCACCCCGCTGCGATTCGTGCCCGCCGACAACAACTCCGATCAGTCGGCCGACCAGCGTCTGCGGGCTCTGCTCGACTACGACCAGGCCTCGCACACGGTCCACAGCCTCGTCGAGCCGTTCTTCTACGGGTGGGTCCTGCTCCAGCTGGCGCTGTATCTGATTGCGGGCGTGCTCTGGAAGCGCGGGTGGGGCACTGAGGCGCAACGCCTGCAGCTCCTGCTGGACACTCGCCGGGTGGCCACCATCGCCGCGACCGTTCCGGTGTCGACGTTCCTGGCCAACCTCCTGCCGTGGTGGCGCTTCTCGGTTCCGTTGGCCAGCGTCGTCGCCTCCGTTGCGCTCTTCGCGACAGCGATCTCGGCACTGGCTCTCCTGGGCCCGTGGCGGCGGCGGCTGTTCGGGCCGCTGGTCGTGGTCTGCGTCACGACCATGGCGGTCCTGGCGTTGGACGTCATGACCGGGTCTCGACTGCAGCTCTCCTCACTGATGGGCCTGCAACCGGTCATCGGGGGCAGGTTCTACGGGATGGGCAATGTGACCTTCGCGTTGTTTGCCACCGCGACGCTGATGCTCTGCCTCGCCGTGGGCAACCACCTCGTCACCGTCGGGCAGCCTCGCCATGCTGCTGCCGCGGTAGCCGCCATCGGGATGGGCGCCGTCATCGTCGATGCGTCGCCATCGTGGGGCAGTGACCTCGGTGGGCCGACGGCACTGCTGCCGGCCGTGATCCTCCTGGTCCTGGCGATTCTGCAGATCAGACTGACCTGGCGGCTTCTGGTGGCCATCGGTGCTGGGATCACGGCGTTCCTCGTCCTGCTGGGTCTGCTGGACTGGCTCCGTCCGGTCGAGTCACGCTCGCACCTGGGCAGATTCGTGCAGACCACCCTCGACGGTGGCGCCTGGGACATCATCGTCCGCAAGCTGGTACAGAACGCCACGCTCTTTTTCAGCAATCCCCTGTCGTTGCTCATCCCGGTGGTACTCGTCGTGTTCGGCTACATCCTCGCCCGGCCGACCTGGTGGGTAGCGGCACCACTGCGCCGGCCCTTCGCAGAGATCCCGCTGCTGCGGCCGGGGCTCATCGCCATCATGGTCATGTGGGTGATCGGCTTTGCACTGAACGACTCCGGGGCGGCGATCCCGGCCGTGGGAGCCACACTGGCCTGTCCGCTGGTGATCGCGATCGCTGTCAGGACGCTCGAGGACGAGAGAGCGGCGCGGCCCGTGACCACCCGCGCCTCGCGACACCGGCGATAGCCAGCAACACCAGCCACGCTGCCAGCGGACCCACGATCTTGCGGAAGCCCAGGGTCAGCGACTCAACATCAGAGCTCATGGCAACCACGCGGCCCGGGACGTAGGCCATGGCCATCACCGTCAACCGCGCCAGGAGAATCCCGTCCAGGGCCGTGGCCAGCATCAGCGGGAGGGTGGCCCAGGTGAGCATGTCGTACCAGGGCAGAGCGTAGGGAGCGCCAAGAGCGTAAGCCGTGGCGAGCACGAACGTCGCGGTCATGGCCGACTGCGTCTGCTGGGTGGTCAGGATCTGTTGGGTGGACACAGTCTCTTGCGTGGTTGGGCGGGAACGCACGAGACGCGACAGCACCCATGCCAGCGCGATGACCGCGACCACGGAGGCCGCCGACACCACCGTGCGGGCCGCGTCCAGCGGCATCACCACAGAAAGCAGGTTGACGACAGGGCGCCAGGCTGTCGCCAGAGAGACCCCCTTGCCGGCCTTCATCAGCTGCTCGAAGACATGGGGTCCCGCCCAGAGGTGCAGCGATACGAAGACGGCCAAGGACGACACGGCAAGCGCTGTCAGGTTGCGGACCAGGTCCTTGCGGACCAGGGAGCGCCAGGACCACAGGATCGCGAGCGCCACGATGCCGTAGGTGATCTTGGTACTGACCGTCGCTCCGAGCACTAGGCCCGCGATCCAGGGCCGGCGCGCCGCGAGGAAGATCGCGGCCAGGGCCAGCGCCGTCGCGATGAGATCGACGTGCGCACCGAGCACCGCAACACCGAACACGAGAGGGTTGGCCGTCCACAACAGGTCGACCCGCCGGCGAGCCACGTCGTCGACGGCCGCGCGGCGCAGCAGGAACCGCACCATCAGCCATGCCGCGACGATGAGCAGCTGCCATACCCAGACGGTCTGACGCAGACTGTCCTGCCCGACAAGCGAGCTCAGTGTCTGCAACGCCGTCCCAAAGGGGCCGTAGACACTCGGTGTCATCGTCCAGGGGGGCTCGACGGCACTGGTGACGGGGTCGAGCCCTCCGGCCCAGGCGCTCGGCGCGACGAGGTACGGATCGCCCCCTTGCGCCGCGATCCGCCCATACGCCGCGTAGTTGGTGTGGTCGGCCGAACCGATCGGCGCGGTCAGCAACGCGAGGGCGCCCAACACCAGGGGCCACAGCCAGGAGGGGGCCCGCGACCATCCCCCGCGCCCAGCCCAGGACTCGCTGCTGCCCACGCCGCGCCACAAACCCAAGGCCACCGCCAAGGCGCCCAGCAGGTATGCCGTCCACAGGACCGCCGTGACCACGGCCGACGACAGCGTGATGGGCAGGTCCCCCGGAGCCCAACCACGAGGGCCGAGGCCGGGTTTCGCCGCCGAAGGCCCAGCCGCCGCCACCAGCAGGAGCAGGGCGAACGACAGGACCAACGCCGCGGAGCGCAGCCATCCCAGCCACCGGTCTGAACGAGAGACCCTAATGTCGGCCTCTGGTTCTGACAGGTGCACCGGCGCGGCGAGCGATGTGCATGGCGCGGAGTCGCCGAACGGCGAGCGCAAGCCAGACGTCGCGATACTGCTTCGCGCGGTGGACCTGACCTCTCCAGTCAGAGCCGGAGACCCGGTGCTGCAGATCGCAGGGAACCTCGAGCACTCGCAGACCGGCGACGAGAACGTCGATGGTGAGCCCGACCTCGACGCCCCAACCACGCGCCAACGGCGAAGCGGCCTCAAATGCTTCGCGGGACAGACATCGCATACCTGACAAGGGCTGGGTCGGGGTCCAGCCGGCCAGGCGCTCAATACCGTTGCGCGCCAACCGCACCACAAACCCATGACCGCCGCCGGAGGACTCCTGCGGCGGCAGGACCGCGATGGTCATGTCTGCCTCTCCGGACGCGACCGGCGCGACCAGGACGGCCATGTTGGCGGCGCTGCCGGCCAGGTCGGCGTCGATGAACAACAGCTCACGCGCGCGCCCGGAGACCGGGGGGTCACGCAGGTCGAGATCGGTGGCAACCCCCGCGCCGGTNGCCATGGCGGCAGCCTTGCCCCGGTTGCGGGGATGACTGACCACGACTGCGCCGGCCTCGCCTGCCAACCGCGCGGTGGCATCGGAACTACCGTCATCCACCACGATCACCACGTCGACCCCGTCGATCCGGCGCACCGCAGAGATCGTCGACGCGATCCGAGCTGCTTCGTCCTTGGCCGCGATGATCGCCGCGACCGAGGTGACCGTCGTCGTGGGATCCATGGCGTCCGGTCTCAGCGCAGGGTGACCTGGCGACTCAACAGACCCGAACGGGCCCGCCGTTCCTCGCTACTCAGGGCACCGCTTTGCGCCAGGGCCTCATCGAGGCGGACGACCATCTGCGCCACCGCGTCCTCGTAGTCGGCGCCGGCCAGGCTCGGATCGAGGTCCCAGACCGGGACCAGCAGGCCGCACGCCCGGAAGGCCCCGAGCAGCCGGGNGCCCTCCCCCAACGACGTGGCCGACGCCGCGTGCAGTCGGGCGAGCGCATCGGTTGCGGCATCTTCGTTGTGGGGTAGCACCCAGCGCAGGTAGGTGCGTTTGCCGACCCGGCACCAGTACGCCGCCGGCGCGGACTCCAGCTTGGTCGTCGGGATCGCTGCGGCGTTCGCGCGCTCCAGGGACTCCTTGCCGGCGTCGTCGAGGTCGCCGACGTCCGGCACCCAGAAGTCGAATCCCTCGTGCGCGGTGACCTCGAAGGGGGCCGCCGGGTCCAGGACATCCTGCAGTCGCGGTGTCGCCGCGGTGGCAAGCAGCGCAGACGGCAGCGGCGTACCGGCTTCAGCGGCCGCCGTGGCCAGGAGCACCTGGGCCACATCACGACTGGCGTCACCCGTGGTCGAGCCAGACTGGAGCGCCACCATGACCGCGCCATCAGCGCGTCGCAGACCTGACCAGGTGAGCGGCAGAACCGTTGCCACTGTTGCTGTTTGGGGGCCATCAGCGACCACTACGCCATCCGCGAAAGTCACGGTTGCGGTGGCCGCCGGAACGACCTCGCGGATCGCCACCCAGTCGGTCTCACCAGTCAGTCCCNCAAAGGGTCTGGCCACAAACGGGGCCGGTGCCACCGCAAGGTCCCTGGTGCGGGTCTCNTGAACGTTGTCGCTGCCAGTTCTGCGACGCCTGGATGCCTTGCCCATGGTCGCCAACCCTAGTGCCCCGCTGGACTGAGTTGAGGTGGACGGACGGTTCGCGGCGGGGATCAGGGACAGCGGTGTCAACGACAGCGGAGTCAATGACTTCTACGACGTGATGGACCGCCGAGCGATACCCAGACCGTACGGCCTCCGCGATCCTCATGGACGCCCCACTCGTGGGCATAGCCTCGCACGATCCGCAGTCCCCGACCCGTGGCGGCCAACAAAGAGGGCGGTGCCGGGCGCGGGACGGTGGGTCCTCCACCATCGGTGACCTCGATCTCGACCACGCCGGCCCTGACCGTCCAGTTCACCCGGATCGTTCCGTCCGGCAGGGGTCTGGCATGGCGGACAGCGTTGGCAACCAGCTCGGAGATCACGATCTCGGCCTCACCAACGACGGTCGCGTCCACTTTGAGCTTACGCAGCGAGGAGACCAGCGCTCGGCGTGCNTCCCGCNCCGAACTCTGCTTCCACGGCACCCGCAGGGTCTGCGCTGACATACTTGTGCCCCTGCTCAACACGCTCTTCGTATCCCCACGTTCGTATCCCCGCGTTCGTGTTCCGGCGTTCATGTCCCGGCCCCTTGAGATTAGTCCTTGCCGCCCCCTGAGATTAGTCCTTGCCGAAGACATAGTCACGGACGAAAGCGGGACGGTTTGAGATGATCCCGGCCACTCCCAGCTCGAGACACAGGTCGATGTCGGCCTCGTCATCTACCGTCCACACATAGACCTGATGACCACGATCGTGCTGTCTCCTCACCGTGGTGGGCCAGCGGCGGACGATCGCCTTGTTCAGCCCGGCGATCCGCGACCCCTTGGGCAGGCCCCCATCACGGAATCGCAGGGGCACAAACTCCCTCATGAGGTAGACCAGCGGCACCTCCGGGCAGAACTGTCGCATCCGGGCGATCGCCACTTGCGACGAGGACATCACGGACACGTGTGGTCGCCCCAGCACGTACGCGCCATCCAGCCCGAACTCGCTGAGCACCTTCGCCAGCTCCCGCTCGACCTGACCGGCATACCGCGTGGGGTGCTTGGTCTCGATCACCAGACCGACCTCGCGGCCGCAGCTCAACACCGTATCTATCAGGTGACGCAGCGTCAGGAGCATGTCCCGCTCGCGGTCCACTTCGGGCATCTCAGACTCGGCGCTGTGAGCCTGCTTCCAGGAGCCGAAGTCCAGACCCTGCAGGGTGGCCAGCTCCAGCGTGGAAACGGGGCCCCTGCCGTTCGAGGTCCGGTCAACCCTGCGGTCGTGGACGCACACCAGGTGCGAGTCGGCGGTGAGCCGCACGTCACACTCGAGGGCATCGGCACCTTCGGCGATCGCACGAACGTAGGCCTTGAGCGTCTGCTCGGGCAGGTACTCGCTGGATCCCCGGTGGGCAATGATCCGCGGGATCCGGTCAGCGATGGGCATGACGGCACCTTGCACAATTCCATCCTGTCACCCACGACTCGAATCTGCCGGACGAGACCGCGTCAGACCTGGGGATACGGTCAAGGCCATAGCCCCTGCCTCAAGCGGGCCTCACACCCCAGCCCCCGGAGACGTTGAACTCCCGTGACACTGCCGCCCTTTCAGTATCTGGTCGACGCGCACTGGCGCGACGTCTCTCGTCTGGCTCATGCCCTGGCGGGGCCGGTCGACGTGCCCCCCGACCTGCCCATCTCGGACGTCTCCTACGTCGTCGAGGACACCGCCGTTGGGCGAATGTTGTTGGCCCGCAATGAGTCTGGCGCGCTGATCGCGTCGGCATACGTCCCGGACGTCGACGCCGAGGACGCCTGGCTGCAGCGCCTGGCACGCCAGGTCTCGCCCCGCGTGCGGCATGCGCCACGAGCCCTGGACAAGGCGCGACGTGAGCTGGATGCCTACCTGCGAGGTGAGCGCAGGGACTTCGACCTGGCCACTGCGCTGGTCCTGGCCACACCCTTCCAACGCATCGTCCTCGGGCACCTGGCGTCGGCGGTCACCTACGGCCACCGGACGACATACGGCGCACTGGCCAGGGACATCCGGCGCCCCAGCGCTTCTCGTGCGATCGGAGCGGCCTTGGGCGCGAACCCGCTGTGTATCGTCCTGCCCTGCCATCGCGTGGTCGCCGCCTCGGGCGCCCTCACCGGGTATGCCGGTGGGCTGGCCGCCAAGGAGTACCTCCTCACACTGGAGTCCAGACCCTGAGCCGGGGCACGGCGCCCCATCGGCCTCTGACAGGATCGCGCGGGTGAGAGAAGCGGAGTTTGCAGCCAGGCCGGGGATGACCGGCGAGGTGCTGTATGCACGGGACGGTCACCTGGGGCGGATCCTGCTGAACCGGCCCAGGGTCCTCAACGTCCTCAACGTCCACATGGTGACCTCGATCCTGGCGCAGCTGCAGGACTGGGCCCGCGACGACGCCGTGGTCGCTGTCTCGATCGAGGGCGGCGGCGAGCGCGGTCTGTGTGCCGGCGGAGATATCCGGGCCCTGCGCACCGTCGTCATGGCGGGCTCAGGCGAAGCGGTGAAGTTCTGGGCTCACGAGTACCGGATGAACGCAGCCATAGCCGGCTACCCCAAGCCCTTCGTGGCGTTCATGGACGGCATCGTCATGGGTGGTGGGGTCGGTCTCTCGTCCCACGGCAGCCTGCGACTGGTCACCGAGCGTTCGCGGGTCGCCATGCCGGAGACCGCCATCGGTTTCTCCCCCGACGTGGGCTCGATGTTCCTGCTCTCCCGCGCGCCGGGTGAGCTCGGGACGCACCTGGCCATGACCGGGCTCTCGGTCGGCGGCGCAGACGCCATCTACTGCGGCCTGGCCGATGCCCTGATCGCCAGCCAGGACATCCCTGAGATTATCGCCCGCCTGGCCGCCGGTCAGACGCTGGACGCCACCGTCGGCAATACCAAGACTGTGGGCGACCTTGCGGCAACACGGGAATGGATCGACCCCTGCTATGCCGGGAACGACGCCGGCACCATTCTGCGGGCCCTTCGGGGACATCGAGCGCCTGGCGCCCAACATGCCGCCGACGTTCTGGCGACCCGCTCGCCACTGGCCGTCACCATTGCCCTCGAAGCCATTCGCAGGGCCAGCCGGATGGACACTCTGGCGCAGGTGCTGGAGCAGGACCTGATGCTGGCCGGCGCGATGGCGGACTCGGTCGACTTCGTCGAGGGTGTGCGTGCCCTGCTGGTCGACCGCGACAATGCGCCGCGCTGGCACCGTCGGTCGCTGGAGGATGTCGACGCGGCCGAGGTCGCTCGGGTGTTTACCGGGGAACTGCTCACCGGGGATCGCCATATGGCTATGGCAGTCCCCGGCGGGAGTCAGCGACCGCGGACGCTGGAACCGGCGGAGAATGCCGCAGCGCCACCACGCGACGAGGACGTCGAATAGACCGAGGACGAACCGCCTTGGCCACCGGAACGGCCGCCGCCCTGCGACGACGAGCGCTTGGCACCCGAGGAGCGCTGGGTGGTGCCACCGGTTGCGCCGCCTCGCGACGACCCACCGCCAGAAGCCGTGTTGCGACCTGTTCCGCCGCGAGGCGCGCCACCTCGGCCACCGGTCGCCCGGCCGCCTGTTGCACCACCACCGGAGCGTGCCCCACCGGAACGTGCCCCACCGGAACGACCACCAGCGGAACGACCACCACCGTTACGCCGTGGCGTGTTGCCCTCATCCACCATGAGAACGAGAGGCTCGGTCAAGGTTCGCACACCGGGGGCTAGCTGCTTGAGCAGGGGGTGGGTGGCATCGAGGCGTGTCGTGGTCGCCTTGATGCCAGCCCTGCGGGTGAGGTCGCGGACGTCAGCCACCTGGTCGTCGGTCATCAGCGTGATGACAATGCCCTCGGCACCGGCGCGCGCGGTGCGACCGGAGCGGTGCAGGTACGCCTTGTGCTCGACCGGCGGATCGGCATGGATAACCAGGTTGACGTCATCGACGTGAATACCACGAGCCGCGATGTCAGTAGCGACCAGGGTGCTCGCCGCGCCCGCCTGGAACGCGTCCATGTTGCGGGTGCGGGCGTTCTGGGAAAGGTTGCCGTGAAGCTCGACGGTCGGGATCCCGGAGGCGTTGAGCTGCTTGGAAAGCTTCTTTGCACCGTGCTTGGTCCGAGTGAAGATCATCGTGCGGCCCGGAGCCGATGTGAGATCGACCAGGACCGGAAGACGGGCGTCCGCACGCACATGAAAGATGTGGTGGGACATCGTCGAGATCTGCGACAGGGCCGAATCCGCGCTGTGCGTCACGGGGTTGGTCAGGAAACGCTTGACGATCACATCGACGCCGGCGTCAAGGGTGGCCGAGAACAGCATCCGCTGACCGGCCCGGGGAGTGCGGTCCATGATGCGACGCACGCCGGGCAGGAAACCCATGTCGGCCATGTGGTCGGCCTCGTCCAGGACGGTGATCTCGATAGCGTCCAGGGTCAGTGCGCCCTGGCCGAGGAGGTCCTCGAGTCGGCCAGGACAGGCGACGACGACGTCGATACCGCCGCGGAGCGCGCTGACCTGAGGGTTCTGGCCGACGCCACCGAAGATGGTCAGGCTGTTGATCCCCAGTGGCTTGGCCAGGGGAGTCATCGCGGCCTGGATCTGGTTCACCAGCTCGCGGGTCGGCGCCAGGATAAGCGCCTGTGGCTTGCGTGACTGGCGCGTGTTCTTGCTGGTGGCCAGTCGGGTGAGCAGGGGAAGCAGGAAAGCGTAGGTCTTGCCCGAGCCGGTGCGGCCACGGCCGAGAACGTCGCGACCCGCGAGGGAGTCGGGCAGCGTCGCGGCCTGGATCGGAGTCGGGATGGTGATTCCTGCCGCCGAAAGAACGGCGGTCAGGGAAGCGGGCACGCCAAGGCTGGCGAAAGAAGTGTCAGACGACACAGGTGAGTACTCCATACGTTAAGTGAGTCGTTCTGCCCGGCGCAGACCCATGCGGTTGCGGCGCGTGGCTATCGACATGAAGAAGCAGGTCCGAGGCAGAACTGTGCGGACCGCTGCCAGGAGTCTAGCGGGTCAGAGCAGGCGCGATGGCACCGCGCCAGTCAACAGCCCGTCGAACGTGGCACTTCCGGAGGCTGATCCGAGCTTGGGCGGATGCCGATCCGTGCTTAGTCCTGGCCACCGATGTCTACGGAATATCCCTCGTACATGAGGTCGGAGCCACGCTGACGGTGGCGAACCAGGGCCCCGATGAGTGCAGTGCCGCGATCGCGCACCTCGTCGACATCGGCGCGCATCGAGTCACCGCGTGCGAAGGACCCGGCCGCCTTGCCCACGAGAGTGAGCAGGTCCGAGATGAGCTCGGTAAGCGTCTTGTGATCCTGGGTCAGCCTGAGGACCTGGTGGGACAGCCTGGGCGACGAGCGGTTCACCCGGGCGTACAGACCGGAAGGTCCTTCGGTGAGCTCGACGTGGTCACGGAAGTCGCCGGACAGCTCCAACAGTGCGGCGGAAACGTTCTGAACCCACTGGATCGGCCCGCTGGGCACCGGCGCCGCGAGTGCCTGCTCGAGCGAGTTGATCGACTCGAGCAGCTCGGCCCGACGGCGACGCACTTCGCTGAGGTGCTGAGCTTCGGAATCGACCTCGGGCTCGATCTGTCCGCCGCCATCTGTTGTGGTCATGAGTGCAGTTTGAAGCCGGACGCCCCGGTTGTCCAATCAGAAAGACTCACCCGACCACCCCCGCATGCTGAAGCGCCGAGCCTCACCCTGTCGCGCGAAGATATCGGCCGAAGTGCGGGACCGTGAACGCAATTCGCCCACGCTCCGCGCTGTAGATCAGACCCTTCTTGAGCAAGGCGTCGCGAGCCACCGACAACGACTGCGGCTTGCGGTCGAGAACCACTGCCACCGATGCGGTCGTCACCGACTCGCTGTCGTCCAGGTCTGGCGCCTGCGCATCCTGATCGGCGATCTGGGCCGCATCGGCCATCGCCCGCAGGTACTCCCGCTCGCCGGGCGTGGCCCGTTCATACCGTGACCCGAAGAACCCCACGGCCAGCTCGGCCTCGGCCTCCGGTGCCGCCACCCGGATGTCCTCACCGGTTATCGGCGAGCCGGGCGCACTGTCCCAGGCGACCTTGCCGTAGGCCTGGATGAAGTATGGGTAGCCCCCGGTCGCGGCATACATCGCGTCAAGGGCATCCTCGAGGAACTCTGCGCCTTCGTCCTTGGCCGGCGACTGAAGCGCCAGGTCGGCAGACGATCGGTCGAGCCGGTCGATCCGTGAGTACTTGAAGAGACGCTCGCTGTAGGACTTGCTGGCGCTCAGAACCGCCGGCAGG
>JGI24134J36421_10000453_pt1 | contig 12762 bp, 13 predicted proteins | sample BarGraNGADG00312_FD_36421 | JGI IMG/M metagenome (IMG submission 36421) | reverse complement strand
CCACGCCTCATGGGGCATGAGTATCATAGGTGGCATACTACCTGGCATGGTAGACATTTGCACGCGCTACATGGACGGCTGAATGCGATGGGAGGACCAGACACTGGGTGGGGTATTTTCTAAGGTAGGAGGTAGGTGGAAGAGCAAGCGCTTGGACCCTACAAAAATTATCGGTACTTTCTTATAGAAATTGGATCACTATAGGACCTCGATAGCGTTATAGCATCAAGAGCGCCACATTGGCACCTTTGATTTCGTATAATGTGATTACGTGCGAGGAATAAGACCTCCACCGAGTGGACCATTCTTCGGGCAAAACGCTACGTTTGGAGATCCTGATCATGAGAATAACTGTGGTCATTCCGGCATATAATGAGCGAGATAATATTGAACGATTGGTAAGTGAAGTTAGCTCAACGCTGCAAGATATTTGCGAGGAATTTCTCATCATATTCGTGTATGAGGGCGAAGACGGTGGTGAAAGATTATTAGAACTTATATCGGAAAGCTCTGAATTCTTAAGCGTGGTGTATTCCTCTAAACCCTTGGGTATCGGAGGTGCTCTCAAGTGCGGATTTCTTATGATACCTGAGGGCACTTCCCACGTTATAACAATGGATGCAGACCTAAGCCACGACCCCGCGGATATACCCAACCTTATCGAGGTCGCAACGACTGCAGACATCATTGTGGGATCCAGATACGTGAAGAACGGTAAATTCGATCAGATGCCTCTGGTTCAGAAAATTATAAGCCAATTGGCTAACTTCACCATTTCAGTCGTTTTCGGCATAGGTGCAAAAGATTTAAGTTCTAACTTTCGACTTTACGACGCAAAAGTTATCAAGGCCATAAGAGACGACATCGTATTCAATGATTATGCGTTCTTCCCTGAATCCTTGATCATCGCCAGCCGGAAGGGATACAAGATCAAAGAGGTGCCCATTACGTTTTACAGAAGGGAGCGTGGCAAGAGCAAGCTTAACTTAACTAGAACTGGGCTCGCCTATGTTCGACTTATTTCAATGCTATTTCGTGAAAGGAAATAATGGATAGATAGATGCTGGTTTTAGTTGATGAAAGCATGACGAAAAAGAACTTGTGCCGGATTTAGAAACAGATATCAATCGCGGAAGTTGCTTCAAATTGGGCCTTGGAAACCGGCTGCGCGAGAAATCACAAAATGGGTTTATTTTTATCGCAATACCCCGATGCAAGCATCGGGGCATGCAAGGCGCCGCCGCCGTTTCATTCCCTTTCATGCGTACTTATCTTTTTGGTATGTGTTTAGCTGTCCATTAATCGGTTGATAGATGCTGTTTTTAGTTCCTGAAGTAATAATATATATTAATGTTTATTTAATCAGAAATCGATATCAAATGGCGTCTTGCCCCTCAAAACGACCCCTAGCATTTAGAGGCATAAGATGTCGCAAAATCGGCTTATAGATGCTGATTAAGATGAGCTAAACACATAATCTTTTTGCAGTCAGAATTAACCTTCACGCTTACGCTTTTTGATGGTTATGTGGGGAGTAAGTGCCACGCAGTTCAGGTAAAGACAAAGTGATAAAAATTTGCCCTGCTGCAAGCATGAATTTCCACAATTCAATCAGTATTAACCCAAACATATTTTATACTAATATAATAATTTAATCCAAATACTAAAATTATCGCAGCAAACTCAGATATTATGTAATATACATCGAATAACTCGGTTAGGATAAATAGCGTTAAAATATTTATTATTAGACCCAACATAGTCGATAAATGATACTTTGCAGCTCCGCTAATAATATCCTTTATATCCAAAAAAGTGTAATTAAAAGTTATTTTGGTATTTAAATAAAAATTTGACAGAATACTGCACTCTATCGCTATTATCGTTGATATTATATACCATATGTTTATATATTCCGTTAAAATATAGGCTACTGCTAAGTTTAGCACGGTTCCCGTAGCTCCAACAAATGCAAATTTCCAGAATCTTTGGGTAGTGTGCCCACTTTTCTGTAAATTCATCATGGCCCTGTATCCTTGCTTGCTATACTCCTCTTTCATCGATACGCATGTTTGGTACTATATAAACCCAGTGTCACTGCACCACACCAGGTAATATGCTGTTTGTAGCCATGTTAAAGACATCTATTAGCGTTCTTGACTCACTGTTGACACCTCCTAATTTCCGGCGGACTTCAATCTAATCGCCTTTTCCGATTACAATTTCGACTTCTTTTAGCCTTTCAAGATTAAGATCGATCGAAGTTGATACTCCATTGAACACACAAAAATATTTCCAAGAACATGCTCTTTTGTTCTAACGTATTGGGATGGANGCTTAATGCACATTTAAGCATCTGAATCGCTTTCTCGATCTGATCTCTTGTTTGATATGATTCCACAACCTCGTTCTCAGTGAGATCAAATTCAGTCGTTGCGAAGATCTGATATCCATCGTAATTTTTAGCATCAATGAATGCATTACTTCTCTTCATGCTGAATCCAAATCCTTTTTTATCTCCTTTTGTATTAATATACCTTGTAACTCAGAATTTGCTCTTAATATGAGGAATGTCATTCTCATCGGAAATTCTGGAACAGGAAAGACGCATATGGCGATTGCAATCGGAATACTCGCCTGTGAAGAGAACTATCGGGTATCGTTTCGTACGGCAGCTGGTCTAATCAATGAGATGGTCGAGGCACGAAACGAGAACAGACTCTCCATCTATCTCCGGCAGTTCAAGAAGATTGATCTCCTAATCCTCGATGAACTCGGGTATGTCTCATTCGATCTCGCCGGCGCAGAACTGCTTTTTCAGTTGCTGGCAACGCGATATGAGACGATGAGTACTATCATTACGTCGAATTTGGGATTCTCGGACTGGGTTAAAGTGTTCCATGACAGAGCTCTTACCGCAGCAATTCTAGATCGGATTACCCACCATGCAATGATCCTGAATATGAACGGACAGAGTTTTCGGAGAAGGTAGAGAGATGTGGACTTTATTTACAGGGTGGTAGGTTAGCTTAAATATGGAGTCAAATTTGGACCGGCGAAAACAGCGCGAAGGGTACCTTCTAGAAAACAGAGTTATATACTACCAAACATGAGCACCAACGACGCGAGATCTGCGTTTCAGCTCCTTTTTAATCCTCTCCATACTATTGGTAGTCCTGATAAGCATCTAATGCTCCCGTGGAAACGCTTTATAATCTCCAATATCAAAAATCGATCGTGTATGTGAGGTGCTAAAAACCGCTAACAACGGGGTCGGTAGGCAATCTACGAGAATTTATTCCGCTTTCATTTGATTCCAGCGGCATTTTTACATGACCGAACCCACAACTCGGAATTCTGATACTGGCAAAGAGATTGTCCGACTACGGAAAAAAGGGTGCGGGAAAACATGGTTTTGAAAGAGAGATATGAGAAGGATAACAGAGCGCTTCTCAAGTGCAGAACCTGCGGCCATTGCTTCAGCGAAACTCACGGTTCTCCGTTTTTTGGCCTTAATACCTCAATGGATGGGGTCTGTCTAACATTGGCGCAGACCCGGGAAGTCATTACATTTTCTCGGTGGGCAGAAATCGCGCTCGTGGTGATGAGATGTATTTTAATCACGAGAAAAACTAGTTATTCTATTGACTATCTTAAGCGATATACCCGTCATCAAGAACGTGCCTTGCATGGTGTGAATATGAAATTAGATTTAAAACATATATCGGAAGATAGAACCTATCTGAAGTTAATCTTGGGAGCATTATTTTTGTTTTATTGCTATTTAAGCATACTTCCGAAGCATTGGGATTTTTATAGCTTGAGTTCTATAGCGCAATTAATTGCAAAAGGACATTTCAACATTTATGAAATTAATAAAAATAACTTAGGAGGCATGTATCCCCCATTGTTCTATTTTATTGAGGGAGTGTGGATAAAATTAGGATCCATATTAAACATTTATAATTTGGATAATATGCCAAATATTGATGGGCAATACGTAAATCCGTTTATTCAATTCTGGTGCATGGTGCCATATTTATTAATCTTGCTAGCATGCGCTTTAATCTCCTATAGGACATTAAAAAATAAATGGTTGAGCATCCTCTGGTTTGGAACAATTACATTTATTAGTTTAAATATAATGGGTCAATGTGATATTTTTGCCTCATTTTTTATATTAATTTCTGTCACCATAACAATTAAAAGTTTTTATTCTGAGAAGTATGTATTGTACTTGTATTTGGGTTTAGCATCTCTAGGCGTTTCTACGCTAGTTAAACCATACGGGTTTTTATTATTTCCACTGTATATATTAATAGCAATTAAATCAATTGATCAAAGGGTTATGGATAAAAAATTAAAGATTAAGATCTATTCTGTACTTTTAATTCTAGTCTCTTCTATACTAGTGTCTCCAATGCTGATTTATGGGAAATGGGTTTCTGGCATTGCGTCAGGAGGGTCCAGTTGGGCTTTCAATTTACAAACTTTCGGTGTGTACCCTTTTCCAGTTATATCAATAGGGCTGCTTGGGTATTGTATCATTATTTATGTAATGACCAAGAGGTTATTAAAAATCAGCTCACCACGCGAATACACGAATTTTTTTGTTTTTTTCGGCATGTTAGATCTATCCTGGTTCTTCATCTCAGTGTCAGCTTACCCACAATGGTGGGCAATACTAGTACCCTTCATTATTGCGGTGCTAGACAATTTTGACCGTGTCTCTAATTATATATTTGCATTATTAATATATAATTCATTCTTATTTTATTCAATGAGATATGGTGGTCTAAGTAAATTTTTGAGCGAGTATATATTAGTTGTACCTATTGATGGAAATAATTCAATAATTTTGGTCACGCTAATAACAGCCACCTTGGTGATATGGACCATAGAACTCCGGCAGGAAGTTGAAGAAAATGGGCGCAAAAGTGAAGTTGACAGAAAGAAAAACTTGAAAAGAAATATTATTTTGCCGCTCATAATATTAATTTCACCTTTGGCTATAATCGGCTTGATGCCGCTAATTATTGATAATGGTAGTCCTATCTCTAACCAGGCGGAAGACTGGAACACCAAAGGCATTGCTCTTGGTTCTCAGGGCAACTATGCGGATGCCATCAAAGCCTTCGACGAAGCTATCAAGCTAGATCCCAACGATGCCACGGCCTGGAATAACAAAGGCATTGTTCTCAACGCCCTTGGAAGGACCACCGAAGCCAATGCTTCTTTCGCTACATCCTGGAACACCAAAGGCATTGCTCTTGGTTCTCAGGGCAACTATGCGGATGCCATCAAAGCCTTCGACGAAGCTATCAAGCTAGATCCCAACGATGCCGCGACCTGGAATAACAAAGGCATTGTTCTCAACGCCCTTGGAAGGGCCACCGAAGCCAATGCTTCTTTCGCTACATCCTGGAACACCAAAGGCATTGCTCTTGGTTCTCAGGGCAACTATGCGGATGCCATCAAAGCCTTCGACGAAGCCATCAAGCTAGATCCCAACTATGCCGCGGCCTGGAATAACAAAGGCAGTGCTCTCAATAGCCAGGGCAACTACGATGAGGCCATCCAGGCTTATAACGAGGCCATCCGGCTGGATCCCAACTATGCGTTAGCCTGGAACAACATGGGCGCAGCTCTCGAAGCATTGGGACGCGATACGGAAGCCTCAACTGTCTTCGCCAAAGCCAAGGAGCTAGGATATGAAGGCTAATCCCTGCATTGGACAGTGCATGTAACCTGTAATCCATCTACCCATTTTCGATAAGCTTTAAACCTCATGATATTATTATAAATAGTCTTTGAACTCACTCATCGATATGTTACGCTCCAAGTTCTACATTATCCAAATCGATAGCATTAAAATCAATTGATCGATATCAGGCACCGCACAAGAAAACTTGATTGCCATTCTTATAAGATATGGAAGTCGACTTTGCCAGAAGAGTATTTAGGCCATTTGGATGGTTGTATAATATGATATGTATAACCTGCGTGCTTTAAGTGCATATCCTCAAAAAGTTCTGTGACATTATTTAATCTTTGCAAAAAATGACATAGAACTTTTTCGGGCACTAACGACAGATCCCTAATTTCGATAACAATCAGCTTTGCTCTTCTGACTTGTCTTTATGATAACCTGGATTAAAAGAAATTATTTATATGATTATGATAGTTGTCAAAAGCACAGGAGGGAAACATCATCAGAGACGTTACTATCAAAATCGCAGACGAAACAGATTTAGAATTCGTACAGGGCCTAGAGAGCTTGGGCATGAACAGGAACGTGGCCGGATTGATAACATATCTCAAGGAAGTGAAGGAAGGCTCTTCTAGAGACATTGAGACGGCCACAGGTCTGAGGCAGCCAGAAGTGAGTATAGCAATGCGTACACTGCGTCAAAATAATTGGGTCACTGAACGCGATGTTAAGACCGAAGGAAAAGGTCGGCCCATGAAAATCTACAAGCTCAGCGTACACATAGAAGAGATCATAAAACACTACGAAGGATGAGATCATAAAACACTACGAAGGAGTGAAAAACAGCGAGTCCGCCCAAGCCATGGGGTCCATCCAAAGGCTGAGGGAAATGATTACCACTTGATCAGAAGGCAACCTCGCTTTCTACTATTTTTGCACCCAAGCCCACTGCCTCCTCGGCTACAACTACTGTAAAAGGGATACTGGAGCCAGCCGAAAGGGAGTATGAATGGGGAGGCTGTCTCCAAAGTAACAAGTAGTAGTAATAGTTAAAAAGGATCATCCGTGCGCTGCGAAAGTGATTTCTGACCGCATTTAGCAGTCGCCCCAGACTCGGCCACGGTCGGCTTAGGATTTACATCGAAAGTTCCGACCATTAGANATCCCATGAACCATGTTAGCATAATGTTTAATATTATTGGCAGCATCATGCAAATCCAATTGAAATAGAAAAATAGGTTCCAGCCAGGCGCGCCAACGCCTGACAGGGAGAACACCGTCGCAGGTGATAACTGTATGTCAGAGATAGTCAATACTAGAATAAAAGCTTTTGGGAAATCGCCCAAAGCCGATATTGTACCGCCAGATGATCCTATTCTTGAAATTCCACTTTCCGAGTTCCAGGGCCTTTTAGAAGAGATGGTTCTCACCCATAACCAAATAGCNGAAATGATTCGAGACACCGGCATATTGCGAGGTAGGGAGCTCTCCAAGATAGTCACCAGGGCCTCGGATAGCCTCAAGGCCGCAAGANCGCCCATGGAGAAGCTGCAATTGCTCAATGCCTATATTCGCCAGCTTTTGACAAAAATTCGCGAAGCTCTGAAGAGCCGCCCGGCTGAAGGCGGGAAGGTAATCCAAGTCCTCAGCAAAATCCAGGCCAGAGCGATCCAGATTTTGGATTACATCAAGACCACAATCCAAGATGATCATCTGCGACGAAAGGAGGTTGCCCTAGATTCCCAACAGGCCAGGATCCTGTTCTCTGGCGCCGGAGGCGAGCCTGTGAGCCGCAAGGAGACCATCAGAGCCATGAGAAGAGCAGAAGCCCTTTGGCCTGCCTTGAACTGCGGCCACAGGCCCAATGATGGCCGTCAGACTACAAGGCTAACCGCAAAGGTCGAAGAGCTGAAGGATGTGCCAGTAATGGGCTATCGTGACCTTTGGCAACGGTCGGATAGGAGAGTAGCCTTGAGCCTGTAGGCAGGAGCATATAAAGCAATTTATTATCAATTCTATCAATCCGAGTAGGATAATAATCGTTTGATGCTTACTGTAGTTGATCTGCTACTACCGTTTCGGTTTCGTTTCTATTATAATAGTGTGTAAATATTATTTATTTGGCTAGATAGATATTTTCTTCGGACCGTTGCCAAATGAAACGATAGTGGTACAACATAAAAAGACTTGCACTTTCGTTTTCTTTCGGGCCTATTGGTTCATCTTCGTGCCATGATATACCATCTCCATGGCCTAAAGCTATCTCATTAGAAAAGATTAAATATAATGACATCTATTATAGTTTTTGTTAGTGATTATTCTAAATCAAGTTGGTAATCTTCCCACCGTGCTGGAGAGCTTGGGTCCTCCTCCGTAATCTCCAGCTATTTTATTCAATGCCCGCTTTGGTCCATATCCAATCCTACCTTCTCTGAGCCTCCAGGTGGATGGGACTCAAGATGGCATATCTNATCTTTGCGCTTCTCCTCAGTATGCTTCGCTTCATCTTTCTGCCGCTAATAGCCTATATCAACAGAATACGANCACAGAGGATCGAATCATATGCTCCATCTTCCGAACCCGGTACCAGCAGGAGATCAAGGCTGCAAGAACATTCGGCTTTATGTGCAGGTCTTAATTAGGTTTTTCGAAATCCTCGATAGTCTGGCTTCGAGTATAAGCTTGCCGGAAGATGTTACTGTACTGGACGAGGCTATTTTCATCGCTTTTCATTTTTCTATCCTTAAAAAAAATTAGTTTTTTATCATTCGCTAAGCGATAGCGACTAATATAGTGCGTTGGATAATTCATTTTGAGATTTATCCTCTTGCGATCCCTGAATTTGTTTTTAAAAAATGATTTATATCTATGAATCGGATGAGTCATCTTCTAGAGTTTGACTTGATCTGTATCATTAAAATGTATTCGCGCAGCGAAGTTCTGCTATCCTAGCTATATAAAATACAGTATAACTATCATCGCTTGCATGAAACTAGATCGATCAAACTCGTAGGTTGAAATAACTAATGCCGCAAGCTCCTCTTTTTATTAGTTCTATGTCATCATAAAAACTATAAAGAATGCAATAGAACTTTTTTGAGGACAAACGAAGATCAACAATACCGATAGATATCCTCATCATCCAAACGTTTTTATGATAACCTAAATTAAAACAAATTATTTATATGATAATGATAGTAGTCAAAGCACAGGAGGGACGCATCATTAAAGACATCACTATTAGAATCGCTGATGAAATGGATTTTGAATTCATACGAGGCCTGCAGAACTTGGGCATGAACAGGAACGTGGCCAGCTTGGTAACATATCTCAAGGACGTGACGGAAGGATCATCCAGAGAAATTGAGATAGCCACTGGTATGAGGCAGCCGGAGGTCAGCATTGCAATGCAAACTATGAGGGCTATGAACTGGGTTACAGAGCATGAGGTCAAGGGCGACGGAAAAGGCAGGCCCATGAAGTACTATGCATTGCGATCGACCATTGATGAGATCATAGGGTACTATGAAGCGAAGAAAAACCAGGAAGCAGCCCAAACCATGGAAGCCCTCCATAGGCTGAAAGAGTTAAGCTTTGCATGAGCTCAGAAGGAGACCGTTCCTTCAAGGATTTTCGCGCCCAGGCCTGCCGCTTCCTCGACCTCCGCCAGATCCTTCGTCAGGAATATCCTCTCGTTCGCAGTTTCCTTGAAGGCCACTGAGTTTTTCAGGATCTGCGCATATTTCACTTGGGAGCTCGATCACTTAGCCTTTCATGTCCTCCACCTGGTCGTATCGAAGCCATTGCGCTCCAGGAGCTTGAGGGCATTATTCCTCGCGCCAGTCGATTTGAACTCGAAGCGGTAAAGGTTTTTTTTATTGTAATTAGTTCCGCGACGCATTGAATGGCTCATGGTTTTTGGAGAACTATTTGAATACCTGTGCTTGCCAAGCTTGAAAAATGTGATTCACTGCGTCTCCTATCACGTCGAAGGTATTAGCCTGAAAATCGCGTTTGATCTCCTCTCGTTCGACATAAATTTCTATCATTAGCTGAAAGCTACCAGCTGTTGAACTGGAGGGCAGATTGTGATCAAGACAGAGAAGGAGTTATTGAGGCTAATCTGGAAAGAAATGGGACTTGGAGGGCATAACTCAGACATGAAGAAAAGGATCGCGATCGCGAAAGAGGTCCACAAGGCAGTAGAATTTGGATTGAAGGACTGCCCTCCAGGGAAGCACGAAGAGATGCTTGATGCAATCGCGGAATTGTTTCTATCACGTATTGTTGGCATGAAGGAAGAAACGTTCACCAAGGCACTCTACACGAATTTGTTGTCAAGCTACGTCAGCAAAGATAACCTGAGCCACATGCCTCCATGAAACTGCAGCAATCTCAGTTTTGCGTGCCGCCGGGGTCTCCAGGGAAGTGGTGTGTTGGGGGGAGGAACCCTCGGGGGCTTCCACCGGGCCGGTCCATCTTGCCGTGGGCCTGATACTAGCGGCCTCTGTGGCCTGCTCGCGGACTTCGCGCCGATGTATGAGCTATGGCTTAGACCTATCTAAGAAACGAAGCGCCACAAATCTTAAAAATATATCCGAGATTATATGAAGAAAGCCAGCATGAAAAGTGCAACCATGAGAGACGGCTACCTCCTTCCTGTGATAATAGCAAGGTAAGCTGCGAGCCAAAATAGCTTGTTTCGAGGGTGGTGTTTTCGTGTAACTCTTTTACTTTATTGTATTATCTGATCATAGTTTTACGCTTCTAGGAGTAGTATAGATAGTCATATCAATGGAAAGTTATTAATATTCTTATTACAACTGTATTAATATGAAAGAGATGAAATGTCCCAAATGTCACTATGGATGGGAAACGAGGGTGAACAAACCCAAGGCTTGCCCTAGGTGCAAGACCCGGTTGGATATAAAGACGAAAAGAAAGGCATAAAACCAAAATTGGGGGTAGACAATTATTGCTATAATCATCTTGAATTTATGTAAATACCGATAGGCAATTGCCTTTGTCGTTCGCTGGCTTTTGTAGCGTTCTGCCTGTTGTGGCTATTTCTTATATTCCTGCGGTGATCCACCCGCCTCAGATTGCATCTTCTATTGTTCAAGCCGTTGCCGTCTATATGGTCACATTCTTCACCCACTCGAAGCTTCCTGCCCAAAATGCGTTCTAAGATCACTCTATGCAGGGTGATATGTCTTGTACCTCTACGGCGAGCTGCATAAAACGTATAGTTGCCTACTGAACGATGCCCTGGAACGGCGTGCCAGGATCTGCCGGCCAGGTCCGCATCGTTTACATCGATTATAGCGTATTTGCCTCTAGTCAGTTCAATTAACATGGATTGCCTCCCCCTTCATCATCCTAGCCTTCTGTAAGGCTGATTCTGCATCCATCTTCCTCGAGCTCCCTAGGTGAACATTGCGTGTCTTTCCGTCCTCACGCCATGAGGCCATCCAATAGACATACGTCTTAGAGCCCTTTTTTGTCTCATTGGTCTTCTCCATCTCCCACACTGTAAGATCTTCCAGCCTGGCCTGGAGCTTTAGGGCCTCGGCCTCCGCCAGGGCCGCATCTGCCTCTTCTTGCAGTCTTTGTGCCTCCTTGCGAACCGCTGGCAAGTGCTTGGCAGCCTTCTGTAGAGCCTTAGCATCCCTGGCCAGCTCCCAGGCGTTCCTCGTCAGAGCCTTCCTCTTCTCGCCGGCCTCGGTTTTGTGCATGTCATATAGTTCTATGGCATTTTACTTAAAACCTTCTATTATGTCATAGAAAAACATATCATATGCTCTAAAAGCTTCAGGCTTGGCTTACGCTCTTCTAAGCTTCATGTTCTGACATTAATAGTTTAATGTAATAAATATTTAACTATTTTAATCTATCGTTGAGCGAAGGCGACTAATATAGCACTATGAATAGTTCATTTTAAGAATTATTCGATTTACTATTACAGTACTTCTTTTTTAAAAATGATCTTATCTATGGATCTAGCGGATCTCTTCATCGAGCTTGGCTTGAACTGCAACAAATCGTCGTGTTCGCTCAGCGAAGATTTGCTATCGCAGATAATTAATTCAATGTATAAATTTTTTAACCCCTTCATTTCTAATGGAAATTTGATAATAGACACTCTTCGCATCGCATCTAGACGTGTATGCATATTATACATTTTTAAAGAAATTGTTATTTACCACGTCGGTAGGTTTTCAGATGGCTGGGGTGTTAGGTCCTCCTCTTTCCTGAAATCTCAAGCGTTCACTATTCATTTAAAAATTTGGAATTTGATACTAATTTAGTCACTGTAGCAACCCTTTCTATTGTATATCCAGCTACTAGATCTCTATACTCTTTATAACCATTTGATGCCTCCACCAGAGTCCAATAATCACAGACATTGAAGCAATTAGCCAGATTGCAAACCATAGTTGCATATCGGTATGAACTGAACTTTGCTGGGCACGGATAAGGATCGCAGCGCATAGAGTCCCGATTATAGAGAAGATTGTATTGGCGGAGGGAGCAAGATAGTCTCGATAGGTAGCGCAAAAATGCTCCCACTCCCGTTCAGATTTTCCTGCATCGGATTGTGGATGTCTGCCCAGGAAAGCCCCTATGTGCTTTATCCTAGAATTGGCAGACATAATTTCAAGGTCAAAGTATATTGTTATCAAAGGTACAAAATATAAGAGCCAAAAGAGATCTTCTACCCCAAATCCAAAGTTTACGGATCCAATCCCAAAAAAGACAGTGATGAAAGCCAGTTTCTTTTTGACGAGTTCAGCGCGCTCGTTCTGAGTCCGTATCTTCTCTATGTGAAGTGTGTGCAGGAATTCCAGATCGATATTTTTCATCTTATCCATGTCTGGAGATACCTTAAAGCTTGCTGATTGGTTGCTATTTCAGTGTAGAGCAACTTCCCACTTCCACCCCATTGATGCAGCCTTGGCAAAAGCATCATCTGATTCTTCTTTAAGTCCGAGCTTATTGAGGACCTCCCCCTTGAAATGCCATGCGGCAGGATCTGAGGTATTGATCTCCAA
>JGI24134J36421_10000450_pt1 | contig 12782 bp, 8 predicted proteins | sample BarGraNGADG00312_FD_36421 | JGI IMG/M metagenome (IMG submission 36421) | reverse complement strand
AACCCGTACTCCCCCTCGTCGATCGGTGGCATCGGCTCTATCTACGAACCCCTGTTCTTCGTCACCAACATCAACAACAGCGCGCCCGTTCCGCTGCTCGGGACCAACAGCACCTGGAACAAGGAGGGCACCCAGCTCGACATCACGCTCCGCGACGGCGTGAAGTGGTCGGACGGCACGCCGTTCACGGCCAAGGACGTGAAGTTCACGTTCGACATGCTCCTCGCAAACCAGTCGCTGAACACGAGCGGCTTTGACGGCAAGGTCAAGGCCACCGACGACTCACACATCGTCATCACCTGGGCCCACGCGGCCTTCGTGGCGGGACCGAACGTACTGGGGCGGATCTTCATTGTCCCGGAGCACATCTGGAAGAGCGTCAACCCGAAGACTGACGTCATGCAGAAGCCAGTCGGCACCGGCGCCTTCTTGATGAGCAACTTCAAGCCCCAGGCGTACACCCTCTCCGCCAACCCCAACTACTGGGGCGGCGCGCCGGCAGTCAAGGCGATCCGCTACCTGTCGCTCTCCGGAAACACGGCCGGCGCCGACGCCCTCAAGGCCGGCACGATCGACTGGCAGACCGGCCCGGTCCCCGACCTTGCCCACGTGTCGAAGACCTACCCCGGCTACCAGGCCATCACGGTCCCGCAGAACCAGGCCGTTCTCGTCACCTGCTCGAGCGTCAATCTTGGTTGCACCGGTCCTCAGACCGATGTGAACGTGCGCAAGGCTATCTACTACGCACTCGACCGTAAGCAGATCAACTCGCTCGCCTTCCAGAACACCGCGAGCGACATCTCACCGACCTTCGCACTGCTACACAACCAGTCCAACACGATCTCGAGCGCCATCACCGAACGCACCGCACCCGACTCGCCCAACGTCGCCAAGTCCGCAGCCCTCCTCGAAGGTGCGGGCTGGGCCAAGGGATCCGACGGCTACTACGCCAAGGACGGCAAGANGCTCTCGCTCACGGTCGAGGTCGTCACCGGCTGGACCGACTACATCACCGCGATCGACCTCATGTCCCAGCAGCTCAAGGCCGCCGGCATCAAGGTAACCGCCTCGCAGTCCTCGTGGAACGAGTGGACTGACAAGAAGGGTAAGGGCAACTTCCAGCTGGCCATCGACGCTCTGGGCCAGGGCCCGTCCAACGACCCGTACTACTGCTACAACAACTACTTCAGCACCTCAAACACCGCAAAGGTGGGTACTTCGGTCTCGCTCAACATCGGTCGCTTCAGCGACGCCGATGTCGACAAGGCACTCAAGGAGCTCGAGCAGGCCAACCCGAGCGACACCACGACCCGGAACGCTCAGTTCGAGATCATCCAGAAGAGGATCGCCGAGAACATGCCATACATCCCCATCCTCACCGGTGGCACCACGAGCGAGTTCCACGCCGCGAAGTTCACGGGATGGCCGACGCTGGAAACATGTACGCCTTCCCTGCCGTCTGGGCGTCTCCCGACAACGCCCAGGTCTACAAGAAGCTCGTCCCGACCGGTAAGTAACGGACAGATCGTGCGCGAGGAGAAGTTCGTCGTGCGAAGGTTGGGTGGAGAATCGTGAACTACTTCATCCGAAAGCTGGGGTTCTACCTGGTTGCGCTGTGGGCGGCGCTGACACTGAATTTTCTTATTCCGCGTCTGTTGTCCGGCAACCCGGTGGACATCCTGCTCGCCAAGCTGCAGCAGCGCGGAGGCATGATTACTCCCAGCCCGCCGGTCGTACGAACTTCTCCTCGGGGGCGACTCCTCGCAGTCCTTGCCCGTGCAGTACTGGAACTACCTGATCAACATCTTGCACGGGGACCTCGGCGTGTCGGTGACGTACTTCCCCACAAAAGTCACCGCCGTCATCGGGTCGTCGCTGCCGTGGACGATCATGCTGGTGGGTATCGCCACCATCCTCGCGACCGTCATCGGCGTCTCCCTGGGTGCGATCGTCGGATGGAAGCGAGGGACGTGGCTCGACTCGCTCGTCCCGGCCACCACGGTGCTCTCCGCGGTGCCGTACTTCTGGCTCGCGCTCATCCTGGTCTACGTCTTCGCCTCGACCTGGAACATCTTCCCGGGCCAAGGAGGCTATGACGTCGTCCTGGATCCTGGCTGGAACAGGGAATTCATCATGTCAGCCCTCAAATACGGGTTCCTTCCCGCAGCGACGATCGTCATCGCCTCGCTCGGCGGCTGGCTGCTCGGGATGCGCAACATGATGGTGTCGACCCTCTCGGAGGACTACATCGTCACGGCGCAGGCCAAGGGCCTGAGCGAGGGCACAATCCTGCGCCACTACGCGGCCCGCAACGCCGTGCTCCCCTCGGTCGCCGGGTTCGCGATCTCCCTCGGGTTCGTCGTCTCGGGGTCAATCGTTACCGAACAGGTCTTCTCCTACCCGGGGATCGGTTCCAAGCTGCTCGCCGCCGTGACGAACAACGACTACGCGCTGATGCAAGGGATCTTCCTGTTCATCACGCTGGCCGTGCTCCTCGCCAACTTGATCGTCGACCTCTTCTACGGAGTCATCGACCCCCGCACGCGAGCCCGTAGCTGACCGGAGAGCAGACGACCATGACGAATATCACTCCCTCAATCGAGCCATCGGTGGCAGAGTCCATCGAGCAGACCACAGCCATCACCGCCGAGCAGGGCAAGAAGCCCCCCCGGTCTGCTTGGCGCATCATGCTCCCGAGCATGACCCCGTGGCTCGCCATCGGGCTCTTCCTGGTCATTGCCATCGTCCTGTTCGGGATCCTCGGGCCCCTGTTGGTGCAGGACCCGACGATCATCCGGAACGCCGGCCTGAAGGCGCCGTCCTCCGGACACATCCTCGGGACGACGCAGACGGGCCAGGACGTGTTCGCTCAGCTCGCCTACGCGACGCGCGGCTCCCTCGAGATCGGTCTGATCGTCGGCGTGCTCGCCACGATCCTGTCGGCGTTCTTCGGGATCTTTGGGGCCTACATCGGCGGGTTCGCAGACGAGTCCTTCTCGCTGATCTCCAACGTCTTCCTCGTGATCCCGAGCCTCCCGCTCGTCATCGTCATCGCGGGCTTCGTCCCGCAGGCCCAGCGCGGACTGTGGACGATCGCCGTCGTGCTGGCCCTCACAGGATGGGCAGCCTCCTCCCGGGTGCTACGAGCCCAGACACTCTCGATCCGTAACCGCGACTATGTCGCCGCGTCTCGCGTCGCCGGCGAGAAGCCATGGCGCGTGATCTCCGTGGAGATCCTGCCCAACCTGCTTCCCGTACTCGCCTCGCAGTTCGTGTTCGCCGTGATTTTCGCCATTCTCAGCGAAGCTGGCCTGTCCTTCCTCGGCCTCGGCGCCTCGAACTCCTCAACGCTCGGCACGATGCTCTTCTACGCACAGAACGGCTTCGCCCTTCCGCTCGGTGCATGGTGGTGGTTCGGACCTCCCGGACTCATCATCGCGATGTTCGGCATGGGGCTCTCACTGATCAACTTCTCGATCGACGAGATCATCAATCCGAAGCTCAAGAGCGCGCGCCTGCACCGCAAGCGCGCGAGGCTCGCGCGAAGGAGCGCATGATGTCGAACCCCGCCCCCACGACGCCCACGGTGCCCCCGGGCTCGAGGCGTCCCGCTGTCCTGACCGTCGAGAACCTCACGGTCGTCTACGAGGTCGAGCGCCCCGTGACCGCAGTCAAGAACGCGAGCATCTCCCTCGCGCCCGATGAGATCCTGGGCCTGGCCGGGGAGTCCGGTTGCGGCAAGACGACGCTCGCCTACGCGATCAACCGGCTGCACAAGCCGCCGGCTCACATCACCTCGGGCAAGGTCACGTTCCACGACCGCGACGGGAGCGACATCGACCTCCTCGCGATCGAGGCAGAGGAACTGCGAGCCTTCCGCTGGTCCAAGCTCTCGATGGTGTTCCAGGGTGCGATGAACGCGCTCAACCCCGTCACGAGCATCAAGGCCCAGCTCGACGACGTCCTCGTGGCGCACGATGTCGGCCTCAACAGGAAGCAGCGCCGCGCGCGGTGCGTCGACGTTCTGCAGCGTGTCGGGGTCGACCCCTGTGGCTGAACTCGTTCCCGCACCAGCTCTCTGGCGGTATGCGCCAGCGCGTCATGATCGCCATGGCCATGCTTCTCGAGCCCCAGGTCATGATCATGGACGAACCCACGACGGCGCTCGACGTCGTCGTGCAGCGCGACATCCTGCGGGAGATCGTGCGGCTGCGGGACGAGCTCAACTTCGCGGTCATCTTCATCACCCACGATCTCCCCCTCCTGCTCGAGATCAGTGACCGGATCGCCATCATGCTCGAGGGCGAGATCGTCGAGCTCGACACGGCGGACAAGATCTACCTGTCGCCGCAGCACCCCTACACGAAGAAGCTACTGGCGTCCTTTCCCAGCCTGAGCGGAAGCCGTGGCAGCTTCATCCGCACCGGCGTCGAGACCAAGAAAGAGGAGGAGGAGTCGGCATGACGAGCGTCGAGGTCAAGAATCTGACCAAGGACTTCACGGTTCGCGAGAAGTTCAAGCGGAAGAACTTCCGCGCCGTCGACAACGTGTCGTTCGACCTCTCCCCGGGCGCACCGTCGCTCTGGTGGGTGAGTCCGGCTCGGGCAAGTCGACGATCGCCCGGATGCTCGCCAAGCTCGAGAAGCCCACCTCGGGCGANATCAATGTNACGCTCGANGACCACACGCCTGTCANGGGCTCGATCTACCGTCGGCACGTCCAGATGGTCTTCCAGGACCCGTTCGCGTCGCTCAACCCGTTCCACTCGATCGAGCACCACATCGCTCGGCCGCTGCGGATCCACCACCGCGTCAAGGGGGCCGCACAAACCCACGAGCGCGTGCTCGAAATGCTCGAGCGAGTCAACCTGCTCCCTGCAGAGGACATAGCAGCCCGGCGTCCGCACGAGCTCTCCGGTGGTCAGCGTCAGCGCGTCGCGATCGCCCGCGCCCTCGCCCCCGGCGCGCAGGTGCTCATCGCCGACGAGCCGGTCTCGATGCTCGATGTGTCGATCCGCCTCGGCGTGCTCAACCTGATGGGACAGCTCCAGCGCGAAGACAACCTCGCGGTGCTGTACATCACGCACGACCTCGCGACCGCACGGCACTTCTCGGACGAGATCCTCGTGCTGTACCGCGGCCGTGTGGTCGAGCGAGGAAAGGCCGACGACGTGATCCTCAACCCCCAACACGACTACACCCGCCTCCTTGCCCTCGCGGCACCGGATCCCGAGAAGCTCGGCAAGGTCGTCTCGAGCGAGGCTGCTCCTGATCGCGACAGCCTCGACAACAGCATCTGCTACAACCACTTCACGAAGTCGTGGACGTCGGCGGACGGCTCCGAGTACGTCCCGGCTGTAGCACGCTGAATAGCTGACGCGTCGTCCGGCTTCTGGCTGAGCCGGCGCTGTCCCGGCAGTTCTGAGTCGGCGACGTGAGGGACCCGAGGAGTGCGTCCCGGGCAGGTTGTTCCCCAATCAGCTCCGCATCGAACATGCGCCCTCCCTGTGCGTCCTCGACATCAGCTTGGCGCGAGCCAGCCGGGCGCCGAGGACCGTACTACTCGCGGATCACCGCGACCGAGCCCGCCTCGAGCTCGACGCGACCGACGTGCGCCAGGCCCGTGAGGAGGTCGACGCCGGAAGCCTGCGCCCAGCCGTCGTCGTCGGAGTGGTTGATCAGGAACAGGTACGACGACGACTCGGACGAGCGCCGCACCGCCTCGACACCGCGGGAGACGAGCGCCGCCGGCGTCACGGCCGAATCGGCAAGAATCAAGTCCGCGAGCTCACCGAGGCTCGCCTCGTCGAGATCGGCCGAGAGGTACCAGGCGCTGCCGGCGCCGACGGCACGGCGGGTAATGGCCGGGTGCCCNGCGACGTCGCCGGAGGCGTAGCCCGCCACGACGTCGGCCCCGTCGGAGCGCATGAGCTCAGTCCAGCGCGTCGCGCGCCACCCGTTGTCGAGCTCGACGCTTTCGTCGACGTCGAGCGGGTAGAACTCCTCGCTCGTGACTCCGAGCAGCTCGCGGAAGGCGCCAGGAAAGCCACCTATACGCACGGTGTTCACGGGGTCGACGATCCCCGAGAACCACGTCACGAGGACGGTCCCGCCGGCCTCGGCGAACTCCGCGACCGCCCGGGCGTTCTCGTCCGAAACGAGGAACAAGCCGGGCACGACGACGAGCTTGTAGCCGCCGAGGGGCGACCAGGCAGGCAGGACGTCGACGGTCACCGCTCGCTCGAAGAGGCAGTTGTGCAGGGCGCGCGCCGAGTCCGCGTAGCTCGGGCTGTTGATCGGCTTGAGACCGCTGCGCAGGGCCCAGCCGGCCTCGTTGTCGTGCAGCATCGCGACCTGCACGCCAGCCACCCGGGTTCCCTTGACCTCGGAGATCCGCTCGAGATGTCCACCGAGGGCACAGATGTCCGAGAAGATCCGGGAGCTCGCCCCGGCGTGCGGGAGCATCGCCGAGTGGAACTGCTCGGTGCCGGAGCGCGACGCCCGCCACTGGAAGTACATGACGGAATCCGAGCCGCGGGCCACGTGGCCCAGTGCGTGACGGATCCGCTCACCGGGCTTCTTGGACAGGTTGATCTGGTGCCAGCTCGCCGAGCCCGCGGCGTGCTCCAAGAGCATCCACGGGGCACCGTCGCTCATCCCGCGCATGCGGTCACCGGCGAACGCGAGGTCCTGGTGACGCAGTGGATCGGGACCGTAGGTGTAGTGGTCGTTCGCGACGATGTCCATCTCGGGCGCCCAGCGGGCGTAGTCCACGACGTCGGGACCGAGACCCACCATGAAGTTGGTGGTCACCGGCAGNTCAGGGGTGTGACGGGCGATGATCTCCTTCTCTGCGCGGTACTGGCCGAGCAGCGCGTCGGAGGAGAACCGCTCGAAGTCNAGCANCTGACCGGGGTTGTGAGCCGTCCTGCCCGAGGGAGTCGTGATCTCCTCGAANGAGGAGTACGTGTTGCCCCAGAACGCCATGCCCCACGCAGCGTTCACCGCCTCGATGCTNCCGTAGCNGTCGGNNACCCACGCCCTGAAGCAGTCGTTCGAAACCCGGCAGTGGCACCGCGCGTTGCCACCGCCGAGCTCGTTGCTCACGTGCCACATCGCTACCGCAGGGTGACCCGCGACGTGCGCGGCGAGCTTGTCGACGATACGCGCCGAGTACTCGCGGAAGACAGGCGACGACGGGCACCAGCCCAGGCGTCCACCGGGCGCAAGCGGGTGACCAAACTCGTCCTGCGGGAGGATCTCGGGGTGCAGACGGTGCAACCACATGGGCACGGCAGCGGTGGGAGTCGCGAGATCCACCCGGATGCCGTTCTCGTGGAGCAGGTCGAGCATCCCGTCGAGCCACGTGAAGTCGAACTGACCTTCGCGCGGCTCGTGGACGATCCAGGAGAAGACCCCGAGGGTGATCAGGTTGACCCCGGCCTCGCGCATGAGGGCCATGTCCTCGATCACCACCTCCCGGGGCCACTGCTCCGGGCTGTAGTCCCCGCCAAAGGAAAGACCGGACGTCGGCCATACGCCCGTGGTCATCCGGCAACCTCGAGCTTCAGCACACGTGCTGAGGGCGCCTCGACGGACACCGTCACGGTCAGCTCGCCAGCGGCGGCGTCCCACGACCAGTCCCAGCCCGCTTGCCTGCTCGGGAAGAACGAAGCCACGGAGAGCTCCGTGCCGCGCAGTGTCGGGAGCGGGAGAACGACCTGCTCCCCCGCTCCCGGACGGCGCCAGACAGTCAGGTAGGCGCCGTGGTCCGCGACATCGAGCCCGAGGCAGACCCAGGAATCCTCCCAGTCCGGGAAGGCCGAGCGGCCAGAACGCGTGACTGCGCTCGATGTCCGCGACCACCACCTTCTGCGCGGCGACGCCCTCGCGCACCATCTCGACCTCGTCCGGGCTCATCCGGTTGAGGTACCCCGAGAGATACATACGACCCAGGATCGCGTTGACGAGAGACAGGGTCAGGAGCTCGGGCTCCATGCCCGCCTGCGGGTAGGCCCAGTTGCCGGCCTGCTCAGGCAAGAGCGATGCGGGCGCCGCGGCGGCGATCGACGCGTATATGACCGGGTCCTGCTGGTCCGAGGTCGACTGCATGTGCAGCCGCGACATCATCGCGTAGTCCATGCGCATCGCACCGGACGCACAGTTCTCGATCAGGAGGTTCGGGTGACGCGACTGGACGGCGTCGAGCCACCTGAGGAGGGCACGGTTGTGCTCGAGCAGACCGTGGCCGGGGGCCTCACCATTCAGGTCAGAACCGGCCCCGGTCATCGTGTTGTAATCCATCTTGAAGAACTCGACGCCGTAGTCCGCGACGAGCCGGTCGACCACCGAGTCGAGGTGTGCACGGGCCGCCGGGCTGCGCAGGTCGAGGAGGTGACGGCCATGCTCGGCGACGCGGATCCCGCGACGGGAGAAGAAAGCGTCATCGGGCAGAGTCGCGGCAAGCGGAGAGTTCACGCCGATGACCTCGGGTTCAAGCCACAAGCCGGCAACCATGCCGCGCTCGCGGATGTGATCGATAACCTCGGTGATACCGCCCGGGAAGCGGCCGGGTGCGGGCAGCCACTCGCCGACTGTGTCCCACCAGTGACCCTCCGCGTACCAGCCCGCGTCGATGCAGAAGTACTCGGCGCCAACCTCGGCGGCGGCGTCGATGAGCGGGAGCAGCTTCTCCGTCGTCGGGTTTCCCATGAGGGTGTTCATATAGTCATTGAAAACCACGGGAAGACGACGGTCGGCCGCGCGGACGGCGCGGATCGCGCGGCGCTGGTCCGTGAGCACGGCGAATGCCTCGTCGAGGCCACCGCGGGCGACCACCATCGAGGCGGGCACAGAGATGAACACCGTGCCTTCGGCGACCTCGGTGCTCCACTGATGCTCCTGGTCCGTGGGGCCGGACAACAATAGGTAGGCGCCTGTGCGCGTCTCACCCAGCTCGTAGAGCCACGGCCCGTTGTGCTCGATCTGCCACGCGAGGGCGTAGGGGAACGTGCGGGACAGCAGGACGCCGGTCGGAAGCTTCTCGCCCGTGGACCACGACCCACGGTTGGTCACGACGCAGCGGCTACGTGGAGGGTGGTGCTGGATTTCGCGGTCTATCCGGGCCAGACCCATCTCGCGCAGGGGGCGGGTCAGCCAGCGGCTCTCAGCGACCCAGTCGTTGTCGCCGTAGACGAGGTCGAACCCATCAACGTCGGTCGCGGAGTCGACGAGGTAGGCACCCGTGGCAAGCGTCGAGACGAAATCGAGCATGTACGAGCCCGAGCCGGCGACGGTGACCTCGGTCCATGTGCGGAACCCCGAGATCCCGTCGCGTGCCACGAATACGCTCGTGACCTGCAAGCCCGTGGCCTCATCGGCCTGGATGATGCGCAGCTCGGCGACGTCCTCGCCCCGCGTCTCCTCGTGACCGATGTAGCGCAGCGACCTGCTGAGCACGGTGTCGACGTGGCGGAAGCTCCCGGGGAAGCGACCGTGGCCCATCGCCGAGAGCTCCACGAGCGGCTGATCAACGGTGGGGCCTCCGGTCGACGGGTCCGATTCGACGGGAAAGCCCGCCGCCGTACTGATTGAACCCAGCGAGACTGACGCGTCAGTGCCGTAGGAGAACTGGAGACGGAGCGACGAAGCACCCCAGATGAGAGTCGACATTGAACACTAGCCTCTGCGTTCGGCGGTGAAAACTGACCGTATCCCCTGGCCGCGTCGGGAAGAGACGCCCAACGACGAGTGGGCTGGTAAACCATCTTCTCGCCCTTGGCACTACCTCCATCTGGGCAAATCGACCCGCTCGGGTTGGTCTCGACGGCCAAGCCGAGGACTTCTACTTGACCCGTGTTACATACTTAACCCGATGAAGAAAGTGGTCAAGCGCGCTGACCTGGCTGGCGCCACCAGGGGGGACGATATCTTGAACGCAACTGATACGAGACGTGGCGAAGGTCCAGTGAGCGGACAGGTGAGGGGGATGTCCCACAAGAACAGCAGGTCGGTCGTCCTGGACGTCATTCGGGCGGCGGGCACCATCAGCCGGGTCGGCCTCACGCAGGCCACAGGCCTGACCGGCGCTACCATCTCGACCGTCGTGCGGCGTCTGATCAATGACGGCCTGGTCCTCGAAACCGGGCGGGCGGAATCGACCGGCGGCAAGCCGCGGGTGCTGTTGCAGCTCAACCAGTCCTCGCGCTTCGCCGTGGGAGTAAACCTCGACCACTCGGGCATCTCGTACGTGCTGACCAACCTGGGTGGGACGGTCGTCGCCCGCATGTCGCGGACCGGTGCGGGCGGTGACGACCCTGCGGTGGTGGTAGCCCGCATGGCGCGTGAGGTTGATGCACTGATCGAGGGCGTCGGCGTCGACCGCACGCGCATGCTCGGCCTCGGGCTGGTCTCGCCCGGCCCGTTGACGCCCACCGGTGGGATGCGTCTGACGCCACCGTCGATGCGGCACTGGGAGGACTTCCCGCTCGACCGTGCGCTCGAGGAGGCCACCGGGTTCCCGGTCACGCTCGACGACGACGCCACGGCGTCGGCGATCGGTGAGTACTGGTCCGGTGGGGTCGGGGCCGCCACGACCTTCGCCGCGGTGTTCATGGGTACCGGCATCGGCGCCGGTCTGCTGGTGAACGGGAGTGCGTACCGGGGCGCGAGCGGCAACGCCGGCGAGATCGGGCACATCTGCCTAGACCTCGAGGGCCCCGAGTGCTGGTGCGGTGCGCGCGGGTGCACCGAAGCGATTGCTGGCCCGGCCGCGGTCGTCGCGGCCGCTCGCGCGGATGCCGCTATCGCACAGGCAACCGGCCTCGACCACGCGGCGGACCACCCGCGCTCGTCGATCGCGGCGGATTTCGCGGCGGTCGCGCGCGCCGCGCGTCGCGGTGACGGCGGTGCGCGCGACCTGCTCGAGATGTCTGCGCGCTACCTCGCCGTCGCGACCCGCACCCTCGCGAACATCATGGACCTCGAGCTCGTCGTGCTCACCGGCCCGAGCCTCGCGATCGCCGGTTCCATCTACCTGCCGGTGGTCCAGGCCGAGCTCGACCGGTCCTTCTTCGCGCGGGCGACCCACACGGTCACGGTCCAGCTCTCGCGCGCCGCGGCCATGGCCGCCGCGATTGGGGCGGCGGCGACCGTGCTGCAGTCCGAGCTCGTGCCCCTGCGCCAGGGCCTGCGCCTCCCGAGCAATCTCGCGAGCTCCGAGCTCGTCCCGGCCCGCGCAAGTGCGATCTGATCCGTCGGCAACCCGTCGGCAACCCGTCGGCATCAGGTCCGTAGCGGCCACCGGCTCGCACCAACACCCCTCCCTCCCGAAAGGGCGACATCCATGCCCCTGTTCGACCTCGACCGCACCGCACTGGAGACCTAACTCCCGGACGTCGACGAGCCCGCGGACTTCGACACCTTCTGGGTTGACACGCTCGCCGAGGCACGGACGCACGACCTCGGGCTCAGGCTGACGTCGGTCGACACCGGTCTGTCCCTGGTCGACGTGTTCGACGTCGAGTTCGCCCGTTTCGGGGGGCACCCAATCAAGGCCTGGCTCACGCGGCCGGCTGGGGACGGACCCGCGGGCCTGCGTCCCGCCGTCGTTGAGTACAACGGCTACGGCGGCGGGCGCGGGCTCCCGCACGAGCACCTCGCCTGGGCCGCCGCGGGCTACGTCAGCTTGTTGATGGACGCGCGCGGCCAGGGCAGCCGCTGGGGCGCCGGTGGCGACACGCCCGACCCGGTCGGCGCCGGTCCGGCTACGCCCGGATTCATGACACGCGGGATCCTCGATCCCGCCGATCACTACTTCCGTCGCGTGTTCACCGATGCGGTACGCGCGGTCGAGGCCGTCCGCGCCGTCGCGGGCGTCGACTCGGCGCGCGTCGCCGTCGCCGGCGGGAGCCAGGGCGGCGGCATCGCCCTCGCGGCCGCCGGACTGGTCCCGGACCTGATGGGGGTGCTGCCCGACGTGCCGTTCCTGTGCCACTTCCGCCGCGCGGTCGACCTGTCGGACCGGGAGCCCTACATAGAGATCACGACCTACCTGTCCGTGCACCGCGCCCAGGTCTCGGCCGTGTTCCGCACGCTGTCCTACCTCGACGGCGTGAGCTTCGCGCGCCGCGCGACCGCCCCCNCGTCGCACCCTGGGGCCGTGCCGCCCAATGCATCCGGGCAGCAACCGACCTCCTGGCCGCACAGCGCGACCCCGGCGGGCTGGCTCGCACCCCGGACGCCGTGATCCTCGAGCACCCCGCATCCCGCACTGCCGGTCTGGCCCGCGTCGGCGACCTCACCGGGGCGCTGCTTTCGATGGAGGACACCCTGGGCCTGCGCGCAGCCCAAGCCGGCGCTTCATGGGCCGAGGTGCGACGCTGGCTCCCCGGCATGGGCCACATCCGCTCCCACGCCCGCGCCACCGCCAAGAATCATGACGCGGGACAACCGGAACCCAAGCGGCAAAGAGGGGTCGACTTTGGCCCGGCGTTGACAGCCCTGCCGGTTGCCGCGTGGTCGGGCAGCATCGCGGCTGGCGTCGCTGATGGACGACGTCGCCCTGATGCCGCCGACCCCGCGGGTGAACCACTTCGGGGGCGTCGCGTTCGCCTCAGCCGCGACGCCCGACGACGCTCAGGCGAGCCCGTACGGCAGGTCGTTGCTCGCGGCGATCTCAAGCAGACGGTTGTACTTGGCCACCCGTTCCCCGCGCGCCGGTGCACCGGACTTGAGCTGGCCGCAGCCGGCGGCCACCGTGAGGTCGGCGATGAAGCTGTCCGC
>JGI24134J36421_10000443_pt1 | contig 12854 bp, 11 predicted proteins | sample BarGraNGADG00312_FD_36421 | JGI IMG/M metagenome (IMG submission 36421) | reverse complement strand
TGATAATTTCCGGAGGAAATGTTGACTTCAGAAAGCTTCCGTTCTAACTCTTCTTTTTGAAATATGCAACTATGGGATAATGATCGGAGTATTTGATTCTGATTATTTCGAAATAGCTGTTAATTAGCTTATTATCATAGAGTATGTAATCAATTCTATTTGGCGGATAATTACCTCTATAGGTAAACCCTGCGCCATATCCCGAATTAACAAATGAATCATTTAGTCCTTTGCGTATCTTTCTGTATGAGTAAGATACAGGGGTGTCGTTAAAATCACCTGCTACAATAACAGGAAATGGAGATCTGTTAATATGATCCTTTACAACCTGCGACTGAAGTGCTCTTCTTATGAACCCAGCCTTTAGGCTAACATACAGACCCTTAACCTCATTCATTGTTTCTTTATTCTCGGGCAAGGTCATCTCCTCTATGAATGAACGTTCCATTTTCTGAAGTCTGAATGACTGAAGATGGTTATTATAGATCCTGAAAGTGTCTTTGCCGATCAATACATCGGTATAAATTGAAAGGCTTGAAGAGGCAGGATGAATTATTTCTCCTTTTTTTACAATCTGGTATTTACTGAACGTGGCAATGCCGTAAAATCTGTTCTTTCCGCGACCAAGCACTTTGACGTGGGCGAAGTATTTACCTCCAAGCGCCTCTGTAAATGCAGCTTCTTTTACATCCGGATTACCTAATCCAAAAAACTCCTGTATACAAAGGATATCGGGTTTTTGAGCCTTAAGGAACGCAAGAATATTTTTTTCGGAATTTGAACTGGACTTATTCTCAAAATAATTAAAAAGCCGTACGTTGTAGCTAATGACTTTAAAAGTATTTGCCTTATTACTGGCAGGTTTTATAAGCTTTATATAATTTGAAAAGTGAGTAAACCCAATTGCAATTACAACTATTGATATAAAGGCTTCAAATCTTAACATCATTGCCCAGATAATTACCAGAACTATGTTCGCCAGGAGAAGATATGGATATCCAAGACCAAAAAAAGCCGGAAGGGCAAAATCACCCGGGCTAATATGTACGGCAAGATATGATATAAGGAGTGTAAGAGCAAAAAATGCATTTACAAATAACAGAATCTTGTATAGAATATTTTTCAAAGAGAATAATGTATAAATACGAAATTACCTGAATTTTGGGACAATTACGGCACTCGACCCGCATTTTTCCTTAGATGAAGGTCATTTTTTCTTTTGACTTTCATTGAAAAGGGTCTCTTTCTCTTCTTTAGTCAGGCTGTCATATCCGCCTTTTGAAATTTTGTCAAGTATGCTGTTTACCCGTGCCTGATACTCTACTTTAATTTTGTTATACTCGTATTCAGTTGCCACCTTTTTGTGAGTGACTTTGAGCTTGCGCCGGGGTTTAAAAAGTGTTGCAAAAAAATCTATTATTCTGTTCATACCTTTGCCTATATCTCTTCCCTGTCTTAAGTTAAGTGTGTAAAAATACCCAAAGAATGCACCACCTATATGAGCTAGCTTTCCTCCGGAATTTACCGAAAAATCCATAATTGACGTAAAAACAAAAATTGCCAGAGCCAGATATTTTATCTTAACCCTTCCGAATAAAAAGAGTTGAACAGTATAATCCGGAACATAAGCAGAAATAGCAATAACTACTGCCATAACCGAAGCCGAGGCTCCTATTGCGACTGATTCTGCAACCACTCCTGAAAATGCAGGGAAAATATTAAATGACAATATGTAAACCAGAGCACCGCTAATTCCGCCAAGAAGATATACGGCGACCAGTTTTCTCTGATCGAGATATTCAAGAAAAATAATGCCAAACCAATAGAACCATAGCATATTGAACAGGATATGCCAGATATCTTTGTGAACAAACATATAGGTGATTAGTGTCCATGGTCTGGTAAGTAATATGCCCAGGGAAGATGGTACAGAAATAAGATTAAGAGTTTTTTCTGAGATTTCAGAACTCTTAAGCAGGAACCCTATAAGTGCTATAAAAGTAATGAGAAGGAATACTGCAATATTTATGTAAATCAGCCTGTTAAGACTACTTCCGGTACTGAAAGTTTTCTTTATTTCGTCCCACATTCCCATTAATATAGCGTATTTGTGGTTTTTCTCCAGTACCGGATAAGAAGGTATCCGAATAACATACCCCCAAGATGAGCAGCATGAGCAATATTACTGCCTGGTTGAGTTACTGCCATATATAGCTCAATAGCACCATAACCTATTACGAGATATTTGGCTTTGATTGGCATAGGTGGAATGAGAAGCATAAGCTGAGTGTTTGGAAAGAGTACTCCGAAAGCCAGCAGAACACCAAATATTGCACCGGAAGCGCCAACAGTTGGTGTATTAAGCAGCATTTGCAGTTTTAACATTGTGGGATCACCAAAACCTTGTCCCTGTTTAAATAAGGTAGTCCCTTCATTCAGTACAAGCTGAAGGTTTTCTGAACTCAGGCTTTGTGCCAGGTGATTGTATTGAAATGCTATAACAGCTTCGTGTGTAACTGCCGCTCCAAGTCCGCAAATAATATAATAGATGAAAAAACGTTTTGGTCCCCACACATTTTCAAGCACCTGACCGAATATGTAAAGAGCATACATGTTGAACAAGATATGCCAGAAACCACCATGCATAAACATGTGAGTGATAATCTGCAAGGGCATGAATTGTTCCGATTTTGGGAAATATAGACCCAGCAAACTGTTAAGATCAACCCCGAAAACCCTTTCAGCAGCGTAAGTAGCCAAGAGCATCAGAACATTGATCATTATGATATTTTTTACAACCGGGGGTAATCCGAAAAAGCCTCTTCCAAATCCGTTCATCTATGCGTTTTTAATGTGGTTTTTAATCTTCAATTGTTGGGCCAAAGATAAGCTCATTCACTTCACCAGCCAATTTGTCATTGATTTTATTTGAATCTCTTATCAATATCCTCCAGAGTAATGATGCTTATCACAGGCTTCCCCTTGGGAGAATAGTTTGGTGACTGACAGGCAAAAAGGGTATCGAAAAGATTCTCCATTTCGCTATGAATCAATACTTTCCCGTAGAGTATTGCTGAAGCGCCTGCCATGGCAGCTGCAATCTTTTCTTTTGCTCCTGTCGCAGGATCTGCCTGAGTGTTTTTATAGTCCTCAAGTATTATCTCCAACATTTCCAGTGGATCTGATGAATCGCTGCCTGCCGGTTTTCCGTTGATAGTAATCTTGTTTTTGCCGGAATGTTGAATACTGAATCCAAGCAATTCCAGCTCAGCTTCTATTTCTTTTACAATAATATAATCAGAAGGATTAAGTTCTGCAGTCACCGGAAACATATCGGNCTGACTTACANCACGGTTGTTACTGAGACAATCGAGAAACCTTTCGTAAAGGACTCTTTCATGCGCTCTCTTCTGATCAATCAGCATAAGTCCTGATTTGACAGTACAGACTATATATTTGTTTTTAATCTGGAAGAATTTTCTCTCTGACTCTCTGATCTTTTCAAATTGCTGTGGATTTTCNTTTTCTTTTTCAAGAGAGGAATAAAGTTTTTCCCAATTTGCAGTATTCTCTTTTTCAAAGCGTTCAATAAACCCGGGTCTTTCATTATTCCTTTCCCCGGTTTCAAATGGATTATACTGAGTATTGATCTCAATTCTGGGTTGCTCCGGAATGTGACCAGAAGAACTTCTTACCGGTATATCTATGAGCGCTTCATTTTCAAAATCAAGTGACGGGATAATATTGAAACGCCCCAGTGCTTCTCTTACCGAGGCCAGAAGTATTTTCCATATTGATCTCTCATCCTCAAATTTGATCTCGGTTTTTGTAGGATGAATATTTATATCTATCGATGCCGGATCGGCCTCCATGAATATAAAATATGAGGGTATTGCTTCGGAGGGAAGGATATTCTGATAAGCTTCAACAACTGCTTTATGGAAATAGGGATGTTTCATAAACCGGTTATTCACAAAAAAGAATTGTTCCCCGTATGTTCTTCGGGCATTCTCGGGTTTCCCTATAAATCCTTTTATGTTAATGAGACTTGTATCGGTATCAAGTGTAATGAGGTCCTGATTGATCTGTTTTCCAAATACCGCTATTATACGCTGTCGTAAGTTACCTGACGCAAGATTGTATATCTCGTTGTCGTTATGATGAAGAGAAAAGCGGATATCGGGATGCGCCAGAACAATTTTTTGAAATTCATTTACAATATGTCGGATTTCTGTGTTATCCGATTTAAGGAATTTTCGTCGGGCGGGAATATTAAAATATAGATTTTTAACTGAAAAACTTGAACCTACAGGGCAGCTGCAAGGCTCCTGAATTTCAACCTTAGAGCCATTAATTACAACGAGGATTCCTGTATCGGTTTCTTCCCTGCGGGTTCTAAGTTCCACCATTGCTACCGCAGCTATAGAAGCAAGCGCTTCTCCACGAAAGCCTTTTGTAGTAATTGAAAAAAGATCCTGTGCTGTGGTTATTTTTGATGTTGCATGCCTCTCGAATGAAAGCCTGGCGTCGGTCTCCGACATCCCTGCTCCATCGTCAATGACNTGGATTAATGTTTTCCCCGAGTCTTTAATAATTACACTTATTTTCTTTCCTCCGGCATCAACAGAGTTTTCCATCAACTCCTTTACCACAGAAGCCGGCCTTTGTATAACTTCTCCTGCAGCAATCTGGTTGGCTACCGAGTCGGGCAAAAGCTTTATTACATCAGGCATCAAAAGAATTTATTTTGCAAATATATAAATAATTGGTACATAACCTTTCTGAATATATCAGGCTCAGCTATGACTTAACAATAGTGATTATTAACGTTCAGATGATTATCTTTGAATAAAATTTCGCTAAAATGAAAAAATTGTTTAATTATTTAATTGTTGTTTTATTCTTTGTTCTGGTTGGTTTTTCATGCAAATCAGAAAAAAATGCAATTAAAGTAATGACATTGAACATACGATATGATAACCCGGGTGACAGTATTAACACCTGGTCTGACAGGGCCTCTCAGGTTAGTAATTTTATATTGAATGAAGAGCCGGATATTATAGGCATGCAGGAAGTTTTGGAGAGCCAGTATGAAGTGCTGGATTCCGTTCTGCCTGAATACACTTCGATTGGCGTAGGTAGTAGCGATGGGGCGAAAGAAGGAGAAATGAACCCTATTTTCTTCAGGAAGGAGAAATTTGATATGGTCAGAAATTTAACCTTCTGGCTCTCAGACACCCCTGAAGTTCAGGGTTCTATAGGATGGGGATCATCACTTCCCCGAATTGTAACCTGGATGGAGCTTGTCGATAAGAACAGTCACGAGCATTTTTTCTATTTTAATACACATTTTGCGTACGATTCCGACTCTGCCCGGATTATGAGCTCAAAAATTCTTTTAAGCAGTGTTGAAAAGATTTCAGAAGGTTTCCCATTCATTATTACCGGTGATTTCAACATGCCACTCACCAGCACAGGTTATAAGATATTAACTGGTCCGGCTGAAAGTGTACCATTATTTAAAGATGCATATTCCATTTCAGAAAAGAGACCATCAGGTCCTTCTTATACGTTCAATGGTTTTTTCGATAAACCCGGTACTGACAGAATAGATTATATTTTTGTAAAGAACGGTATGAAGGTGTTGGAACACAAAACTGTAGTAAAAAAGGATAAGGGGATTTTTATATCGGACCACTGGCCTGTGGAAGCGACTATACAGATAATAAAAAAATAGAATATTGATTTAGGCTGTCTTTCTGTAACGTCTTACTGCAAGTGTTGAAAAACTTATTGCGAGTACGGCTAAAGAGGTTAGTTCTGTGCTTATATCTGATATGGTTGATCCTTTCAGCATCACCATTCTGTTTATCCGCATAAGATAGGCGACAGGATTTATAAGGTTAAAGTCCTGTGCCCATTGTGGCATGCTTTCATAAGGGGTAAAGATACCACTCATAAGGATGAAAATTATCATACAGAAGAAGGCGACAAACATATACTGTTGCTGGGTTCCTGAGAAAGTCGAAATGAAAATAGCCAGCCCCAGTACGGCGATCAAAAAAAGTGTCGCCCCAAAGAACATAAGCAGGATACTTCCAGCGAATGGTACTCCGAATGCCAGTCTGCCCATCACAAGTCCAAGAGTAAGGTCTACCAGTCCGATTAACAGAAACGGGACCATTTTAGCTATAATAAACTGATATTTTTTTACCGGAGTAACGTTGATCTGTTCAATCGTTCCTATTTCTTTTTCCCGTACCATGTTTAACCCTGCCAACAGAAATCCGATAGCGGTAACAAGTATTACCAGAATACCTGGAAGCATGTAATACTTATAGTTCAGCATTTCATTGTACCAGTATCTGTTTGTTATCAGTATTTGTGGGGGAGGAGTAAATGTATTAGTATTAATGTTTTTTGTGATAAGGTCAATATTGTAATCGCGGATAACTCCATTCAGGTAAGCCCATGAGAGCTCAGCAGAGGAGGTATTTATGGCATCAATGGTGGCAAGTAGTTTCCCTGAACCGCCATTTCCTATATCCTTACCAAAACCGGAAGGTATCTGAAGTATAACACTGCATTTATTCTTATGAAGCAGATTGTTTGCCTCAATTTCAGAAAAGGTGGAAAACGAAACTTTAAAAAATGTGGATCCTTCAAGTTTACTGATAAGCCCTCTTGATTCTGAGGTCATATCTCTGTCAATTATTGCCAGCCGGACATTCTTAATCTCAAATGTTATTGCAGGAACCAGTATAAGCATCTGAACAATAGGAACGGCGAATATAGCTTTCGAAATAAACTTATTCCGGAAGATCTGTATAAACTCTTTTCTTATCAGATATAAAATTGTCCTCATTATATTACATTAACCGTTAACTTTTCTCCTATTATTTCATGTCGAACGACTCACGACTCACGACGCACGGAAAACCAGTCTCTCTTCTTCCCTGCTTCGTGCGCCTTGTGCCGTGTGTCGTTCTACTCCAGCCTTATCTTAAAATTCCGTACGCTTAACCCTATAAAAACCAATGTCATAACAATAAGGATAAGTGTCTCTTTCCATATATACATCAACCCAGTACCTTTTATCATAATATTTTTGATTATTATAATGAAATATCTGGGAGGCATTATCATACTTACATAATCATATATTTTTGGCATGTTTTCAATAGGAAATATAAACCCCGACAGGAGAATGGTTGGTAACATCAATCCAATCAGTGAGATAAATATAGCTTGCTGCATGTTCTTCGATACTGTGGAAATAAGAATTCCCAACGATAAACTCATTAGAATATAGAGCATGCATTCCGCGAGAAGCAGCGTCAGACTCCCTTTCACCGGGAGTTCGAATACAAGCCACGAGAGTACCAGAATAAGTAAAACATTTATGAAGGAAAGTATAAAATATGGAACTACTTTTCCAAGTATTATCTGAAATGGGCGAAGAGGGGATACGAGCAGTACTTCCATTGTTCCGAACTCCTTTTCCCGGGTTATTGTAACTGATGTCATAAGGGCGCAAATGAGTATAAGGATTAGAGTGATTACCCCCGGGACAAACATATAATGGCTTTTCAGGTTAGGGTTATAGAACATTTTTACTTCAGGTTTTATACGCAATGAATTATTTGGCGCCTGTCCTGCCATTTCCATTGTGAAATCATTAACAATAGCTGTTGTATAATTTGTTACAAGGGTAGCAGTGTTAGGCTCCGAACCATCTGCAATTATACTCAGAGAGGCTTTCCCTTCGCTTAAAAGTCTTTTCCCAAAGCCCTCCTCAAAAATGATTACAGCTTTGGTTTTCCCTTTCTTAAATACGTTGTCGATGTCATCGTAATACAACAGATTTTCAGTTCTTTTAAAGAAGCCCGAAGAGATAATTTTATTTGTTAAGTTCTCAGTAATTTCATCATGTGATAAATCAAGAATTGCAACCCCGGCATTTTTGATATCCATGCTTACTGCGAATCCAAATATCAGAATCTGGGCTGCAGGAATCCCGAATAAGATAAAAAGAGTCCTGTAGTCCCTGAATATGTGCAGGAATTCTTTTTTTATAAATCCCAGAAAACGTTTCATAGTTATCTATTAGCCTGTTTATTATACAAAAACATTCAATCTCCCTGGTATTTGCCCCCCTGTTCCCCTAAAGGGGGGTTAAATCCCTACATATATGAGTATTAGCCCCCCTTCAGGGGGGTTGGGGGGCTGCCGGGTCTCGCAATCTTAATAAACACTTCCTCAACCGTTGTCGCATTATACTGATTCTTAAGATTTTCCGGAGTATCAAGAGCAACTATTTTTCCTTCACTCATTATCGATATCCGGTCGCAATATTCGGCCTCATCCATATAATGTGTTGTTACAAATATTGTTATTCCGCGTGCTGAAGTCTCATAAATCATCTCCCAGAATTGTCTCCTTGTAATTGGATCAACTCCTCCGGTAGGTTCATCAAGAAACACAATCTTTGGTTCGTGCAGAACAGCCACGGAGAAAGCAAGCTTCTGCCGAAGCCCAAGCGGAAGGTCTGCTATTATTCTGTTTTCATATTCCTGGAATTTAAGCTTTGCCAGGAGTTCAGATATTCGCTTCCTGATAAGTTTTTTTTTCATCCCATATATTCCCCCATAAAGGATGATATTTTCTTTTACAGTCAAATCCTCGTAAAGTGAGAATTTCTGAGACATATAACCTATATTTTTTTTTATTTGTTCGGATTGTCTGTATGCATCAAATCCGGCAACCTTAACCTCACCTGATGTAGGCTTGGAAAGACCAGAGAGTATACGGATAGTTGTTGTTTTTCCGGCCCCGTTCGCACCAAGAAATCCGAATATCTCACCTGCAGCAACCTCAAAATTAAGGTTATCATTGGCTATGAAACTGCCAAATTTCTTCATCAGATTTTTAACCGATATAACGTTTTCACTCATATATTTTCCATAAGTTCCAGAAACCTATCCTCTATACCGGCTTCGGCTTCCTGTACAACAGCATCCGCCAGTCCTTGCTTAATTAGAAAGTCATTCAATGTGTTATCAACAATGTCATTTTTAAATGTAACATGAACTGAATCGCCGAAGGGATATGCCGTATGTGTTCCCGGATAATCCCTCAGGGTATTTAACAGCTTGTATTTTTCGTGCGATCGCACCATGAAAAGTTTTCTGCTGAAGCCCTCCCTTATCTTTTGCGGAGTATCGATCGATAATATTCTGCCATTTTGTATCAGTGCAACCCTGTCGCAACGCATTGCTTCATCCATATATGGTGTCGATACTAAAATTGTAATATTGTGTTTTCGAAGCTTTGCGAGCATATTCCAGAACTCTGATCTCGATACTGCATCTACACCTGTTGTTGGTTCATCAAGGATAAGAAGCCTTGGTTTGTGAATCAGAGCACAGGAGAGGGCCAGTTTCTGCTTCATTCCGCCAGAGAGTTTTCCTGTAAGTCGCTTTTTGAATGGTTCAATGTGAGAATAGATGTCAGAAATCAGGTCATAGTTTTCAGCTACTGTGGTACCGAACACTGTTGCATAAAAGTTAAGGTTTTCTTCAACAGTCAGATCCTGATAAAGACTGAATCGTCCTGGCATGTATCCTATATTTTTACGTAATTCTTTATAGTCATGAATACAATCCAGTCCAAGTACTTTTATGCTGCCTGCATCGGGCAAAAGGAGAGAAGTTATGATTCTGAAAAGAGTTGTTTTTCCTCCGCCATCGGGACCAATAAAACCAAATACTTCCGATTCATCTACTGAAAAGGAAATATCAGTCAGAGCCTTTGTAGTTCCGAAACTTTTACTGATATCCGATGATTCAATGGCCTTCTGCATCTTATCACTTTTTGAATGGGGAGAAAATTGCTTCCCCGGGCATTCCCGCCTTTAGGAAACCATCATTTATAACATCAATATTAACCGCATAAACTAATGTCACTCGTTCCTCTTTTGTCTGAATTATCTTTGGTGTAAACTCAGCCTTGCCGGAAATGAAACTAATTATCCCCGTATATGAACTGAAATCTTTTTCCCCTTTATCTATTCTAACGGTACATTCCTGTCCTGTTTTAACAGATCCCAACTGTGCACCGCTCACATATACTTTTAGTTTCATCAGAGACAGATCGGCTATCTTGACCAGTGGTTTACCAGCAGCAGTTATCTCCCCGGCCTCGGAGTATTTTTCTATTATAGTTCCTTTGATCGGACTTTTAACTGTGCTTCGTCTTATCTGTTCATTAACTGTTGCTATTTTTGTCTCATTAACAGAAAGTTCAGCTGCCACAGATGCTTTTTGAGTATTATTAGAAGCTATCTGCTTTTGAAGAACAGCTGTCTGCCCTGTCAGATCATCGAGTTGTTTCTGAGTAGCAGCATCATCTTTAAGCATTCTTTCTAGCCTGGAAACATTAATATTCAGATTTTCGATCTGCTGGGTTAGAATTGCATTTTGCGCATTGATAGAATTGATGCGGGTTCGTACACTATTCATTCCTGCATCAATCTCTGATTTTTGAAGATGAAACATGGTTGTGTCTATAAGAGCAATTGAAGAATCCTTTTCAATTTGAGAACCCTCAAGCGGTGTAAACTTTATGATACGTCCATTTGTCTCAGCTGAAACTATAACTTCGGTAGCCTCAAAGTTGCCAAATGCATCTGCCAGTTCGGTTTTACTTTTGCAACCGGAAAGAAGTACGACTACAATAATTATTAATGATCTGGTTTTCATATTGGTATGTTGTTTATTATTTAGTTCATTTCTTGCCTCTATTTTTTACCCCCCTCCTTTCGTCCCCCCTGGGGGTTTGCCCCCCAACCCCCCTAAAGGGGGGCTAATTGTCTATTTGTGTGTGTCTTAAACCCCCTTTAGGGGGCAGGGGGTTATAAATCAGGGGTTTGCCTTATTCTATTTCTTTTCCACTTATATTAAGGTATTCAACTCTTGCTGCCGCGAGATTTATTTTGTGAATCTCTGAATTAATGACTGCCTGACGCTCGGAATTCAATTCATTAAGATATTCAGTAGCTGTGATGGTCCCATTCTGATATTGCGATTCAGATGAAGCTGTAATCCGTTTCCTGAGAGTAATAAGTTCATCATCGGTAGTCATCAGGTTTTTAAGACTTGTAATTTCAGCAAGCTTCGATTCCAGTGATCTGTTCAGGTTATCTTTCAGATCATTTTTCCTGTTCTCGAGAATTCCCTGCTGAATTGTAATAATCTGTTTTTCGTTTTTTGATTTGTTCCAGTCAACGATATTCCACTTAACTCCTGCGCCTACTATATAATAAGGAGCAAATTGATCTTTAAAGAAATTGCTGCCTGGAGGATTTCCATACCCGAGTGTGGCAAAACCAAACGCTTTTGGCATTCTTTTGCTCTCAATTAACTTCAGACTGGCAGAGAGCTGTTCTTTTCTCAAATCAAATAATTGAAGTTCAGGCCGAGAAAGGTCATTTGGCATTTCCATTGTTTGAAGTGGAACAGCAAATTCTGCTGAAGAATCAACCTCGCCTCCGATAAGAGCCGAAAGTATTTTAAGAAAAGAGATTCTCCTGATTTCATTTTCACTTATCTGCTGGTCAAGCTTTATTTTTTCAGCTGTCAGAACATCAATATCTGACTTTATTATGATACCATTATTAAACCCTGACTGTAATGAGCTTATACGCTTCTTTATTAACTCCAGATAATTATAGAGAAGATCTTTCTGTCTGGAAATGAGTAACAGGTTGAAGTAACAATTATTAATCTGTCCGCGCAATTTATATAAATCCGTTTCGGTCTGTTTGGCATTAATACTAAAATCGGCGGTTTCAATATTTCGCGAAGCTTTTATAGCTCCCCCGTCGTAGATAGTTTGATTTATATCGACGGTTATTTTATACTGTTCATGGGGGAGTGGTTTTATTGCACCTGCAATACCCGGGATTGGGAGACTGCCTAATACACCTCCCATGTCGACAACTGAGGAGTTATATACGAGACTGCCATTGGCATCGAGTGTTGGTAACCATCCTAAAGAAAGATTTTCATCTTTCAGTTTAGAGATGTTGGAATATGCTTCTTTTTCCCCTGACAGCGCATTAGTTATCATTGCTTTTTCATAACACTCTTTAAGGGTTATAATCTTTTGAGCCTGAATTGAAAAAGACCAGGGGATTATTAATACTATTAGAATAAGGACTTTCCTTTTCATTTATCTTGGTTTAATTTTAGCAACTTTAGTTATTTCTCACTTGGTAATCGCCTTTATAACAAATTCTGCTGCGAACTGTTTCCGCTCATCGATAAAAGCATTAAAATCAATTCCTCCTTTTTCGAGGATTCCTTCAATTAATCCTCTTGCTGCAAAAGGGAAAACGCTCAACGCAGCAACTGATACCATTAACTGAGGCATTGTGTTTTCTGTGATGTTATATTTCCCCAATTCCTCCTTATGCTGTTCATAAAGCTTTTTCCACAGATTTTCGAAATGGATATTTTTTAATATTTGTTTTACTCTGGCCGGATTCCGGTTGATTTCGTTAAGGATAAATGCAGGCAGTTTGGGATTTTCCTGTAGAAATGAAATATGTTCTTTAAAGAAGAACCGGACTTTTGCTTCGAGACTTAGTCCTTCATCAAATACCGGGGCAAATTTCTTAAGTACTTTTTTGGCAAGCATTTCAAAAACGGCATTGAAAAGCTGGTCTTTTGTGCGGTAATAGTAATGAAGCAGAGCTTTGTTGATTCCTGCATGAGTAGCAATGTCCTGCATTCGGGCTCCGTCCATCCCTTTATCAAGGAATACATCCGTTGCTGCCTCGAAGATTTTCTCCT
>JGI24134J36421_10000440_pt1 | contig 12881 bp, 10 predicted proteins | sample BarGraNGADG00312_FD_36421 | JGI IMG/M metagenome (IMG submission 36421) | reverse complement strand
GCAGGTTGTCCCAGTTCTTCTAACGTGGTTTGAAGCTTATCCAAGTCCATGCGTCAACTATAGCCCACTTTCACGGATTCTTTGAGGTGTTTCTGTAAAAGGTATGGAGCCGGGCGGGAGGTCTCCCGCCTGTTCGAACTAAAGTTCTCGTATTGTGGAGTTTCTGTCCTGCCGATTAGCAAGAACATCTCCACCGCATTATACTTGCATTGGAGAGCATGATCTCCGCTGCGACGCCATATGGATATGGCGCGCTGACGGCTCTGGTGACTGGATTCCTGTCCACCGATCTGGTCGAGAGCACATGTTGGAGGGAAACATGAGAAAGATCAGGCTTGCAGTATCCGTACTTATTATTTCAGTGCTCTTGTGCGCAGGGTTGCCGACAGCTGCGATGGCTGACAGCGGTCCCGTCTACTACTCTGCAGGCGTGCTTGTGCCCACGACCAGCAGTGATATCCGGATGACGCGCGAAGTGCTGACCATCGATTATACAAGCCAGGTCGGCGACGGGCCGGTCAACGTCCACGCACGGTTCTGGTTCAAGAACGAAGGAAAGGCTGTCACTCAGCAGATGGGCTTTCCCCTGGGGCGAGAAGCGCTCAGCGGGTTTGGGATCTGGGGTCCACAGTTCAAGGTGACCATGGACGGAACAGCGGTCAAGACATTGAACTTCAATGAGAAAAAAAACACGGCCGGAAACAGCGAACTGGCATATGACCAATGGAATACCTTTGAGATACCGTTTGCCGCAGGACAGTCCCGGCTGATCGATGTCACGTATACCATCCTCCCTCGAGGTGGCTACTTCCTGTACGTCCTGCAGACAGGGCGGCTGTGGAAGGGACCCATCGGCGACCTGACCATCGACGTGAACTTCGGACGTGAACCCATGTTCCCTGACCTCCTGTCGGTCCAGCCGGCGGGATACCATACACAGGGCAACCATATCCTGTGGCACCTCACGGACTATGAACCACAACAGGACATCGAGATCGAGAGCATGTCTCCGGAATTCTGGAAGAGCGTTCGCCCACTTGAAGAAGCCGCCGAACGCACCGGCACTGAGGCAGACTGGTACCGATATGCTATGGCGCTCTTGCCGGACAGCATCGTCGGCCGGTATCCCAATGGCTCTGCGGGCGAAGATGTCTCTGTTCCGCAGGGGTTTGTCCGCGGCCTTCAGACCAGCGCGTATGCAGATTACGTCCAGCGAATGCTGCTGACTGCGCTCAACCACGCCACACATGGAAGCGCAGAGGCACGCGTTCTCAGGGCGGCATACGATGCCCGCTTCTCCTACTACAGAGTCACGGGCGATTTCCCGAACGGCGTCGACCGGTGGGAAACAGGTCTGTCGATGCGAGCACACGACATCTATCAGGAACTGCTCCCTGCGGGTCTTTCGACCACCAAGCCATCGGTGGAGGAGAAGCGCCTGCTGCCGTGGCTGACCGTCAACATGGCAGGCGAGTCGATGTCCGGCGGGTACAGCCTGAGCGCGATCCACGAACTGGACCAGTCCCAGGTCTATGCCAAGCAGGCAGGAGTCCTGAAGAGCGATGCGTATCAGACACTGCTGAAAACAGTCTTGGCACGCATCAGCCCCTGGGTCAATCCACGCCTGCTGGTCGGTGTGTCGATCGTACCGCGCATTGAGATTCAACAGCAAAAGATGGACACGATCGTCGGCGGCCCCGCCTGGCGTGCGCGCATCATCCTGCACCAGACGTTGCCCCCGTCGGAGGTCCTGGTTGTCTACAGTAATACCGTGTCCTCTCAACCCAACTGGAAGACCCCGCCCGAAATCGACAACATGACGGGACTGGTCAAGGGCTACAACGGCATCGAGTGCGGGTTCTCGGACAAGGACCCCAATGACTACCTGGTTGTTCTGACTCTATCGGAAGTCAGAACTGCAGAGGAATTCCAGAAGATACTAAAAGCGGCAGTGGACAACTGCGTCGGTATCCTGGCGCCGACCAAGATGTCGAGCATGGAGTTCAACTATCCCTATGATGCTATTCTCAGTTCTTCCATGCAGTCCGGAAGCTACACGTGGCTGCAGGCGATTGCCCCGACGATCAGCTTCGACGTCGACCGTGGCATCAGGGTCGCTTTGAACCCCAACGTCCCGATGGCAAACGCCCTCTGTGACAAGGCCGAGACAGAACTGCAGAAGATCGTCACCACATATGGCGCCCTGTCCTGGATCAAGGACTCCGAGATCGACAAGACGCTGCAGCACAACCTCGATCTGGTGGAACAGACCCGTGGCAAGAATCCGTCCGTGACGACGGTCACCTACGCTGCAGATGGTACCGTTGCCAAGAGTATCACGACTGAGCACGCCGTCGAAACCCGCGGTACCCTCTGGGTCGTCCTTGCCGGCCTCGCGGGACTGGTTGCCGGGCTGATGTTGGGACTGTTCGTGGCATCTCGCAAGAGAAATACAGAGACACCCCGACCTGGGGGCCAATCGCAGTAACGATGTCCCAGCATGCCGTTTCCTCCGTCGTCGGCACGAAGACGGAGATCGATACCGGGAAACAACACTATCTTTGTTGAAAGCACATGTTGGAGGTATGTCGTATGAAAATAACGAACTCACGACGCTATTCAATGATCGCTACGTTCCTGAGCATCCTGCTGATGGTTTCTCTGCTGGCGGGATGCAGACCGTCGACTCCCGAGAGCCCGCCGGTCGACACGCACCCTCCGGTGGTCGACAACGGCTCCCCATACGAGAAGATCGAGCTGTTCACGATAGACGGGGTAACCCTGCGCTCGCGGCCACTGGACTGGCGAAGCACGGGAGCGGAGAACGGCGAACTCTGGCGTACGCTGAACGCNNCAGATNCCATCGATTTCAACCTCTACAANGCACTGGAATATCATGGGGGTTACGCCTATTTCGCCAGTATGGACCGCAAGACTATCCGGCGCATCTTGCAGGCTGGACCGCCCGAGACTGTCTTCACCAACAACGTGCCCATGGGGGACTGGCGCGTCTCCCTGGACGCAAAGTATGTCGCCATTTACCGCCAGGACGGCAAGCACGTCGACGTCTGGCGCGTCGACCCGCGGACGCTTGTCCAGACGATCGAGGCACGCGCGGGTACCGCGACTGGGACCGCGAACGCCGTCTTCGATCAGTTTGGATCCTGGTACTTCAGCGCAGCAGCTGACGCGAATGTCTCGGTCTTCACCGCTGCTGTCATTCCCAACGACATCGGAAAAGACGTCCTCTCCGTTGTCCAAGTTCACATCGACAAGAAAGGTATTCCGGCTGTCTCCACGATCGCTATCGCCCATGGCGTGCACATCCCCGCTGGACTCTTCGTTTTTGACCCGGAGAACGACGTCATTGCCTGGGATACCATGCCCATATTCTTCGACTTAGCTATACAGCGCCAGTTTGTGAAGGCCAGGACCCATACCAGTCTGTACGTGTATACTGTGCAGACCGGTGCGGCGCACTGCGTCGATGAGCGTTCCGTCTGCGACTTTCTGCCGCAATGGGTCGCGGCCGGCGATCTTGAGATCAACATCAGGGCGACGACCGGGAACGAGAAGCCTGGACCATTCAAGGGCAACTACATTGTCCGCAAGGACATCCTTGCTGCCGCCGACCCGCAGAGACTGACGTTCCTCTACTCCATCGTTGACGAGCAGGGTCACAACAAGTTCTACTGGGGCACCATTGACATTCCGAGCATGACCCTTTGGCAGGGGAACCCCACTGTCCCGGCCGCGCAGGACCACCCCGTGCTTGTGACGCGCACCAGTGGGCTCCTGCCAGTTTCGCTGCTCTTTCCACGTACGGCTCCCTGGTTCATCCTCTTCGATACCCGCGCACGTGGCAACATGGCCATCACCTATGACTTCGACAAGAGTCTTATACCTGCTTCACCTCCTTGACCCGCCTGACGTCCATCAACGCGTCACAATACCTGCCGCCTGGCGGCACGGCATGGAAAGAAAGCGCCGACGCAGGAGCCCGGATTACCAGTGACGGGGTTATCCAGAAAGTTGTAGACAGTTTTGACTGTGGCGGAGGTATCCACTGCGTTGTTGCCACGGTAGGAACGACCAGGAGGTTCTGGCTCCTGGATGCGACTGACAAAATCGTATACGGGCGCATAGATTTCGTTCCCGGCGTCAGTATTACCTCCTACGCCAGGAAAGAACTATCGCCTACCCTCACCAAGGTTACAGAATTGAACAACGAAAACACCGGGAACGGTATCGACAACGTCTTCCTTCCCGTGAACATGCTGTTCCCAACCAAGCTGGCGGGAACGGCGGGACACTGAGGAGCAATCTCGACGACTCTTCGGCATGAGACAGAGGGGTGGATACAGGGCTGGCGTCTGCCACGAGTGGCAGGCAGCATACCAGCTACTTCGCTGTGGCGGCTATTGCCGCCCATATCGCTCCGCCATCCGTTGTTGTAAAGATCTTGCCTTGTCCGTCGAGTCCCCAGCCGGTCGTGGCATCGATGAAAGAATAGGTCCTGACGTCCGGATTGTTCGAAGCAGGGCCCAACGTCCAGGTGCCGCCACCGTCGGTGGTGCGGTATGACTGCATCACGTGCTTGCCGTCCTGCACAAAATCCAGCATGACAACACCATTCTTCTTCTGTTCTCCAAAGAACACGGGAGGATAGGCGTCGGCGTAGTAATCATTCGACGGAGACAAGTTCTCATATGCAGCAGGGACAGGCAATGACCATAGCTTCCACGTTGTGCCACCGTCCGTCGTCTTAAACATCAGCACAAACGTGTATGCACTATAGGAGCACGTCACAAATCCGGTTTCAGGCGTAGAGAACGTCATGCCGGTTGGATAGCCCGCTACTCCGTTCATCGTTCCAGTTGCATCTGTTATGCCTGTGATATCTCGGATAAACGAGAAGGTTTTGCCACCGTCGGTGGTCCGGTACAGTGATTTTGCCATCTGTCCAGCCCCGGGCGTCCCCGTGATCATGAGGTAGCCGTTCGACGCGTCGGCAAAGCTGATCTTGACGCCGCCGATGTCACCTTTTTCCCAATCCAACTTGGTAAGGATATTGGTACTGTCCCAGGTCGAACCCTTGTCACGTGTATGGTAGACCACAATCTGCGGATGATTGGTGGTGCCGGCATTGGTTGCGACGAACGCCGTCTGCCCATCAAAAAAGCAGGTACCAATCATCGGGGGGACCTGAACAGGGAGGGGCGGCTGAGAGATGGAAACGTCGGCCCACATAGCTCCACCGTCCACGCTCCTGAGTATCTGGTTGTCCTTGGTTAACGCCCATCCGGTCCTGCTGTCTATCAATGTGATCTGCGAAAGGTCCTGAGGCTGCGTCATGACAGCGCGTCGATCTGACCTGGCACGCATCGTTGCGATCACCACTGCCACCGCCAGCACTGCCACGGTCGAAACAACAACTGCTGCTCTTGTTTTCCTGTTCACCAAAATCGCCTCCAGGCGTCTGTCAGAAGCTACGTGGCCTTTGCCTGGTTTGCGACGGCAGCAGCAGCCTTGGCTACAGCATCCGGGTCGCCGAGGTAGGCGTGGCTGATCGGCTTGAGGTGCTCGTCCAGCTGGTACACGAGCGGGATGCCCGTCGGGATGTTCAGCTCGACAATCTCGTCATCGCTGATGCCGTCGAGGTACTTCACAAGGGCGCGGATCGAGTTGCCATGGGCGACGACGATAACCTTCCGACCGGCCTTCACCGAAGGCGCAATCGTCTCTTCCCAGTACGGGACAAACCGTGCGACGGTGTCCTTGAGACACTCGGTCAGTGGCAGGTCGTCTTCGGGCACGTCGGCATAGCGGGGATCATGTCCCGGCCAGCGGTCATCGGTCTTCAGCAGAGCGGGCGGCTGGGTGACGTAGCTGCGCCGCCACAGTTTGACCTGGGCGTCGCCATACTTCGCGGCTGTCTCCGCCTTGTTGAGTCCCTGCAGGGCTCCGTAGTGGCGTTCGTTGAGCCGCCAGCTGCGGACCTGCTGGATCCACATCAGGTCCATCTCGTCAAGGGCGATCCACAGCGTGCGGATGGCCCGCTTGAGGACCGAGATGTATGCCAGGTCGAAGGTAAACCCNCTCTCCTTCAGGAGCCGGCCGGCGTCGTGCGCCTCGGTGACCCCCTTCTCGGACAGGTCGACGTCGGTCCATCCGGTAAANCGGTTCTCTTTGTTCCATGTGCTTTCACCATGCCGGAGCAATACTACTTTGTACATATTTCTCCTCCTCNNAAAGTCGATTCTTCTTCAGCATAACGGAAGCATCGTCGACATCGTGAAACGTATGTGGAAGAGCGGATCCCGTCAGCGCTCCGCAATCAATCGCTCGAGGCGTCCGCGGGCGAGAAGGAGCGGGATGACCACGATCTGCACGGCGATGCCGGGAAGGCCCGCGACGATGCTGGCAAGGACGTAGGCGACAGGTTCAGCCTTCAGGCCGATAGACGGTCCCAGCAGGGCGACTGCAAGACCCAATGCGATTCTGCCCGCGGCCATGGCGAGAACGAGCGACCACAGAGACGCGAGTCTCCAGCGACGACGAGCAATCCCGGCGACTAGACCGTAGACGGCCAGCTCGACGACCATGGGGGGCAGGATGGCGACCGGGGGCATGCCCGTCATGAGTGTGCTGAGCAAGGGGGTGGCGATGCCGAGGAATGCCCCTGCAACGGGACCCAGCAGCAGTCCACCCAGCAGGACGGCATAGTGCATCGGCAGGAACATCTGGCCGCCCGCCGCTCCGAACAGGGAGTGAAAAACCAGAGGCAGCAGCAGTCCCACCGCCAGCAACAGGCCGGTCGTCGTCAGGGTTCGCACAGGAAAGCGTCGTGTCATTAGTACCTCGATATCCAGCAGGATGGATGCTCCTCACTATAGGAACAGCCCCGGCAACTGTCAACCTGTGTCCTGCGAACATATCCTGCAACGTTGGGGACAGTCCGCACCCGTAGTACAAGAAACACCGGACTTTTGGAAGAAAGCCCGGCCGCACAGCGGCCGGGCGGAGGAATAGAAATGGATACGTCTGGCGTTCTAGGGACGCCGGGCGATGCCATCCTGTTGGGCAGGCGGCTGTGGCGGGACAGACGTGACCTGCGGAGGGGTCGGCTGCTGAAAAAGGCTGCCGCGTCCGCCGGTCGCAGACGTCACGTAGAGGGCGACACCCGCTGCGATGAGAAGCACCGGCACGACGATGCGTCCGGTCGCGCCAAGCCGGAAGTCACCGATCCCAAGCACGACTTCGAAGAAGATGCCAAGCGCGACGAAGAGGACGACCGCGACCCATATCGTCTTCTCGGCAGAGCGCACTGCGGCTGCGTCGGCCCTGCGCTTGCCCCACAGGTACTGACCGAGACCAATACTGCCCGGAAACACGAGAGCCCACGCATATGCCCAGCTCTGCCATTGCCCCGTGATGTTCTGGACGAAAAGGATGATACCCGTTACGGCGACGATACTACCAAAAGTGACCAGACCTTCGTTGCTGCGGTGTATATCGCGGAAGCCGAGAGCCATGATGAGTCCACCGGGCACGATGACCCAAAAGGGCCACAACCAGGATCCCAAGTCGATGTAGATGAATCTGGCGACCAGGATCCAGGCGCCCACGGCCAGAAGCAAGAGTCCAAGCGCTCTCGTGTTGCGTTCGTGCTGTTCATTGTTGTTCATCTTGTACCCCCTTGTGCAGGCTGCAGGAAGACCTGCGCTCAGGCCCGTCATGAGGGGTGAGCTGGTTCATGCACCGTTCACTTCGTATACGGTAAGCAGGCTGGTCAAGTTACAGCGGGATTTCCGCCTGTGCAGCCAAGAAGAGCTCTAGCTCGTGCGCCCAGCGCTGAGTCCGGATGGCGATGCTGCTCGGTCCCGCTACAACGGGGTCGAGAAAACTGAGAGTGTTCGCAATGACGGTCGATGTGCTCAGCATACGGGTGACATGTTTGAATGCGGGTCCTGGAGAGTTGCGACAACTGCAGAAGAGTGCGATGTGCTTGCGTGCGAGAGGAGCCGTCCGGATGTAACTGCGCAGCACGGGACTGAACGTGCCGAGCCAGACGGGACTGCCCAGAATGATGAGGTCGTAGGTTGAAGCGTCATGTTCGACACGGACCAGCGGAGGCTTCTGAGACAGGAGGAGATGCCGCAGCGCCCAAACATAGTGCCGTGTTCCTGTCCCCGGGGGCTCGCCGGCTGCCCGGAGTTCCTCCAGATCGGCCTGCGTTGCTTTGGCGACCTGTTCAGCGATGGTCCGTGTGTGGCCGGCGAAGGAGTAGTATATGATCAGGACCTTGATCTGTTTTCCTGCGACCTGCATGGGCTTCCTCCCAGCGAAACGTCCTCTGTAAAAGGAAAGTATATGCAGCTCTGCTCTGCTTGCCACAAGGGCTATGGCTTCATCACCCGTAATGACGGCGACAAGGGCCCGCAGGAAAAAGACGTTCTTGTAACGCGAGCACTTGTATTGGGGAAAATAGTTTATATACTGCTTTATGGCAAGATATTACATGCCTACGTTTATGGAGGTTTCAGTGCTTACAGGCAAAGTCAAGTGGTTCAACGCAGAGAAGGGTTATGGTTTCATCACTCGTGATGACGGCGACAAGGACGTTTTTGTCCACTACAGCGCCATCCTCGGTTCAGGTTTCAAGTCGCTGAAGGAAGGCGACGCGGTCGAATTTGAAGTCGTGCAAGGCGACAAGGGTCCGCAGGCCAAGGACGTCACGATTAAGTAGTTCTCCCCCTAAACTGAACCCAATCAGCCCCCGGCAGTTGCCGGGGGCTTTCGTTTGTCCTACCCTCTTGACTATGCCGCAACGTCATGGTGTAGAAGAGTGGACTAGATGAAGAAGTTGATGTGACCCTGGTCGGCGTCGCCCAGCATGGTCGCCACGCCGCCCTCTTCGATGCCGTCGATGAGCTCTTCGCGGTGGATCCCCATGAGGTTCATCGACATTGTGCATGCGATGAGTGTGCCGCCGCCATCGATGACAGATTGCATCATTGCGTCGACAGGTGTCACGTTGTACTTCTTCATNAGGCCCCGGATCATGCCGGTGCCCATACCCATCATGTGCATCTTGCTCAAAATGAGGTGCGTCGCGCCACGCGGCATCATCATGCCAAACATCCGTTCGATGAACGTCTTCTTGATGCGCACGTTCTCGTCCTTGCGCAGGACGTTCAGGCCCCAGAAGGTGAAGAACATGCTGATCTTCTTGCCCATAGCCTGAGCGCCGTTCGCGATGATGAACGCTGCGATGACCTTGTCCANGTCGTTGCTGAACACGATGATGGTCGCGTGGTCGTCCGCCTTGCCCGGGACGACGGCGACTCCTGCCGCAGCCTGAAGAGGCTTCCGCAGCGTCGCCGTGACCAGCTTTCCGCGCTGGCGGTCCACCATTTCCAAGCCCTGTGCCTGGGCAAAGGCTGCAACGTCAGCGTAGAAACCGGGGTCCGAAGCAGTGATCTTGATCATGTCGCCAGGCGCTGTCTGTGTCAGTGCTTCTTTGAGTTTAAGCAGCGGTCCCGGGCACTGAAGACCACAGGCGTCGATCTCGACAGTCTTCGTCGAAGCTGGGGCAGGTGGCACCAGCAATTCTGCCTTAGCGGCACACGGCCCGCTCCTGGAGGTCTGCTGATCGTCCGCCTCGCGCTCGGGGCGGGTGGGCTGTTCCTCGATACCGTGTGTCACAGNAGCCTCCCAGCTTGTATAACCACCAGTCAGGTTGGCGACCTGGAACCCGTTCTGNGCCAGGATTCTCTGCGCAACGTACCCACGCAGGCCTACCTTGCAGTAGGTAAGAATAATCTTCTTGCCCGTGGGCAACTCGCTGATNTGGTCGCGCAGGACAGAGAGCGGAATGGTAACAGCGCCGGGGATGATGCCACAGGACGTCTCCTCTGGTTCACGCACGTCCAGGAGAATCGCACCTTCTGCGAGCTCTTCTGCCAGACGGTCGGGAGTCACCACGGGTGCCAGCTTCTCGAGGTCGTTCTGGGCTACAAAGCCCACCATATTGACCGGGTCCTTAGCGTTGCCGTAGGGTGGAGCATAGGCAAGCTCGAGGTCAGTGAGGTCATCGACGGTAGCGCCCAGACGCATGGCTGCGGCCAGGACGTCGATGCGTTTGTCCACGCCGTCGTAGCCGGCGGCCTGAGCGCCGAGCAATTTGCCCTCGGGGCTGTAGAGCAGTTTGATATGGACTGGCGTGCTGCCCGGGTAGTATCCGGCGTGCGAGCCCGGATGGATGGTGACAGACCGGAAGGGGATGCCCAGTTTCGTCAACAGAGCCGAGTTGGCGCCGGTGGTTCCAGCCGCAAGATCGAACACCTTGACGATGGATGTCCCCTGCGTGCCCTTGTAGACGTCCTCATGCCCCACGATGTTGTTGGCAGCGATGCGTGCCTGCCGGTTGGCCGGACCCGCCAATGGGATGAGCGCCTTGCTCTTCGTGACGAAGTGTTCGACCTCGATGACGTCGCCGATGGCGTAGATGTCGGGGTCACTAGTGCGCAGGTAGTCGTCCACCAGGACACCCTTTGCAGGACCGATCGCGAGTCCCGCGTGTTCGGCAATCTGCGTATTCGGTCGTACGCCGATGGCGAGGATAACCATGTCTGCTGCAAGCTGTGCCCCGCTGGTCAGGGTTACCGTCAGCGTGCCGTCTGCATTCTTCGCAAACGATTTGACTCCATCACCCATGTGCAGGTCGACACCATGGGTCTGCATTTCCTGATGGGCGTAGGCGGCGATATCCGGATCGAGGAACGCCAGCACCTGCGGCAGCAGCTCGACCAGCGCGACGTCGACCTTCTGCTCCCTCAGGTTCTCCGCGACTTCGACGCCGATGAAACCTCCTCCGACGACGACGGCCTTCCTGGCACCAGCACGGATGGCCTGGATGATGTGGTCCATATCGGGGATGGTCCAGAGCGGATAGATGCCATCGCTGTCGATGCCCGGGATAGGTGGGCGCAAGGGAGAACCGCCGGGAGCCAGAACCAGTTTGTCATACCGGTCGCTCGTCTCGGTGCCGGTGGCGAGATCCTTCACGGTGACCGTATGTGCCTGCCGGTCAATACTGGTTACCTCATGCCCCGTCAGGAAGTCGATATTGAACCGCTCCTTCATCGACGCTGGTGTCTGGACAAGCAACTGGCTGCGATCTGTAATGACATTGCCTATGTGATAGGGAAGCCCGCAATTGGCGAAACTGATGTAGTCTCCCTTTTCGTAAACGACGATCTCCGCCTTCTCGTCGAGGCGGCGCAGGCGCGCTGCAGCCGAAGCTCCCCCAGCGTTTCCACCAACAATGATGACTCTCACGTATTCCTCCTGCTTTCCTGTGCTATTCGTTCCACAACCTCAAAATCGTCGCACACATACCAAGATTCCACGAAACAGTTCACAATAAGTTTGTGATCATATATCGGAAAGTCAATGCCACAAATTGACAACAACGTATGGGCGCCACAATAGACCCTTGCATGAGGGAGTCCCCTTTGCCATACTGATGACATGACAGAGAACAGCGCAGGCAAGACGTTCGCGCACGCAGGCAGAACGTTCTGTGGCCGAGAAAAATTGTTCGCATGACGCACNCTGGNATCATCTGGCATCCTGAGATGTTCCACGGGCGCGGCTGGCNACCCAGTGGATTCGACGGGTGGTACTTCAAGGTCGTCGACTCCTCAGAGCGGCACGTGTGGGCAATCATACCAGGCATCTGGATGGATCGCGACCCAGCCAAACAGTACTGCTTCATCCAGTTCCTCGATGGACGGACGGGCCGAACGACGATGCACCGCTATCCCACCCAGCAGTTCTGGTCCTCGCGCGAGCGCTTCGACGTCACGGTTGGCCGAAGCCGCTTCAGCTTGACGTCCATGCACCTGGACATCGACGACCCGGACCTGCACCTGTCAGGGGACCTTCAGTTCACGCAGACACAGGCATGGCCCATCCGGCCATGGGCTCCCGGTGCCATGGGACCGCTGGCGTACCTGCCATTTCTCGAGGGGTATCACGCCATTACGAACGTCGACCCCCGCATCGTCGGTTCTCTCCCGTCGACGGTGATGAGATGGACTTTACCGGAGGGCGGGCCTATATGGAGCGGGACTGGGGCAGCGCGTTCCCGCGTGCACTGGGTGTGGACGCAGTCCAACCACTTCGACGAGGACCATATATGCCTGACTGCTTCGATCGCGGATATCCCGCTGGCGGGCCGAGTCCTTCGGGGGTTCATCGTTGGGTTCCTGTTCGAGGGCGTGTTCTACCGGTGGGCAACATGGAATGGGTCACGACTGGCACACTTCGCGTATGACAACGAACATGCCGAGTTCACGGTGGTCAATGGAAAGCGCGTCCTGGAAGTCTGGAGCGGTGGACGAAGTGGAATGGGTCAGGTGTTCGCACCGCGGGCCGGGACCATCACGAAGATGCTCGTCGAAGAACTGAACGCAGTCGTACAGGTCCGTCTGATTGAGCGGCACGTGCACGGAGACGTCCTGCTGTTCGAGGGCCGCGGGCGAAACGGCGGACTCGAGATCAGTGGCGACATACCTGCTGCAGTGGAGACACCCGAGGTGCGCACCGTCCAGGGGCTAGCCCGTCCGTAGGGATGCGGCAGGATGAGACCCGAGCAGTTCATCATCGTCAACCTCTCGGGGCGGGGCGACAAGGTCGTCGATGAGGTGACGCGACTACTGGACATCCGGGAAGACGGGGGTGTTGCCACCAGCGAATGTTCCCTGTAACCTGGTGGGCATCCTGGCCGTACGCAAGGTGAACGCACAACACGCACGGACGCGGAATGAACCGGTACAAGGGTCCATATGCCCGTCCGCAGGGAGGTACTAGAT
>JGI24134J36421_10000439_pt1 | contig 12886 bp, 7 predicted proteins | sample BarGraNGADG00312_FD_36421 | JGI IMG/M metagenome (IMG submission 36421) | reverse complement strand
GCGACCGGGTTTATAATAAAAACCCATTTACTTTTTTGATCCATGGCTATATAATTTTTTGTCAGATTTGTGGTTAATTTCTTTTACTCACTCCCATGTTATGACTGAAATTCTCTTTTTCCCGTCCATTTTTACAGTCAGACTGTTATTAAACTGAATATGTTTAACGTATTTCCCCTGTTCAATAATTCTTTGGCTTTTCAGAATGTCCCAGTTTAGAACAGAGTTTTTCTGATTATGCTGTATGGAGAAATACCCGACATTCATTGATGTGACATTGTGAAAAAAGTGCGAACCTGAAGAAGCATCAAGCGGGAAATCCTCAAGGCTGGTTTCAATTATAATTTTTGCATTACATATCTGAGGCCATGTGACAGGAATTCCAATCCACCTGTCGCGTGAACCCCACCTTCCGGGACCCAACAAAACATACTGTCTGTCAGACTTGATCATCTTATCATTAAAAGTGTCTATTTCAGCTGCAATTTCTATTGTTTTGGATTTATCAAAAACATCTTTATCCACATAAATAACATCCTGAATATTGTTTATCATTCCGTTTCCCATACTTTTTTCTGTATAAAGTAAAATATGTGATTTGTCAATCTCATCCATATTTACCTCATAATCAATTGCTGCCCCAATGATGGGTTTGATTTGCAGTAAGTAAAACGAAGCTTTATAATCTTTATCCTTAGTCAGATCGATGGCAAATTCAATTTCAATCGGAGTACCAAGTGCTTCTTTGACAATATCCAGTATTTCAACCAGCGATTCAGCTAAAGGTATGTAACCGTATTTTAAAATGTCGGCAAAATTGATGATCCTTGGCCCGGGTTTATCGATCCCCGGGTATATTGTTTTATTTTCAGCAGAATAAACTGAAGCGCAATGGTTAATTACTCCATGCCGCTCTGCATCATCTATACTCAGACGTACCAGTCCCACGGTATCACCTTCAAGCAAATTAAATTCTTTCTTATTAAGGTCAACGGCATACAGTTCGACCTGTGAATTTAAAAACTGATCCTTTGGAGTATTGTTCTCCAAATTCGGATATTTCGGTGAGAACCTGTAGGCCTTTTCACCTTCAACAACATAAGTTCCCAGACCCACTGCTACGACCGCAAATCCATCTTCGGGCTGCATATAGGCGTAAGGGTAATAATTATATGATTGACTGACACCGCTTATATGAGGGTAATATGTATTTTCATATTGTTCACCAACGACTTCCTGAATTATTACTGCCATTTTTTCTTCTTCAATTTTATAATTTATGGCACTGATATAACCACGGGCAGTATCAGAATAAATTGATGCATAAACCAGTTTAATCGCATCCATCAGTTGTTCCAGGCGAACTTCAATATCGGGATTGATGTTTGGCAGTAAGTACGTTTCGAAAATTCCTGCAAAGGGCTGCAATAGTGAATCTTCAAAAAGTCCTGAAGACCGGACGGCTAATGGTTTGGTTATTTTTTCAAGAATAATACGGAGCTTCTTTTCGAGGGCAGGCGAAAGCTTTCCTTCAGTAAATAATCTTTTGATTGTTTCGTAACTGGTCTCCGAATAAATTTTATTCCTTAGTTTATTGTTATCCAGAAAATCCTCAAATTCATCGGTGCCGATAATAAAGGTCCGGGGCGCTTTGATGTTTATGCCAGGAACATAGTTTGAAATATCAAAATTATAGATCAGGGTGTGAATAAATGCCAGCCCGCGCCCCTTGCCTCCAAGTGCACCCGGAGACAATTGAATTATATTGCTTTCTTCGAGAATCAGGGTTTCGTCAAACTCAACGATTTTGCCCTTGTTTTTTTCGTATTTAAGTTTTTTTACAACATTGACAAGGTAATTTCTCAAAGACTCAGCATCCTTGAAATCGCTTATTTTTTTAGGGGCAATTTCCCTGGCAAGCTGAATTTCACCACGGGCGGTAAGCCATAATGAAAAATGATTCTTCCTTGCATGATACAATAGTGTTTCTGTGGGGATTGAGTGCAGTTGCTCCTCAAACTCATTCATATTCTTGGCACTGCCAATGGTCTTCCCNGTTTCATCTTTGTAGATAAAATCACCAAATCCCAGGTTGAAGCTTATAAAGTTCTTAATGTCCTGAGCTAAAGTGTCTGAATCCTTGTAGATAAATACACAATTCAGTTCTTTGGCTTTCTTTTCATTCTCTTTGTCTGATGATTGTATTATTGTCGGAAGGTCAGGAATTTCAGATTTTATAAAATTGACAAGATCAAAACCTGCATCGTCGTCGAATTTTCCATCTTTCTGAAATTTTATATCGGTTATTAAACAAAGAAAGAATTCTTTGTATTTGTTAAATATCTCTATTGCCTCTTCATAATTCGATGCCATAAGAATTTTAGGACGTACCCGCAAGCGAAGCACTTTATACAATTCGTCCATAGTGCTTACATCTTCAATAATACGTCTCGTTTGTTCCATCACACAGTGATACAGCAAAGGGATATATCGGGAATAGTATTTTGCCGAGTCTTCAACAAGCAGGATTATCCGGCTGTAACCTACTTTGGTATCGTTTTCTACATTAACATAATCTTCCAGCTGTTTTACCATCGCAAAAAAGATTCTCGAATCGCCATTCCAGACAAAAACATTGTCGATAAGGTCTGTCTTCTTCTGTTCGCTCTGAAAAAAACCTATGTACTGATTGTTATTCAGTAACAAATAAATAGGAATGTATTTATAAAGTGATTTGAGTTTTCTTGCAATATCCATTGGGGCTTTCCTGTCAACGCCCACCATAATAATTATTAAATCGAAATGTTTTAAATAAAGTTTTTCCAATGCTTCTTCAAATGAAGAAACTCCGGTAATTCTTGGAATTGTAGTTAAATTTAACTGGTAGTAAACGCCCAGAATGTAATCGGAGAATCTGCCTTCACGCTCAAGACTGTATGCGTCATACAGGTTGGAAATAATTAATATCTCCTTTACTTTGAATTTCATCAGATCATGAAATATATCACGATCATAATTGTTTTTTTCGAGGAAATTCTGAAGCAGTTTCCGCTTGTTCAGGAGAAAATCCCTGGCTGCCTGAAATTTTTGCTTGAGCTCTTCATCTGCCCTGTATTTCTTAATGGCAACCTCACCCTGCAAAGTGTTTAAATAATTGCAGATTAATGTCGAAATATTGTTGATCAGATCCCTTTCTTCCTTCATGAACGGACCTTCGTCCATGTCGGGAAATTCCTTTGTATAGAACACTTCTATTTCACCGACTTTATCATCTATTGTAAGGAAGGGTTGCCGCTGACGCCACTTGGTAGCTGTGAAATTTGGTGACAGGTACTCATTTCCGTCATAGCTGATACGGGCTACCGTGTTTTCCGGATATTGCCAGGCATCAGGCATTATATAGACAACCTGTCTCAATGCATTTTCGACAGATTTTTCAGACTTAAGAATTGAAGTAGTTTGATTTATGCACGATAATTCTTTAAGACGCTCTGTCTTCTCGTACATTATTTTCTTTAAACCTATTTCAGTGGCAATGACTTTATCAAGTCCGTAGATAAGGTTTATAAAGCCTGATATTAATAAGGCAATTGTTTCAGCAAATTGCTTTTCTTCTTCTGAAAATGGTTCCTCATTTGCGGTATTATCCCCTGAATAGAATATCTCAATTGACCCTCTTTTAGCCGAAAGGGTATTGAAGGCGACTTTTACAGACACAGAACCTTCTGCAATCCCTGATGATGAAAAGTCTTTATCATCATATTGAATCCGGCATTTAATATACTCCGGGAAACGGAAGGCTTCGGGAATAACTTCGATGATCTCGTTCAGGGTAGTCTCAATCGACAGCCCGTTTCTCAGTCTCTTTGAAACTTCATTGATACAGGCAAAAATTCTGCTGCTTTCTTTTCTGTTGTTGATTTTTATGTTCCCTTCATCAGAAGGGTGTTTAATTTCATTGCCCTTAATTATATTCAGAAATCCGGTAATTAAGTTGGCCATATTGCCCAGCAGCTCTTTCTCGGATTTAAAGTAGGCTTCCTTATTGCCGGCCGGAAACCCTTTCAGGTAATAGAATTCAATTGTACCGGACTTGTTATCAATGGTTGTAAATCCCTCCTTTAAACTCCATTCAATATCTTCAAAATTTTTATCTGAGCTCAAATATTCTTTCCCGTCATAAACAATTCTGGCAACCGCATATTCAGGATAATGCCACGACTTTGGCATATTCCGGCAAATCTGTAAAAGTGTTTCCTCGATGTTCTTCTCTTCACTCAGTATCTGTGAGCGCTCCAGTCCCGACCCGGTATCTTCCTCTGTATCTTCCTGTTGCCCTGTTACCCTGTGTAAGTTTAAATAATTACAGACTATAGTGGCTATGTTTTCAAGCAATTGCCTTTCCTCAAGTAAAAATGGTCCTTCATCAGCTTTGGGAAATTGTTTTGTATAAAATACATCAATTGCACCCCATTTTTTATCATAAGTTTCAAATATCTGTTTTTGGATCCAGCGGGTTTCCTTAAAATTCTCAGGGCGGAATTCCTGACCATCATATTTTATGCGGGCATATGCATATTCTGAAAATTGCCACGCTTTTGGAATTTCTTTAACTATTTCTAGCAATGTATTTTCAACTGAACTCTTTCTGCTGATTATTTTATTTATCATGTAAATGATAGATAAACCTTTTTGGCTTTGGATCTTTTCTGCCAAAAGCTTCTGCATCTCCTTTTGCCAATGCGATGTATCTTCCATTATATTTTCAGTTCGAGTACTTTAAGGTCTCTTCAAAATGAGACAAATTACAATGAAAGGTAAAAAATAACCCGATTATTTTTTGGTAAAAACCCGGAAAATATAGAAATTTAATTATATACATTTGTTAATTATCATTCAAAACATCTAAAAACCTATACATATGTCGACCTCAGTAGAAGAATTTATGGCGAAAATTATCACCAAAAACCCTGGCGAAGTTGAATTTCACCAGGCTGTTAAAGAAGTAACTGAATCTATTATGCCCTTTATTCAGGAGCATCCCAAGTACCAGTCTGCAAAAATCCTGGAAAGAATGGCTGAGCCTGAACGTGTCATAATCTTTAGAGTCCCATGGATGGACGATAAGGGTGAAATTCAGATAAACAGGGGCTACAGGATAGAAATGAACAGCGCAATCGGACCTTATAAAGGCGGTTTACGTTTCCATCCGACTGTGAATTTGGGTATTCTGAAATTCCTTGCTTTTGAACAGGTTCTTAAAAACAGTTTGACTACCCTGCCCATGGGAGGCGGCAAGGGGGGTTCAGACTTTGACCCGAAGGGTAAAACTGACAATGAGGTAATGCGTTTCTGTCAGTCGTTTATGAGTGAGTTGTTCAGGCATGTCGGTGCAGATACAGATGTGCCTGCCGGAGATATTGGTGTCGGAGGGAGAGAAATTGGCTTTTTATTTGGTCAGTATAAACGGCTGAGAAATGAATTTACCGGCGTACTGACCGGCAAGGGTCTCGAGTGGGGCGGCAGCCTGATCAGACCTGAGGCAACAGGTTACGGACAGGTATATTTTGCTGAAGAAATGCTAAATACAAGAGGAGACAGCTTAAAGAACAAAATCTGTACCGTTTCAGGGTCGGGTAATGTGGCACAATATGCCACTGAAAAAGCGACCCAGATGGGTGCAAAAGTTGTTACAATGTCGGATTCCAATGGTTATGTTTATGATGCTGAAGGAATTAACGAGGAAAAACTTGCATTCATTATGAATCTGAAGAATGTAAAAAGAGGAAGGATTAAGGAATATGCCGATAAATACAAATGCAAATATGTTGAAGGGAAATCAACGCCATGGGAAGTTCCCTGCCAGGTGGCTTTGCCTGCAGCTACGCAAAATGAAATAAGCGGAACGGACGCGGAATTGCTGGTCAGGAATGGTTGTTTTGTGGTTTCAGAGGGCGCCAATATGCCATCAACACCCGAAGCAGTCAATATTTTCCTTAAAAACAGGATCCTGTTTGGTCCCGGTAAAGCTGCCAATGCCGGAGGAGTATCCACCTCAGGCCTGGAAATGAGCCAGAATTCAATGAGGTTAACCTGGACGAGACAGGAAGTTGACAGCCGTCTGCATCAGATAATGAAAGATATCCATGCCACCTGCGTGAAATACGGAACGGGAAAAGATAAGTTCATTAATTATGTTGATGGCGCCAATATCGGTGGATTTGTTAAAGTTGCCGAAGCCATGCTGGCACAAGGCTTGGTTTAAGCTATTCAAAGTACTTGTTTTTTATAATGAATAAGCTCAGGAAAAACATCTTCAGAGAGACTTCTTTTGAGCTTCTGATGCAAAAACGCATTCAGTATGTTCTGTTGATTTGCAGCAGGTACGATGCTTTTATAATGGAAGAGGACGGTAAAATCGATGAAAAAGTATTCAACGATTATGTGTCCTTCAATTTACGTTACCCTCCTCAGTTTGTTCACGTCACATCTGCTGCTGAAGCAATGGAAGCCCTCAGAAAAAGACAGATTGACCTGATTATAAATATGCTTAGTATCAGCGATCTGGATCCTTTTGAGCTTTCACTGAACATTAAAACAAGCTATCCTGCCAAACCCATTGTAATTCTGGCTCCTGATTCCAGAGAAATGTCTCTCAGATTAAGAAATGAAGATTTATCATGCATAGATTATGTGTTCAACTGGCTGGGAAAGACGGATATATTGCTTCCCATTATCAACCTTATTGAAGATAAATTAAATGTGGATGAAGACAGTAAGCATGAGGGAGTGCAATCTATTTTGGTGGTTGAAAACTCTGTTAAAATGGCGTCAATTCATCTGCGCCACCTTTACAAAATAATCATTGAACAGTCACGTGAATATACCATTGAGGGTCTTAATGAGCACCAGAAAATGATGCAAATGAGGGGAAGACCTAAAATTCTTCTTGCCACTGACTATTCAGAGGCCTTGCATCTGTTCGAAAAATACAAATCCCAGCTTCTGGGGGTGATTACTGACGTGGATTTAAGCCAGGTCGAACTCAAAAACACGGAATTACCTGAAGATTTCTTCAAACAGATCAAGAACTATGACCCCAACATTCCGATATTAATTCAGTCCGCCGAACCCGAAAATGTAAAATATGCAAATGAATACGGAAACGGATTTATAAACAGTAATTCAGAGTCCTTTCCGCTTGAGTTAAAATCCCTTCTTAAAAGGCATTTCTCATTTGGCGATTTCATTTTTACCGATCCTGACACCGGACAGGAAATTGCAAGAGTTTCCGATTTGCAGAATTTTCAAAGGAGGTTATTTGAAATACCGGATGCTTCCCTTCGTTACCATTTGTCAAGAAATCATTTGTCTAAATGGTTATACGCGCGTGCTCTCTTTTCGCTGGCCGAGTTTTTAAAGGAAATCAGCCTTGATGATTTCCCCAGCATCGATCAGGCCCGCCGCTTTATTTTCGATACCATCGCAAATTTCAGACTTAACAAGGGACGTGGTGTCATCGCTGATTTTTACAGGGAACACTTTGATGAGTATCTGACATTTACCCGAATTGGTGAGGGATCAATGGGAGGAAAAGCGCGCGGACTGGCTTTTCTTGATTATATAATTAAACAAAATCAGTATTTTGAAAGTTTCGAAGGCACTATTGTTTCTATACCGCGAACCGTCGTGCTGAGTACAGATGTCTTTGATGAATTNATGGCTCAAAACAACCTTTACCGGGTTGGCCTGTCGGATCTCGGTGATAAAGAAATCCTTGATGCATTTGTCAAAGCAAGACTTCCTGTAAGGATTCATAAAGATTTGTATGTCTTTATTTCAATTATCAATGGCCCGGTGGCAATACGTTCATCAAGTCTATTGGAAGATTCACATTTTCAGCCATTTGCCGGAGTTTATTCGACATATATGATTCCGAAAGTTCAGGATGAGGCAGTGATGCTGGAATTGCTGAGCATAGGGATCAAAGGTGTTTTTGCATCTGTCTTCTTCAAAGGCAGTAAAGACTATATGAAAGCTACTGCAAACCATATTGAAGAAGAAAAAATGGGCGTTGTTCTTCAGGAAGTTTGCGGCCAGCAATATGAAAATCGTTTTTATCCCACTATTTCAGGAGTTGCAAGATCAACTAATTTTTACCCCATTGAACCTGAAAAATCAGAAGACGGATTTGTCAGCCTGGCCTTCGGCCTGGGGAAATACATTGTTGACGGAGGACTTTCACTCAGGTTTTCACCAAAATTCTCGCGGAAAATCCTACAGTTGTCAGACACTAAAATGGCATTGCGTGAAACCCAGCAGGAATTTTATGCCCTTGATCTCGACCCGTTAAGCTTTGTCCCCAGTACTGACGATTCCGTGAATCTTCTCAGGTTAAAAATAAGTGATGCGGAAAAAGATGGCTCGCTTAACTTTGTTGCCTCTACCTACGATTACCAGGACGATATTTTAAGAGATGAACCCGTTGACGGAGGGAAAAAGGTAATTACTTTTTCCAATATACTTAAATATGACCTTTTTCCTTTGGCTGATATAATAAAAACAATCCTGGAAATCGGTCAGCAGCAATTGAATAATCCTATAGAAATAGAATTTGCTGCAAATATTGATACAGGAAGAAAAAAACCTGTTCTTTTTAATCTCCTTCAGATACGACCAATCGTTGAGAATTTTGAAACAATAAAGTTCAGATTAGAAAATATACCTCATACGGAGACGATCATCTATTCGAAATCGGCTCTGGGAAATGGAACAATAAGTGGAATCTGTGACCTGGTATATGTTAAAACCGAGAACTTTGATGCATCAAAAAACCTGCAAGTTGCATCTGAACTCAACGAAATTAATGACAGGTTTTTAAAAGAGGAGAAGAACTATATTTTAATAGGGCCGGGCAGATGGGGGTCCAGTGACCCGTGGCTTGGAATACCCATTAAATGGCCGCAAATTTCTGCGGCCAGGGTCATCATTGAATCAGGACTTGAAAATTACCGCGTCGATCCGAGCCAGGGAACACACTTTTTCCAGAACCTGACAGCCTTCAGGGTTGGATATTTTACAGTCAACCCATTTATTGGCGACGGCTTTATAGATTTTGACTTCCTGTCAGCTCCTGAACCTGTGTTCGAGGATCATTATTTAAGGCATGTCAGATTTCCTGAATCGTTAGTGATAAAAATTGATGGCAGGAAAAAAATCGGAGTTGTAATGAAACCGGGCAGAGCCGTCCGCTAATCACATTTCAGATTTGTCCTTTGGGCTTTTGATGCTTCAGCAAAGGGTCCGTACATGGCATTCTTAAATGACGCACAGGCTTCGGCAGTTTGTCCTTTGCCTGCCTGCGCAACCGCAAGCTGATAGTAAAACTTCGCCTTCGCTTCGGCTACACCAGTTTCCAGATCCAGACCTTTTTGTGCATATTCTGCTCCACCGTCGAAATTCTTCTGTTTATTATACACATCTGCAAAGTAGTAGAAAAGATCTTTGTCGTTCCCGTATTTTGCCGCTTTATTCAGCAATACCAGCGCATCATCAAGCTTGTTTGCCTGGTTTGCCTTTGATCCGGAGGCACGAAAATACTCAAGCGCCGTAACAGAAGCCTTTTGTATCTTATTTGAATCATTGGTGCTTTTAAGCTTTTCAAGATATAAATCAATCGTTCCCTCAAAAGCACCGGCATTATCCTGCTTTATATAAATCAATGCCTTGTTATAATATGCGTTGAGGTAATCGGGATTGATTACCAAAAGACTGTCGAATGCCCGCAGGGCATTTTCATAATCATTCTTCGAAAAAAAATCGGCCCCCATGGCATTATAACCCTGTGCCAGGAGCTTCCGGGCCTTTTCTTTGTTAGGTTCACTGCCGTATTTTTCCGAAACGCTGATGGCTGTCTTTGAAGCCTTGATTATTTCCGCAGCCGGCTTCTTTTCATTCAGGGCAACAGCAGCAATCTTGCAGTATAACCCCGGCAGTACCTGCACGGCTTTTTGCCGGAGATCGGCAGCATCCTCGCCAACCTGGTCGGAAAGAGTGATTACCTTTTCAAATGCGTCAATAGCAGCCCTGGTATCTGTCTGCATCACTTTAGCCCCTTCATTATAGGCTGTTATCACATCATTCCGTACAGCCTGCGCATTGAGATTTGCACCGATGACAGCAGAGACAACCAGAAACCCTGCAATTATACCTATTTCTTTGATTTTCATATTAATTCAGATTAAAAGGTTATTGTAAACACTTTTGTATTTAATGCCGTAAATATATAAGTTAAATTTGGTTTTTGTTTCCCCTGCACAAATTCATCTTCTTTTCAGGTTACAGGATGTTTGAGGTTAAACTGGCTATATAATTCTCCAGCCGTTTCTATGAGCAATCCGGGAAAGCTTTCTGTCGGGCTTGACACATACAGGATGACCAACGACCTCCAGTGCCAATAAATCAGAAATTGAATCACCATAGTAAAAAACTTCACTAAGGCTGTAATTTCTCATTTCACAATATTCCATTAGACGTATCCTTTTTTCATCTTCAAGACAGAATTTGTTTTCAGCACTGCCTTTAAAAATGCCATCCGCGATATCCATCACGGTACATATGATGTTGTCCGCACCGATATAAGATCCTAACGGTTTGCATATCTGAATAATAGCAGAAGAGAGAATAACTATCTCCGCATTATTTTGCCTGTGAAATTTGATTTCAGAAAATATCTCAGGTCGGATTGCATCAATAAGATGCTTGTTTACAATATGTTCAGATAACACATTCATTTCTTCAACTGTCACACCTTCCAGCCATCTTCCCATACCGGCAACAATAAGTGCAGTATCTCTTAACTGGAATTTGTATAAAAAGGAGAGATATATTGCATTGACAAGATCTGAAGTACTTATTAATCCTCTTTTATATGCCTCGCGGACCAAAACTGATCCGCTATTGATGCTTAAAATAGTTTTGTCAAGATCAAAAAATGCTATATATCTTTTAGCCTGTGGCTCCATAAGAACGACATCTTTTAAAACTGCCTGGTTTTGAAAAAGTAATTCCCCACAGGTTTGTACTATTTAATCAGTGCCTTAATTTTCGGGTTTTTGTAATGATACCAGTGAAGACTCAATTATGTTTTTAACAATATTGATTATTTCCGCATCATCCTTTTTAATCAGTTCTTCTCTTGCAAGAGGTTCATGAATTATTACGCTGATCCTTGAGCTGAAGTTTATATAAAACCTGTTTTTGGGTTTAAGTACAAAAAATCCATTAAGTGTCACTGGNAATACGTTAATTTCTGATGCTCTGAGCACATGTATAAATCCTCTGAAGAAATCATTTATTTTACCATCCTCCGTNCTTGTCCCCTCGGGAAATATGGCAATAGTATGACCTTGCGATTTCTCAATTAACCGGTCAAGCATTTCCCTGGTGTTTTTAATATTTGCCCTATTCATGGGAACATAATCTGTCATTTTCAGGATCTGACTGAAGAGTGGGATCTTCAAAAGCCGGGCATGTCCAAACCATGAAACTCCGGGTAAAAAGGAAATAATAGCCAGAATATCAAAAAGGCTTGAATGATTGGCAATCAGAATATATTTCCCATTCTTCTTAATATTTTCCTGTCCCTCAACATGTAATTTTTTACCAATAATCAGAAATGCTGATTTTGCCCAGAAACGCATTACAAAACGGACCACTTTTTTCATTTTTAAAAAGACAAAAGGCAATCCTATAATTACAAGTATAGCTGTAAACAGATATAAGATACCAAAAGCTAATACTGTAAGGATAGAGTAAATCCGGATTTTCCACATATAGGTCAATTACAATAAATTAAACCAATTATTAAAACTGCAGGAAACTTTACCCTCATATAACGTCAAAAATTTTCGGAAATGTACTGCTTTTTCCAATTGACATTATTGGAATAGTGAATATAAATGAGGAACTTCTCCAGGTAAGGCTGGATGTCTGACTTCTTTTCTAATTGTATAAGAAAAGGGGGAGAATTCTTATCCCTTGGAAGAGGAAACTGAAAACAAATCTTGGGATTTAGAACTCCCCCTTTTCGATATTGGCTTGTTCCTTTTCACCAAGACAATTGAAAAGGCAGACAAGTATTGTAGATGTGGCAATGAAGGAAGCTATTACTATAATCAAAAAATCAGAGGCACCGGAAAGAAAACTGATAAAAGCCTGGCCAAAAATTGCCTGTATTATGCCTAATATGAGTAATAATATTCCCAATCCTAAAGCAATCCATCCGGTCAACTTAAATGCTTTCATAAGTTTCAGTTTTAGTGATACTTCTGAACAAGATAATGCCCAATATCATAAATAACTAAACATCAACCAATAAGCTTTTTATGAACTTGATTATTTAAGTGATGAACAGACGGTATGAATGGACAGACAAAATCTGATACTGGAGACTCGATCATCATAATAGCGTGGTCATTAATAACCCGGAAATTGGATTTTATATTACCTTGGCAATAGAATTTTGATCAAAAACACAGGGAGGAGTATATAAAATGCAGCCATATGGTCTACTCATGATAGAGCATCGCCTGATTGAGCGTATGCTTGCGGTTATAAAAGTTGCCATATCCAAAATCGAATTCAAACATGAGATAGATCCTGTATTTGTTGATATCGCCGTTGATTTCCTCAGAATATACGTCGATCGGACACATCATGGTAAGGAGGAAGACATCCTTTTCCGTGAATTGAAACGTAAATCGTTATCTGCCGATGATCAGCGGNTCATGGATGAACTGATCGAGGAGCATGTGTTAGTGCGCCAAACGATCGCATTAATAGTTAACGCCAATAGCCGCTACCGGGATGGTGATGATATTGCCTT
>JGI24134J36421_10000437_pt1 | contig 12897 bp, 8 predicted proteins | sample BarGraNGADG00312_FD_36421 | JGI IMG/M metagenome (IMG submission 36421) | reverse complement strand
ATCATTAATAACCACCTGATAGCTTTTCAGAAGTTTGATCATTTCTGCTCCGGCCATTATTACGGGTCCATATCCATGTGCAGCAGCAACATTTACCGGTCTGTTATAATAGAATGACGGGTCAAAAGCCATACCGGTACCGACGCATGTTCCTTCGACCTCTCCTTTGCTGTTTACCTTGGTTTGGACTGCATTCCATCCAAGCACAGCCATGGGTCCGAATGCCTGTGCATCGACCCATCCCTTGTTTATGGCATGTGCTGCACAATAGGTGAAAATCGCAGTTGCAGAGGTTTCATAATATGAATCATTCCTGTTTATCAACTGGTGCCAGAAACCCACTCCTGACTGATACGAAGCCAGACCTCTGAGGTGGATACGAAACTGATCCAGGATCTTGTTTCTTGAGGGATTGGTTTCAGGCAGAACATCGAGCAACTCTGACATTGCAAGTAAAGCCCATCCGTTACATCTTGCCCAGTAAAACTCCGGGTGAGGATTCATATCCTGTATCCATCCATGCATATAGAGGTTAACATTTGTGTTGTACATCCTCTGGGAGAACTGAAGTATTTGTTTGCAGGCGTCATTAAAATATTTATTATCTCCGGTAAGTTTACCCATCTGAGCCAGAGCCGGAACACTCATGTAGAGATCATCAAGCCATAATGCATTGGTAGCGGACGGTTACGCGAAAGTGTTCCATCAGAAAGCCGTTGCTGTTTTTCTGATATAAAAGTTATGTAGTTATCAATAAATGGTCTTAATGTCTGATTACCACTGATATTCATAGATTTTATCATTGCGGCACACATCGATCCTGCATCATCCAGGGCACGAGGTTCGAGTACTGACCTTACAGGATAATTAGTCTGCTGACCTGCAGGTGGGTTTTTCTTGAAATATTGAGCGACATCACCAACCAGATTAATTCTTCTTATTGTATATTCTTTAAATCTGGGATTCCGGTTGCATCGCTGGCAACAATCATTGCTCCGTATGCAACACCCCACTCATAACTGATAAGTCTGAAAACACCTGGTTCAAAAATGGATCCTGGAGTAAGTTTTGTCAGATCGCCAATCTCAATTTTTGTCTGGCGGTCAATCATTCTGACAGGAGTAGCTGTCTCAAGAAATGTGCAGATCCTGTCCAGGACTGCAATTATATCTTCAGTTTTTGCCGGTCCGTATGGTACGGGATAATCGGGTTGGATAAGGTGAAGCGCTGTGTTGGAATCTGTCACTCTTGCAGGTGTGGTCTGGGATATTACCGGAACCGTTAACCCGGCAAACAACACTAAAACAATTAATCTTGATTTCATATAATTTCTATTTTCTGATTTCTATTTTCTGATTTCTGATCTCTGATCTCTGATCTCTGATTTCTGATTTCTGATTTCTGATTTCTGATTCATCTTAAAGCAACATCCCAAACCTTGGCTCTTCTTGACTTACCTTCGGGCCCTTCGATATATAATGTGACAATATACCTGCCTGCCTTCTCGTAGGTATGAAATGGATCCTGATCAGTCGAACTCTTACCATCACCGAAATCCCATTTCCACGATGTAATTTTGCCTATCGATTTATCAGTGAACGCCACCAGCCGTTTATCCATATTCACCACAGTAAAGGACCATTGGGCTTCAATCTTCTTTATAAACCGGGGTAGCAGAGGCATAAGTTTGAATGTCCTTAGCTGAGAAGCATTTCCATACATCGTATGTTTATCGGAGAGATTCCAGAATCCGTTGTTAGTGGTAGCATTGACATCATCGAAATCAATAATGGCCCAGCAAAGCCCTATATTTTTTCCTTCTCGCAGAACCGACTCAACAGCCCTGACAAGTCCTTCCGGACCGGCATAATCAAATGGTGTGATCCAGAATTCAAGTACAAGTTTTCCGGATTCTCCGGGTCTGAAGTTATAGGAATAAGCTGCATTTGCATAAGGCAATTCTTTTATCCAGGGCTGGCTGCCCCACGCAAGGCACCAGTCCTGTCCTTCAGCCGGAGTGTATATGTGATAATTCTGGGCATGAACACCATGGTAATTGAAGTACGCGTCCCATGAATCTCTAAGCTTTGGGTCAGGATGGAACTGCTCGATAAGCGGACCTCCCGATTGATCTCCATCCACAACTATCTCGAAGATATCATGATGCAGATCAGTTCTTGAAAAATCCCAGTAGTCGTCATAAGCCTCATAAAGGAAATATAACCTGTTCATTCCTTTCACCCATCCGACACGAACTTTTACATTAAGGTTATTTGTATCCAGAGATGCATGTTTTTTTGTATCATCCCTTAATTGTTCATTTCCAATGATGTACTCCTTTGGTACTATTGCCCAGTCATCGGTATTGCCATCAATCCTCGGGATCTTGTCAGGCGGGAACTGAAAGATTTTCAAAGTACTGTCAATCTGAGCATTAATATATGCTGACATTGTTGGAAGAAGAAGGAAAAGTGCGGAAATAAAAATTTTTAAAACATTTCCGTTCGAATGACATTCCTTTATTAAATGTTTTCGATTCATAATAGATAATTCATAATAAATGTATTATTTTGGATCCTGAATTCCTTAAGAAGCTTACCTAAATTTATAAAAATATTCACTTTAAGCTAAACAGATTCCGGATTATTAATATTTTTCAATATAGAATACCTTTCCTGAATTCTTTTTTGCAAAATTGCAGTTAATTTAAAAATAGGAATTATTTATGAAAAGAGCGCTATTTTTTACCCTGATTCTTTTTGGATTTATTTCAATCGATGCACAAAAAACAGAAATACTTTATTTGTCAGGTTTGGATAAAGACCATACTGTTCAATGGGATTTCTTTTGCACCAACGGCCGGAACAGCGGGAAATGGAGTAAAATTGCCGTTCCATCAAACTGGGAACTGCAGGGTTTTGGTTCATATCATTATGGTATTCCTGATCTGAAAGCCAACGAAAAAGGACTTTATAAATATGAGTTTTCTGTATCCAGGAGCTGGGAAAAGAAAAAGGTTTATATAGTTTTTGAAGCTTCCATGACTGATACGGAAGTAAAAATTAATGGAAAGCTTGCCGGGCCTGTCCACCAGGGTGCATTCTACCGTTTTAAGTACGATATATCCGATCTGTTGAATTATAAAGGCAGTAATCTCCTGGAAGTTACAGTGAGCAAAGAATCATCGAACGAAAGNATAAACAGNGCTGAACGTACTTCCGACTATTGGGTATTTGGCGGGATATTTCGTCCCGTATACCTTGAGGCCGTACCATCTCAGTTCATAGACCGTATTGCAATAGATGCCAAAGCAGACGGTTCATTTTATATGGATGTTTATACTGCNGGCACCGGGAAAGCCAAAACTATAAAAGCACAGGTGCAGACACTCGATGGAAAACCTTTTGGACCTGATCTGAGTACGAATATTGAAGGGAATCAGAGTAAAGTAATTTTAAAAGGCTCCTTCAAAAATCCGGCGCTCTGGAATCCGGAATTTCCTGAAAGATACCAGGTGGTTATAAGTATGAATGATGGGAAAAAGGTAGTTCACCAGGTGACACAAAAGTTTGGATTCCGGACGGTGGAGGTAAAAACAAGTGATGGCATATATGTGAATGGCCAGAAAGTTATGTTCAGAGGAGTATGTCGCCATACATTTTGGCCATCCTCAGGACGTACAAGCAGCAAGCAGCTGGCTATTGACGATGTGAACCTGATGAAGGATATGAATATGAATGCAGTGCGAATGAGCCATTATCCCCCCCGATCAGTATTTCCTGGATGTTTGCGACTCGCTAGGAATGTTTGTGCTCGATGAATTAGCAGGATGGCAGAAATTTTATGATACTCCCACTGCACAAAGGCTTGTTAAGGAGCTGGTTGAACGTGATGTGAATCATCCATCTATTGTTTTATGGGATAACGGTAATGAAGGAGGGTTCAACAAAGAGGTAAGGGGAGATTATGCATTGTACGATCCTCAGAAAAGAACAGTTATTGAACCATGGGCAATAGTAAATGGCACAAATACAAAGCATTATCCAGGATATAAATATGTAGAGAATGCTCTTACGAATGGTAAGGAGATATATTTTCCAACGGAGTTCCTGCATGGCCTGTATGACGGTGGTTCCGGAGCCGGACTTGATGATTACTGGAATCTTATGCTGTCAAAACCTCTTGCTGCCGGAGGCTTTCTATGGGTTTTTGCTGATGAAGGTGTTGAACGCAGAGATTTGAATGATTCGATAGACACGAATGGGAATTCTGCCCCTGATGGGATACTTGGCCCATATCATGAAAAAGAGGGAAGTTTTTATACAATTAAAGAAATCTGGTCGCCAGTCTTTTTCAAAGAAGCTGCAATTACTCCTGATTTCAATGGAAAATTCACCCTTTCCAACAGATTTCTTTATACTAATTTAAATCTGTGTAAATATTCCTTCGACCTGGTGAAGTTTGGGAATTCTTTCCCAAAGGTTCAGATTCAGAAACAGACAGGAACAATTCAATCACCGGATATTAAAGTGGGTGAAAGCGGTTTCCTCAACCTGAATCTTCCGGCTGACTGGAAAAGTTATGATGTGTTGTATGTTTCTGCAACTGACCAGTATGGCCGGAATATTAACTCATGGTCATGGAATATTACACCGGCCAGGGACTTCGTTTCTCGTTTGGTTAAAACGAATCAGGACAAAGTTGTGGTAACGGAACATGATAGCCTTCTAATTATTTCTTCAGGAAAAACTATGGTTACATTCAATAAAAAAACCGGATTAATTTCCGGAGTAATAAGCAATAATAAGTCAGTTTCATTTAACAATGGAATTCAGTTTGCCGGTTTTAAATCAAATTTCAGGGAGATGAAGCACTACTCCGCGGGCAATAATTATGTTATCGAGTTGTTATCCGACAGTGCTTGTCATGCTAAATGGACAATGCTTCCGGGAGGGTGGTTACAACTGGACTATGATTATCATCCGAACGGGTCACTGGATTTTGCCGGGATTACATTTTCATATCCTGAAAAACTGGTAACAGGCGCTATCCTTATGGCAAACGGACCATATCATGTCTGGAAAAACCGTCNGAAAGGTACCAGCTTTGGAGTATTCGATAAACAATATAATAATACAATTACAGGACAAACATGGGTCTATCCGGAGTTTAAGGGCTATTACTCAAATTTTTATGCTGTTGAAATACAAACTAAAGAGCTGCCTATAACTATTGTTTCGGCTACAAATGGACTGTTTCTGCATCTGTTTACACCTGAAGCATCGACATTTTCAAAGGGCAGGGGTGTAAGAGGAGTAGTAAATCCGTTCTTTCCTTCAGGAAACATATCACTGCTACATGGCATCAGTGCTGTGGGTACAAAGTTTTCAAATCCTGATACAGAGGGTCCTCAGGGACAGAAAAATAATTTTGATGTAAATACCGGGCCACTAAAAGGGACATTGTATTTCAGGTTTGGGGATTAAACCTTCAGGAAGATCTTCTTCTTATAAAGGATATAAAGTAATACCCATGCTACAGCAGTTACACCTATTCCTTCAATGAGAGGTGTCCAGGATTCAGGCATGACGGCAATGATTCCCCCGAAGAAAAACTTGGTTGCGGCTCTGAAATTAACTATTCTTTCTGTCAGGTATATAGTTATCGGATTCAAGCCTATTACTACAAAAACAAATGCCCATTTTTTATATTCCCAAACATCAATTATCAGGTAGAAGACGGAGAATAAAAGAAGGCTNAGTCCGCCTGCAAAACAAACAAATGAGCTTGTCCATAGATTCTTGTTGATCGGGAAAGCAATGTTCCAGATTTGACCGATCACCATTAAAGTTATTGCTGCAAGAACCAGGTACAATACTTTTTTCAATGGTTTGTCATTCAGGTATTTCGACAACATAAATTCTCCTGTAAACATCCCGAGTAACGCAGTCCCTATAGCAGGGATTGTACTGAACAGTCCTTCCGGATCGTGATTGCCAAGATAGAGTCTGCCAGGCATAAGAAGACGGTCGATGTAACTGGTAAGATTTCCTTCCTGCGAAAAAATATCAGTCGATCCAAGGTCATGTGCCGGGAAGAGTACAAGTAAAAGCCAGTATCCGATTAAAAGCGCAACTAACCATAAAATGCNCATACTTCGTTTGGTATTCATAAAAATAAGAGCGCCAAACATCCATGCAAGACCAATTCTTCCCAGTACACTTCCATAACGCAGATGAGCTAAATTGAAATTTACACCATTATTATATACTATACCGAGCAGAACAAGAATCAGTCCGCGGCTGATAACATGTTTATATATTGAACTTCGGCTGTCATTATTTGCAATACGTTTTGCCAGCGAAAAAGNAAATGATATACCGGCAATAAAAAGAAATAAAGGGAAAATCATATCATAAAAATGGAATCCGTGCCATGGCACATGCTCTAATTGTCCAGCCCACCATTGAAAAATTGGCCAGCCTGTAAGTGAAGCNAAACCAATAAAAATTCCTTCCCCGCCCATTATCCAGAACATATCGAATCCGCGTAATGCATCAAGAGAGTACAATCGTTTAACTGCAGGTTTGTTTTCGGCTTCCATTTTGTAGTTTTTAGGTTGGTTTATAAGTTTCCGGTTATATTCTAAGCAAGGATGTATGATTATGTTTTAATCTTTATAAGTTATTTACTTAAAAATAGCTAATTAAACTGGTTTTGGTTGAATTGAAATAAAGTTTGAAANAAATTGATATAAAGTTAAAATAGAATTGTGATATTTGGACATAAAACATAATTCTATGATGAAGGAAATATTTGTTCCGGCATTATGCCTTATAGTCTTATTGACTCGTTGTTCATCGGAAAAAAATGGAATAATNATGACAGTCAACGGGCCAATTCCGGTCAGAGAGATGGGAATAACACTTGTTCATGAACATATTCTTGTAGATTTTACCGGTGCTGACTCAATAAATGCACAGAGATGGGATAAATCCAAGGTTATTGAAAGATCATTGCCTTTTCTGAAGCAAATTAAGGATCTGGGATGTCGGACATTCATTGAATGTACACCTGCATATCTTGGAAGAGATCCACTTTTGCTCAAAAATCTTTCATCCTCCTCCGGATTAAATATTCTTACCAATACAGGATATTATGGTGCCGGCAACAATAAATATATTCCCGGGTTTGCTTATGATGAGACAGCTGATCAGATAGCTTCCCGCTGGATGATGGAATGGGAAAATGGTATTGAGGGTACAGGCATCAAGCCCGGGTTTATTAAAATAGGTGTTGCAGGTGATAGTTTGTCTGATCTTCATAAGAAACTAGTAATAGCTGCAGCACGTACCCATCTGAAGACAGGATTAACAATTGCATCACATACCGGACCAGCGGTTCTGGCATTTGAAGAACTTGAAATTCTGCAAAGAGAAGGAGTGGCTCCTGAAGCATTTATCTGGATTCATGCCCAGGCAGAAAAAGATCCTGGAAACCTTATCAAGGCAGCTAAAATGGGTTCATGGATTGGCCTTGATGGCCTGAATGAGGATAATGTTGAGGATTATGTCAGGAAGGTAAAGAATATGAAGGAAAATAATTTGCTCAACAAAGTCCTTTTATCACATGATGCCGGATGGTATCATCCGGGAGAACAAAATGGGGGTGAATACAGAGGGTACACAACTCTTTTTGAAAAACTAATACCCCTTCTCAGAAAAGAAAAATTCTCCGAAAAAGAGATAGATCAACTACTGGTTTCAAACCCGGCTGAATCGTTTACAATCAGGGTTCGCAGGATTAATTAAGCATCTGTCCTTCGGTCTGATGGGTTTTTATTCCACGCTCATAAACTTCCAGGTTACTTTCCCCACATTATCTGGTTTTCCTTTCTCAGCTTTTGAAATTATTCCTGAGAACTTACCTTTTTTATCTATAACTACTTTAATCTCACGCCATGAGTACGCTCCATTTTCATAGCCGAATGTTTCACCATCATCATCATAAAGCATGTAATTACCTGGTTTTGAGCCAAAATATTTTATTTCCAGATCAAATTTCTGTCCAATCACCGGAGCATGAAGGGCAGGCTTCATCATTGGGATTATACCACCATCTTTTACATATACTGGTATTTTACTGAGTCCGGGAGTAACAGTGATCACTTCCCCGGCTCCGGCATATTTTCCTGTATAGAAATCGTACCATTTCCCTTTGGGCAATACAATTTTGCGTGAAGTCTGGCCGGTAAACAAAGGCGCAACTAATAGATACTCTCCGGTCATATACTGATCTTTGATCTCCTTTTGAATCGCCTCAGCATATGGATTATCATTCAGGTTTCTATTTTTTATTTCCATTTTTACTCCGGCATTAAACCCTTCTTCAAGGTCCATCCCCCGGAAAGGAGGAATCCCTTCAAAATGGTATTTAGCGAACGCTGTATATAAATATGGTATAAGCTGAATTCTTAAAAGGGCATATTCCTTTACCTCTTTTTCCACATCAGGAAAAGACCAGGGTTTGGTTCCGCTTGACCATGCATTGATCATTGCNATCGGGGAAAAACACACAGTTTGTATTCTGCGTAACCATTCTTCCCCTGTTTTTGAACTGCGAACCTCAGGTGTCCATAATACCCCGCTGTATCCACTGTTGATCAAAGCTGTAATAAAATCTTCNTGGCTATAATAATCATTATATATTACATAAGGGAATGATGAACCTCCGCCGTTTGATGCTCTTACAAGACCATACGTTCGTGTATTCTTTTGGTGATAAAGGTCTGTTGTTAATTTCTGTAAAAGCAATCCATAAATCTGTCGCATCTGTTCAGCGGTATTCCCGGATGGAAACTTTGCAACATCGGGCCACAACCATCTGTCGTAGCCATCGCATTCATCAATTTTGTAACCGCTTATCCCAAGAGTTACCTGATCTCTTTCAATTTGGTCAAGCAGAATATTTTGTGCTTCCGGAATTGTCAGATCAGGTACAACTCCTCCCCAGACTGTATGTGAACCTGTGAAAGGCAATATTTTGCTGAATATCGGAGAAGCGGGTGAAATATAGGGATTTGTCCATAGATTCAAACGAATTCCCTTTTCTTTCATTTTTTTTATAAAGTTTACGGGATCAGGATACCTTTTATTATCCCATTCCAGGGTGCAGGGATAGGATTTACTCTGCCATCCCGGCTCGAGACCGATGAAATCAAGAGGAAAGCCTCTCTTCTCAAACTCTTCTGCCTCCTGTTCAACCTGTTCAGATGTGTATAAAGTCGGAACCCGTTGTGTAAAACCCAGACCCCAACGTGGAGGAAGGCATCCTCCGCCACAATAAAGGTTATATCTGCTTATTGCGTCAAGGGGTGTTGGACCGGCAAAAACATATACTTCGACACCGTGTGAGGGTATAAGTATTTCAACTGCATCGGAATATGGTTGTGAAGTCCATTTTGTATCAACGTTTCTGTCGAGAGGTTCCGGAGCCGAAGGACTGTCTTTTCTGACTGCACTGCCAGCATAGACCGTTAAATATCTTGAACTGTTAATGAATACGCCATAACCTCTGTCGGAAACATAAAATGGAACAGGAGCATGAGTTCTGCCATTATCTGTTCCGCCGTAGTGATCAACATGAAGCTGTAGAATTTTTCCCCTTTGCTGAACAGTTTTGAAATTCAGACCAAAGCCAAAAATCTGTTCATCTTTTAAAAGTGGAAACCTAAGATATGTTTCACCATTAACAACTTCTGTAACAATATCACTTTCAGAGAAAGGAAATTCTCGAGTCCCCATTTTAGTCAGAGCATCTGCAGCCGGTTTAATTCCGGCTGCACTGAACAGATCAATTCTATCCGGAGTACCAATTATGGTTTTCCAAACCCCCGGGACAATTTCAGTCCACCCGGAAGGTTGCGCCGGAATAATCTCAGAACATCCGAACAAAAGTAATCCGGTGCAGAACAGGTTCCAGATTTTTTTCATAAGTCAGATTCAAATTTATTAGACTTCTACCTTAGAAGTGCAGAAGCGCACCATAAAACGGGTGCCTGGCCGTGCAGATCGCCTACAATCCGTTTCCTGTCGTAATAGTACTGTTTGTCATTCTTTTTGTTAGTACCCTCACAAACCTCGCGAACCTCATCATTCTGATTAATATATGAGATCAATCCAAGCCAGGCTTTCCTTGCTGCAGCTCCGTATATATTTTTATCGAGCCATCCGTTCTTAACACCTGTTATCATGGCAAACGCAAACATTCCAGTTCCGGAAGTTTCGTTCCATGAATCAGGTTCGTCTATCAACTGTCTCCATGTACCGTTTTCAGCCTGGTACTTTAAAAGCGATTCCATCATCTTATTATAGCCTTTCATTATTTTTGGGCGGTCGGGATTATCTTTTGGAAGAGAGCTTAATAATTCGGTCATACCGGCAGCCATCCATCCGTTACCACGACTCCAGAAGAAAGGTACATCCTGGGCATGATAGAAGAGTCTGTTTGGTCTTTGTAATGAATCCAGATAAAGTATCATTTCCCTTGCTGCTCTTTCAGCATATTTCTTGTCACCTGTAGCACGATAGGCCTGTATTTGAACTGCGGTTATCATATACATATCGTCAATCCACATTCGTGTTTGTGATGTAAACCCCTTGTTATAATACATCTGTGCTTCAGGAGCAACCTTTGTACCTTCAGGAGGCGCCCATTGGCTGTCAGCTATTCTCTTCCCCAACCTGAGGTATTTCTGGTTTTTAGTAAGTATGAATAATTCTATGGGAACAGAACCGAAAACCGTATTATCGACATGGTTGGGCACAGGTATCAGAACAGAGTCGGCTCCAAACAATGGATCAAAACGATCTTCAAGCCTGGTTATCAGTTTGTTATCTTTTGTCAGTCTGGCAAATTCAAGAGATCCGTACCAGGTACAGACTTCCGGATAGGTTATTCTTCTTGGAGCAACAGGAAGCGGTCTGACAACAAAATGCTCCGCAATACGTTTCCCGATTTCCTGAGGGGAAGACCCTTTTGGCCAGTGTTTCAGATCTGAATTTACTTTAATTGTCTGGGAACATATGCTGGCAGGAAGCAGCAACATTGTTAACAGAACGATAGCGGATTGAAATAAATTCTTCATGGTTTGATATTAAAGTTGATGTGAGTTTTCGATAAATTTTCAGATTTAACATGTAAATTTACATGAATTCCGGCATCACGTAGTTAAAAAAGGTTAAAGAATCAAAAAATGAAAAAAAAGTACCTGATTTTTATGTGTACGTTAACGGAATTAAAGTAAATTTACCTTAATCTAAGGCTTTTTGCAGTATGTTTATCACTTCATTTTTGCCTCCGGTATTGGACAAATGAAAGGGATTGGCGGATCAGCTGAGGTGTAACGTTATTTTTTGTCNTATTGAACTAATTGATATTAAGCAAAATATACCGAAACTAATTAACAAACTTAAATAATTAATTATGGCAACCCGCAGAGAATTCATTCAAAAATCAGCACTCGGAGCAGCAGNTCTGACGCTAGGTGCTAAGAGTTATTCACGTATCCTTGGTGCAAATGACAGGGTACGCGTTGGAATCGTTGGTTTTTCTGATCGGTTCAGATCATCACTGGCCCCTGCATTCCTTGGACAGGCTAAAGATTTTAATTTTGAGATTGTAGCTGTTTCTGATCTTTGGAACAGACGCCGGGATGAGGCAGAAACATTTTTCAAATCAAAAGAGGTAACAATCAGAAAGGCCCGTAATAATGATGAATTATACAGTGGTAAGGATACTGACGCTGTTATCATCAGCACTGCGGATTTTCAGCATGCATTGGTGCTAGCCGAAGCCGTGAGAGCCGGACAGGATGCATACTGTGAAAAACCTTTTGCAGAGACTATGGCTGATGCCAGGGAAGCACTGAAAGCTGTTCAGGAAACTAAAAAGATTGTTCAGATTGGTTCACAACGCAGAAGTACTCCGAATTATATAGCTGCAAATGATTATATCAGGTCGGGTAAGTTTGGAAAAATTGTAATGGTGGAGATGTCATGGAATGTAAATCAACCGGGCAGATGGAGAAGACCTCAACTTACAGGTGTCATTAAAGAGGCTGATACTGATTGGAAACGCTTCCAGTTAAATCGCGCACCTGTAGCATGGGATCCCAGAAAATATCTTGAATTCAGGCTGTTCTGGCCATATTCATCAGGTATCCCTGGCCAATGGATGGCTCACCAGATTGACACTGTTCATTGGTTCACCGGATTAAGTCATCCAAAAAGCGTTGCAGCAAATGGTGGTATTTATTTATGGAAAGACGGACGTACCAATTTTGACACAATGACCGCTGTAATGGATTATGGTGATGCTAATTCCGGTTTCCAGGTTGTTTATACATCACGTTTTACCAATTCAGCCGGTGGAACAAAAGAGATATACTTCTCGAATGGCGGTTCACTCAATCTNGATACAAATAAGATTAATTCGGAAGGTGGTCTTTCTGCACGCGATGCAAAAGATATGAATATGCAGCCGAACCTGCTTGAACCAATGGACTTACCAGGGTTTAAAGTGGAGACATCTGCCAATACAGGTTCAGATCCTATGACGAATGCACATATGAGAAACTGGATGGAATGTGTTCGGGATCGTAAGAAGCCAAACGCAGATATCATGGCAGGGTACAATCATTCTATTGCTACCATAATGTGTACAGCTGCACTCAGAACAGGTGAAAAAGCTTCCTTTGATGAGGCAAAACAGGAAGTGCTCGCAGGCGGTAAAGTGTTTCAGTATTAAAAAAAATAATTAACCATGAGAACAGTTAAAAAATTATCAGCTATCCGGAATTGGAAACCAGGAGTATTCTTTATTCTTGTTTTCCTGAGT
>JGI24134J36421_10000433_pt1 | contig 12923 bp, 13 predicted proteins | sample BarGraNGADG00312_FD_36421 | JGI IMG/M metagenome (IMG submission 36421) | reverse complement strand
TTGACTTGCAAGTTTGTAGTACCTGCGCCTGAAATCCGCTTTGTGAGTTGTGTTGTTTGTAGCTCAATATCAACAGTACTTGAATTCAGGCGCTCTGTGGATGGATGCTCATTTATTATGGCGTCCTCTCTCCATCTAGAAGCCCATTTCTGTGAATAAAAATTAATAGCATTAAGCGTCTCGATTATCCAGGTATACGCATGGACGACGCTGTAGATTACGTATTTGAGGCACTTTTCGCTCTTTCCGACTTACGAGTATTGCTTCGCGAGACCGTCCCTTTGCACAAGTTCAATGAGCAGCAATTGTCGCAGGCCCGCGAAGCTCTCGCAAGAGCAAAAAACGCCCTTGAACAGCTCGACGAGGAGCTTCAAAAATGAAAATCGCCGGGAACATACCAATCCGAGAAGTCGAGGAGCGCTACATCAACATCCAGCCAATCCAAGCGGCAGGCCGTTTGACCGCGGAGGCGATGAAGGCGCTCATCGTCTACGGCGACGGTTACTCGACGTGTGATCAGTGTCGCAAGCCCTTTAGACTTGATAAAATCACCAAGCCACCCATCGCAGAGTTCCACAACGATCTCGCTTGGTTCCTTGGCATGGATGAAGCGCGCGTCACGCCGGGAGCACGACGTGCGTTTCAAGCCGTTTGTTTAGCACTTGTTAATAAAGGTGATACGGTTTTGGTTTCAGCTCTCGGACACTATACCGAATTTCTCGCCGTCGAAAATGCTCGGGCCACCGTCCGCGAAGTCCCCGCAAATGAAGCAAATATCATCATGGGCGACGCTGTAGCGCAAAAAATCGAAGAGGTCACGCGTGAAAACGGTCACCCACCAGCACTCGTCATGCTCGATCACTTCGACTACTCACTCGCAAACGAGCACGATATTGTGGGGGCAGCGAAGGCAGCTCATCAGTATGATGTTCCGCTTCTGTATAACGGCGCGTATACTGTTGGCATAAAACCTGTTAATGGAAAAGCCCTCGGCGCAGATTTCGTCGTTGGCAGCGGGCACAAGTCGATGGCATCACCCGCGCCAAGCGGTGTTTTGGCAACGACGAGCGAGTACGCCGACACAGTATTCAGCACGACGCAGATGATCGGTGACCTGACTGGACGGCAGTTTGGCGTTAAAGAAGTTCAGATGCTCGGTTGCACGCTTATGGGGGGTAACATCCTTGCTATGATGGCGTCTTTTCCGACAGTGAAACGACGTGTTAAAGAATGGGATGAGTACGTCACAAAGTCGAACCACGTTGTAGACACGCTCCTCGGCATAAAGGGGAACACGTGCGTCAGCGAATACCCACGCAAGCATACTTTAAGTAAAGTGGACACGACCGGAAGCTTTGACACCGTCGCGCGGACACACAAACGAAGGGGCTTTTTCTTTAGTGACGAGTTGAAGCAGCGAGGCATCGTCGGGGCTTTTGCCGGAGCGACGCGGGCGTGGAAGTTCAATACGTACGGCTTGAGTTGGGATCAGACGCGCTACGTTGCAGATGCTTTCCAGGAAATCGCTGGGAAATACGGGCTGTTGTAATAAATCACAAGCTGCAGTAGCTTCGGCGAACTGCCAGTGGCTAACCGCTTTTATTGCTTTGTCGGCACGGCTAAATTTTCGCTTTTAACAACTCGTGTAGTTGTTCAGCGCCGACAATGTCGGTCTGGGCTAGATCCCATTCAGCAGGATGCATAACAAATGGATGACATTGGGTGCCGCCTAACCCCCCGTGACTCCCAATCAACTCCTCGAACGCGGCGACTTCGTCGCTGTCGGTGTCGTAGACGCTGTTGACTAGAATATCCGGTGCGTAACGAAATCCATCAGTGCGTCTTAGATGATCCGCAGCGCGTGGTCCGAAACTGACGAGTGGACTCTCTCCTTCGCAACGGTCGTCGCGCAGAAAATGCGCGCCCTTTGCGCCGAAGACGATGGGTCCGTGAGCCTGCGATCGCACCATGACGAAACCTATCCATTCTTGGCTTACAAGTCCCGGAATCAGCAAGGGAAATGTGCCACTAATACCTTCATAGCTCACACGCTCCCGCCAATCTGTCAGATAGATGAGACCCAAATTGCCCGAAGCCAATACGATAACCTGTGCACCTTCAGCAGGTGTGGCGTGCCTGCGCCGCTTGCGTCTGACTGCGTCAACCACAGGCGTTGCCTTTTGGACCACGTATTCTTTTCGCCGAACGATAGGGTCAGCTACGGCCTCGCCAAAGTGGTCTTGATTTGAGTCAAGAGCGCTAAATACTTTGACTTCTTCATCGATTAGTTCCCTCACAAGGCTTTCGAGATTGAAGCCACTTCGCTGCTTAAACGTAGCTCCGTTTGATTGGCCGTGATCAGAGAGCACGACCAACTGGTAAGGGCGCGGAGCCTAGCTTGTCGCCTGTTCAAGCCTGTGAAACTGCTTATCTATCTGCTTGAGCGCGCGAAACGAGGCGCTGTCGGCGATGCCGTTGTGATGCGCTATTTCGTCGTACGCGACGTAGGTGGCATAAGCTACGTCGGCTCGCCCTGCAATTAGGTCTCCGACCAACGTGTCAGTAGTGGTCTCACGCAAAAAAACGTTCGCGGCGGCGCGCGTCAAGTAGTAGATAAACAGCCCCTTGCGCAAGCGCGGCTTGACATTCAAGATGCGTTGTCGCACACGACCAAAGAACTCGTCGAGGACGTCCCAGAAAAAAAGTGCGATAATGCGCGGGAAGTTCGAAGGATTCGAGTAGAAAAAGAGCCACGACTTACTGTAGAAGCGTTTCATCTCCCTCAATCGACTATAGGTGAAAATATTGTCCTCAGCGTCTCCCGAAAAGAGGTTTGTGCGACTCGCGCCGTTTTTCGCTAAAAGTCCCTGCCCGTCCGAAATTCGCGATTCAATCTCAGGCGCATCAGAGAGGCCGGTGGATACCATGATTCTGTTGTCGTGTTCTTTCTCCACCCAACGAAATGCGGGCAGATCTTGATTGTGCCCGTGTAAGATGCCCGCTTGGCTGGCACCGGTCTGACTGGATAAGTCGGTTTCCCATGAGGTTATGTTATGGGTTCCCCGTTCAAGCCAACTGGCGAGTGTCGGTAAATATCCCTTGCTGATTGCCTTGCGGAGCACCGATTCAGCAAGGCCGTCGATCTCCAGAAATATTGTACCAACCTTATCCGTCTGAAGCCCCCCCACCTTTTTGACCTCCCTGCTTAAGATGTTACGGTAATACCATGCATCATCATTATTCGTCAGGAGGCTTGCGAGAATAACGTTTATAGCTGCCAAGCCGATTGGGGTTAAGATGAGCGCCCACAGTCCTTCGACGCTGGCGCCTGGTACTAATTTGCTTGTGAGCCAAACCAGCAACGCATTCAGCAGCAACGCTCCTATGCCAAAGGTGTAAGTTAGGAACCGCAGCGTGGATCGGGTGAGAATTGGCCATAGGATTGCATTGACAATTCCTAGCACCACCACGAAGGCAATTGCTGCAGCAAAACTGTTGACGCTGAGTCCGGGAATAAAGTGAACCAGGAGGAGGAGGCCAACGGCCTCGCCGACCCAAATCACAAGGGTTCGAGAAACGTTGCGTAAATAATGCTTCGTCTTGTTCTCCATTTACGCCCCATCTGCGCAAGTTAAGGTAAAAACCGTAATCTCAGGTGGGCAGTTGACCCGTATCCAGAAGACATTGGTTCCAAGACCACGACTCGTGTATTGGACCATGTCGCCGACTTGATATCGACCCAGCGGGTATTTCTTAGCGTGAGGCGCTTTCACTAACGTTCCAATGTAAGGGATGATGAATTGGCCGCCGTGCGAATGACCCGAGATCTGTAGACTAAACCGCCCCGTCGTTGCGCTCACGTCAGCAAAGTCAGGTTCATGGGCCAACAGGATTGCAGGACCTGAGGGCGGAAGTTTACTGAGCACGACATCGAGGCGATGTTTGTGGAGGGAAACGCTGTCGACGCCGGCGATGTGTAACGCTGCCCCCCCTCGACGGAGCGTATAGACGTCATTACTAAGGTCGATGATGTTGCTTTGCTGTAATATCTCTCGAACTGCTGCCTCCCCTACCCAGTGATCGTGATTTCCGAGAACTGCGACACTCACGTCATTTGGGTTTAGTTTAGTAAATGATGCAATCGTCTCCGTGGAATATCGATCAACCTCGTATGAGAAGAGATCGCCAATAATTGCGATCAGATCAGGGTGTTGCTTGTTTATCATTCCAATTACGCCGTCTAAGCGTTTCGGGTTAAGCCATTGGCCGAGGTGGATATCCGCAATGCTTGCTATCCTGTAACCGTCGAAGGCGGGATTTAAGTCAGGAATGGTCACACATACGTGCTCGATCTGAAAAACGCCCGGCTCAAACCCGTCGTGTCCCGTTTTTTCAGATAACGCTGTCATGGCCATCTGTAGGTCTCTGCGAAAAGTGAGGATTCTCACGCGGCGTTTTCTCTTCATAATCTTCTGTGCTCGACTAAGGTTACGCTAATCGTGACCATTCTTAATATGCGGATCTTGTAGTATAAGGATATTTCAAGGCTTTTTGACTAGGCAGTCCTCAATAAGTGGATGTGGCTGCGAGATAAATCTGGCGTCTATTCACAGATTGAATCCGCTAAAGCAGTTCCACAGATTGGTCGGTGCCAAACGCCTCAGCAACATCGAAACTCTCATACACCATAGGGGTAGAATAGAGCGAAGCATTCAACGCACGTATAGTCGTTCCTCCGTCTAACTCTTTATGTGTTAAAACGATCTTCAAAAGAAACCCAATAACTAGAGCAACGCTGAAAAAAGGCGCGAAATTGACTCTTTTATTTTGACAGTAGAGGACCGGTCAGCATACCGTTGCGGAGTCAGCTCTGTGCAGGTTTCTAGATCTTTTTCGAACGCCTCTTTCAGGGATCGGGCCACTGTTTCATCATATATAATCGCGTTGGTCTCAAAATTCAACCCGAAGCTCCGAAGATCCCAGTTTGCACTCCCCACTGACGCGGCGACCTTATCCACGACGATCGTCTTTGCGTGAAGGAACCCATTTTCGTACGTATATGCTCGTACTCCTGATTCGAGCAGCTGCCCCACGAATGAAAGCCCTGCCCAATAGACAAAGGGATGATCTGGCCGGTTCGGAATCATAATCCGCACGTCAATCCCAGAAAGTGCTGCAATCCGTAGCGCGTCGCGCACGCTATCATCAGGGATAAAATAGGGCGTCTGTAGATATACTGACTCAGTCGCAGAATTGATCATCTTAAGGTATGCCTCTTTTATTGGGTTCCAGTAGGTATCTGGCCCACCTGAGACTACTTGCACCGCAGCTCCAGAAGACGGCGCGATATCAGGGAAATAGCGATGCTGGTATACCTGTCGCTCTCCTTTTGCCGCATAGTTCCAATCAAAGAAGAAGCGAAGCTGACAGGCCAAAGCTGCATTTCCTTCAATCCGTACGGCGGCGTCGCGCCAGTACCCCCACTTCTTGACTTTACCGAGATATTCATCACCGATGTTGAATCCTCCAACAAAGGCGGTCTTTCCATCGATGACCGCAATTTTTCGGTGGTTCCTAAAATTTGACCGCAGGTTCAGAAAGCGTATCCGTGAAGGGAAAAAGAATGCAACCTGCCCGCCCGCGCTCTTTAGGTTACAAAAAAAATTTCGCGGTAGCCGAGCACAGCCGAGGCCGTCGCACAAAACCCTGACTTCGACGCCCACCGATGCACGCTCAGTAAGCACATCCCTAAGCTCGTGGCTGAGTCCGTCATCCCTCCAAATATAGTATTCGAGGTGGACATGATCGCGCGCTCCTTTAATTGCGGCAACAAGGTCAGCAAATTTTTCACTGCCGTCAGTGTAAGGTTTAACCTGGTTGTTCGTCGAAAGCATCGAACCGTTGTCCTCAATAAGCATCAAAATCATGCGGCGGAAGACGCTAGACAAGTGATTGAGGGCCGGAATCTCGCGCGTTTTCAATTCGCTTTTCTGCTGTTCGATAAGGGTTCTTAAAGCCTCATCTGCGTCCTGCTTACTTTGAAACATCTTCTTTTTTCGATAATTCTGACCAAGGAAGACGTACAGAACAAACCCGACAACGGGTAAGAAGAAGAGGACCAAAAGCCAGGCCCAGACAGCGGCCGAATTTTTCCTCTCAAAAAAGACAATGGTAATAGCGAAAAGAAGATCCGAGATAAGAATTGCGATCAGTATGAGGTCAGTAATACTCATGTTTTCTTTTGAGGACTCGTCCGCAATGGCGCGCTGTGGCCGTGGTTTGAATGGTTTCAGAGCAGATAATCTCTTTGATTATGTTCGTGGAGCACCGCACGCTATGCAAGTGGCAGCTGAGCCGTGAGTCTGACGGGCCCCATTTTACCAGACGATTGGCACCTTGTTCATAATAAGCCCTATCAACATCTTCCGACTGGATCGGCCCGAGCCGCCGAAACTACTTCGATCAACGCTCAGTGACCGTATCATTTAGAAAGGAGTTGATCCGGTCATCAAAAGCTAAGGCTGCTCCAGCAGGTGAGCAACGAGGGCTCCGAATTTGCGCGCGCTCTGTTCATCAAGCTTGTTGACTTGCTTAATCGGTACCCCTATAAGTTTAGCAAAATCCTCTATGAGCTTCCTGTCNGTATCGGAGAGCTTGTTAACGTCGAGATATCCCCCAAACACCTCGATTGCTCGAACGCGCCCTTCAGCGCGCGCTTGCAAGTCTGCCACGTACCGATGCACGAGCTCCTCTTTAGGCACTGCCCCGTAGTCGACGCAGACAACGAAAAGCGCCACGTCTTTGTCGTTTAATTGATCGCGGTTTGCGGTAAGGAAGTTCACCACACTAGGCAGCGGATGCTCTTCGTAAATCGGAGAACCGATCACGATGAAGTCGAAACCGCCCGGATCAGCTTCGGCGACGTTCCGTACAACCACGTCGACGTGTCCTTCGCTCGCTGCCCCTTCGGCTATCCACCGCGCAACGGTTTTCGTGGAGCCGTATCGCGTGTCGTACATGATTAGAATGCGAGCCATGCCGCCTGTTACACCGTCCGCATGAGTTCCAGCAATCACGTGTGCAGCTTCTTAAGGAGCCACGCCATATTCTTGCCAAGGGCGGTCATCGTCGCCAAGCCCTCCGCATCATTTTGCACTTCGCCAACAGCATGGCCAATCCCGATATTCCAGTAGCTCGATCCGGGAATGATCATCTGACTGATGAGAAAGAAGTGATTGATCGAGTCGAAAGTGTGGATGGCCCCAGCCCGTCTTACAGCAACGACTGCCGCACCGACTTTGCGCTGAAACATGTCGTCATTTGCCCGAGCCACGAAACCAGCTCGTTCAATAAGTGCTTTGAGTCCAGACGAGAGGTCAGCAAAGTAAGTCGGCGAACCCAGAATGATCCCGTCCGCTTCGACCATCTTATCGAGGTAATCATTCATAGAATCGCTAGTCACAGCGCAGCGCTGATCTTGGTTCTCCTTGCACTTGGAGCACGCGATACAGCCTTGGAGCTGTGTTCCTGCAAGTTGAACAAGCTCGGTCTCTATTCCTTCTTTTTCGAGTTCGCTAAGCACCTGCTTAATAAGAATTGCCGTGTTGCCATCCTTGCGTGCACTGCCGTTAATAGCTATAACCTTTATAGAAACTCCCCCTTCCTAAGGTCTTGTGAACGACCCTTCATGAACAGCACTGAAAGACGCTTTATAACTGTTGCGTTGCTAATCTGAAGCCGTTCTAAAAAAAGCCTGTTGAGGCTGTATGCCTTTTATGGAAAAAACAACGCTGAAGTCTCCAGAATTGTGTCTGGATTCCCGAAGGAGCGTCGTTTATAAGAAGATCCGTGCGCTTCACGTCATTATCTTATCTATACTGTGAAGCTTTAGTCACGCTGAGGGCAACTGGACTAAAAGTCCAAAACTATCTCTTGTGCGTAAAAGCTATCAGCTTGATATCTTGCTTTCGGATGACCATACCTCGTGTTTCGCCGTGTGTTCATTTTTTTCTATGCAAAAGGGACACAAGGTGTAGCCATTAAAAGGGTTCATTCGTACCGGCTTGCCACAGAAGGTACATACTAACATTTCTGCCTCGGTCATATAGATAGCCCCCCTCTTCTTGCGAGATTTTTGGTATATATGTGCTTGTTTAAATCGACTCTTCACATTTAAATTTTTCGAAATCCAGTTTTTTTGCGATTAAAACGTTAATTGAGCCGTCTTTTGGCCACTGCAGCCATCAGTCTTAGCGAAGTCCGGTATCTATACGACGAGTTGGGTACATACTAGTGTAGCAAAAGGATGGTGGCAGGTTTGCTAAAGAATGCAGCTAAGATTCCTCGCGCCACGTGTCAGCTCTTCGGTGCCATAAAGGCGATTAGCAACATTAGAGACAGCGTCATTTTGGTCCACGGCCCGAAAGGCTGCGTTTACCACATCAACTACATACTGGGTATGCGGGGCGACAAGACCTCGAACGTCTATTCGACCTGTATGGATGAAAAGGACGTCATTTTTGGCGCCGGAGATAAACTTAAAAGCGCAATCATTGAGCTGGACATCGAGTTTGGCCCCGCCCTTATCGCGGTGCTCTCGTGCTGTGCTTCCAGCATCATTGGTGAAGACGTTGAGAGTGTTGTAAAGGACGTACAGACAAGGGCTAAGGTACTAGGCATAGACGCTGGTGGTTTTGAAGGTGATAACCGAGCGGGCTACAGCGAGACGCTCAGGCGACTTGTTGAAGTGCTTGTTGAGCCCCCCCACACCCATGACAAGCTTTCGGTGAATTTAATTGGCCTGTTGAGGGCAGGCCCAGATCTCAGAGAGCTCAAGCGTGTCCTAGCGATTATCGGCGTCCAAGTCAACGCGGTTCTCACGGCAGGTGCTACTGTACGTCAGATCGAGCGCGCAGCCTCGGCAGCTCTGAATGTGGTTCTCTGCGAAGCCACCGGCAAGGATGCCGCAGAGCAGTTAGAAAAGCAGTTCGACATGCCATACATCATAGAAGAGCTCCCTATTGGCTATGAGGCAACCTTACGCTTTCTTGCCCACGTAGCCGATGCGCTTAGTATCTCAATGGATCTGGACGATGTGTCCCCAAAGCACCGCATCGAAGTCCCCCAAATGATTGGAAAACGGGTTGCCGTGATCGGTGGTCCGACGCGGGCCATTTCCGTGACAAAATTCCTTAAGGAATACGGCGTTGAACCAGCCCTCGTCGTATCAGACTTTGATGTTAACACGGCCGAACGACTGAGCGGCATCGTAAGTGACCGATGCGAGGTACTTGTCGCTCCGGAACACGAGCTTATTCTCGAGCGATGCAAAGCGCAGCGAATCGATCTTATCCTTGGGGGGATGCTCGAGCGACCGATCGCGTCCCGTCTCGGTGTCGCGCATCTCGATATAATGCACGGAAGCGAAAAAACCGTCGGTTTTTCCGGTGCTGAAGCACTGCTCAAACGCTTAAAAGGTGAAGAGTAGACGTGATCTCAGAGGGGTGCTTAGTTAAAAGCAAAGCGATTCGCGGAACGGTCGGTGCGATTATCCCGTACAACGAGCGCACGTGCGCGATCACTGCAGGTCACGTTATCCGCTACGGTAGCGGCGCAGTCGGGACCAAAGTCGTCGTAGACGGATACGAAAGCACGGTTATACGCCTCTTCAACGACTACGATCTGGCGCTAATTGAGGTCCCCTCACAGCACGCAACGCTCTCAGCAATAGGCCGAGCCTCCTTTGGCCCAGCCGAACTTGTCACGTACGATAAACGCATAGCGTGTCGAGTAATCGACACGGGAAAAAACCTCAACCGATTTGCATTTCCTTGTGGGAATATGCCTATGCCTGGAGACAGCGGTTCCCCTATCATACAGGAAGGTGAGGTTATAGGGCTGCTTTCGTCAGTGTTGTACAACAACTGCACCGGACTTGGAATCTCGTCTGAGGTCTTCGGCAATCCGTTGCGTTTGAGATAAAACGGCGACTACCCACTCGGTCCAGAAACAGATAGGTGCTCATAACCTTCAGCCCTCAGCTCATGCATGATCCCGTCGACGTCGAGCTGCATTCCGGATTTCGTGACCTTGCCGATGATGGTATACGGAATGTGGATATCGGATAGTCGTTCGTGCCTCGCTGTAAAGAGAAGTTCATAGTCACCACCGCGGTATATGGAAAGCGTTAATTCATCCCATCGGTCCTCACTTACCGATTTAGCCTCCTCGCTTATGGGAAGAGCAGCCGCTTGTAGATAGAAGCCGCAGTTGCTAGATTTTGACAGCTCGTACAGCGAGAGACTGAGCCCATCGCTTGTGTCAATGAGTGCGGTCACCGCGCCCGAATCAGCGAGCGCCTGCCCATAGATAATTCTCGGCTGCGGTTCGAATAATTTCTTAAGAGCACTTTCCCGAAAGTGATTATCTGCATATCGACTATCGAGCAACATTCTGACGCCGGCGGCAGCGATGCCTAGTGTCCCTGTTACACATACAATATCTCCGACATTCGCCCCTGCACGCGTGAGCATCTTATGCTGATCTACACTGCCTATAGCCGTGCCGACGAGCGTGAGTTCCTCGTGTTCATCGGTGTCGCCACCAAGAAGTGTGGTTCCATTTTGCGCGCAGCACGCATTACAGCCACGCATAACGTCAAGAGCAAAAGCAACTTCAGTATCGCGGGGAATGCCAATGGCCATCGTCACACCGATAGGCGCTGCCCCCATCGCGGCGACGTCACTTAAAGTCGCGGCTGTGGCCATCCATCCAACCTGATAACCCGACATCTCGCGTGGAAAATGCGTTTTTTTATGCAACATATCGGTAGTGACGACCAAATACCGGTCACCGCACGCGATTGCCGAACAATCGTCAGCCCCTGGACAGAGCACTGCTGTACATTCAATCAACTCAGCTATCAGCTTTACCAGCGCCCGCTCACCAAGTTCGCCGACCTTCATCCGCTTTGTCACGTGAGCATTTATACCCGATAAGCGCTTCTACTCATCGGCGCAGTGAGCCCTAGGTCGATTGATATGAAGGTATTTCCCGAATGTATCCCGTGTCTCACATCGCGGGTGCTGTACGAAGCGAAGTTATCAACGAACGATGTTAAAACGCAGCTCAAAGCTGAAGAGGCGGCAGCAAAAGCGATGTGCAGTAAGGGGTTTGATGGCCCTATAGCACTGCTTTCGACAGACGTGCACCGAGCTGTGTACAGAGTGCTTGGCAATGACGATCCTTACCGCGAGGTGAAACGACTCGCCAACGAGACCGCGGTCAAACTCTTACCGACGGTTCGGTCAAATATTCAAATGAGCCGCGATCCCTTTCGCAGCGCTGTCATCGCCGCGATTATTGGGAATACCTTTGATTTTGGCGTGCTCGGTTTTGAAGTGGCAACTGACGATTTTGAAAAGGAAGTCGCCACAATCTACCGACACGGGTTAGACATCGATGACACGGACGCCATCAAAGCTCTCATCAAAGATGTAGTATACGTCGCTGACAACGTCGGAGAAATCGTATACGACGGGCTCCTCATAGAGCAGCTACGCAAGCTCGGCGGACGCGTGACTCTCGTCGTACGCGGAGGCTATATCCTCACGGACGCCACGATTGAGGATGTTTGGGAGTTCGGACTCGACAAAGTCGCGGACCGAGTCCTGACGACGGGTTCAAACGCGGTGGGCATCAAACTCGATGAAATCTCGACTGAGTTGAGTGAGATTTTGCCCCGAGCTTCGCTTATTATCGCAAAAGGGATGGCTAATTATGAGATGCTCTCTGAATATCCATTTAAACCAGTCGCCTATTTGATGAGGGTAAAGTGCGCGCCAGTTGCAGAGTCGGTAGGGGCCCACGTCGGTGATTTCATTGCGAAACTTGTGCGGTAAGAGGGGCGCCTAACGCACAAACAGGAACGCAACCGCGTTGTTGAGCACGTGTAACGTTATCGGAGCCATTAGATTGCCCGTCTTCTCGTACACGTACGCAAGAACGACACCGATGACGAATAACGGGGCAGCGGCCAGCAGCTCTAAATGGATGACCGAAAAGAGCGCCGCGCTCAGAACGATCGCGTATGAAGGTTTGAAGCGATCTCTGAAAGCTTTGTAGAGGTACCCCCGAAACACGACCTCCTCTGCGATGGGTGCGATTATAACCCCTGATAAGAAGACGATTGGCAAAAGATTAGGTACGGCGGCAGATACTGACAAAGCCTCCTGAGTCGGGTCGACGCCGAAATTTTGTTGGATAGGGTAGCCAACGATGCCGGCTAGGATAAATGCAACAATGAATCCTACCACGCCGTAAAGGAGCGCTTTTGGAAGTTTATTCGTGGTAAATCCAAGTGACGAGAGCCTCTCTTTGTAGAAACCTAGGACGATTGCTACGATGAGTGCAATGAAACGATGTTTGCGACATTCAGCAACCAGTAGGTCCCTGCGGTAATAGTCCCAGTGGATGTGCCTAGCTCTTCGCTGGAAGTGATTATGCCCAGAGCGATGAGAATCGGCGGCAAGAACAGTGACACGCTGAACTGAGCGACCAAATAGAGCAAAATACCCAGGACGATTGACCACTTTTTCCTTGGCGGTCCTCGCGGCACGTAGACGTCGTACGGACTCGTCGGATGAAACTCATCCCAATCGATGGCAGCGACAGGCGTTTCGTTTTCGTAATCTTTGGGCATCTTGCTACTTTCGTAGCTAACATGACTACTTATTTATATACCCTTGTAACTTGCGCGGTCCGGCGCCGCTTGACGTGCGAATACAGCCCGTAATACCACTAAAGGACTGACGGTATCTTTATGAGCCTGAGCGATCATGTTTGAATATATACAGCTAATTAGGTGATTACTTAAAATGAGGGGCAAGTGGGGTAGCGATTTCGGTCTTTCAGCACGTATGCTG
>JGI24134J36421_10000428_pt1 | contig 12991 bp, 10 predicted proteins | sample BarGraNGADG00312_FD_36421 | JGI IMG/M metagenome (IMG submission 36421) | reverse complement strand
GGCCGGGTAGGGGGAGCGGTGGACGCGCCGACCGAAGCGCTCACGCAGGAGGCGGGGGACCAGCGGCAGGCCGCTCGCGCCACCCACCAGGTAGATGCCCGCGACGTCGGCGAGCCCGGCGACGTCGGCCTGCCCGGTGTCGTCAAGCCCGCCCACGAGCGGGCCCATCGCGTCCACGGTGGCCTCCACCAGGTGTGCGGCGGCCTCGTAGAACCCGACGACGGGGACGGTCACCGGCATGCCGTCCACCTCGAGGGCGACGCGCTTGGACTGTGGGGCCAGATGCTCCTTGGCGTCGCGGCACTCCTCGAGCAGGGACGCGAGCGCGCGTGGTTCGAGGTCCGCGCGCGTGATGCCGGCCGCGTCCAGAGCGAGGCCGGCGAGTACGGCGTCGAAGTCGTCGCCACCCAGGTGGTTGAGCCCGATCGAGTCGAGGACCTCGTGGCTGGTGCCGTCCACGTGCACGAGCGAGGCATCGAAGGTGCCGCCCCCGAGGTCGTAGACGAGGACGCGGGTGCGGCGGGAGTTCAGCGTGCGGCCCCGGCGGTGCGAGTACTCGAAACCGGCCGCGGACGGCTCGTTGACCATCGCGGTGACGGTGAAGCCCGCCCCTTTGAAGGCTTCAAGCGTGAGGAACCGCTGCGCGCCGTGGGCGTGGGCGGGGACGGCGATCACGGTCCGCGTGGTGTCGAGTTCGCCGAGGCTGGAGCGCGTACCGAGGGCGGTCCTGAGTGCGGTTGCGAAGCCGGTGAGCACGTCGAGCAGCGGGATGTCCTGGTCACCGATGCGCAGGGTGGTGGCGGTGTTGACGTCCGGTTCGGCCAGCGCCCGCTTGAAGGACCGCAGCAGGGGAGCGCCGTCGGCGGCGGCGGCGAGCGCGTCGAAGCCGTACAGGAGGGCGCCACCCGCAAGGGCGACGACCGACGGGAAGTACTCGTGGGCGTCACCGTCAGGATCGAGGAAGCTCACGACCGGGTAGTTGCCCCGGTCCACGGAGGCCACGATGGTGCGAGTTGTCCCGAAGTCGATTCCCACTGGCATGGCTTCGAGCCTAGTTCGGAGCGTCGGAGGACGTGCCGACGGGCCGCATGGTGAATCCCACACCGCGCCGTTGTCCACAGCCCTGTGGATGACCGCCGCGTGGGCGGGGGAGCAGCCTCCATGATTCCCCCATGGAAAACGAAGCGCAGTACCCGATGGTCCATGACACCGACGATCTCTGTCGTCTCTGGCAGCTCGTGCTCGAGAAGCAGGGTTCCGAGGAGCGCACGCTGTGGATCGGCTACTTCGACCCGGAGGGCGTGAAGCACCCGGTCGTCGTGGGCATCGATGACATGCCCCGCCGCCCCACGGCAGGGGACGCCGCACACGTGCGCGGACTGCTCCAGCACCTCGCGGGCATGGTTGCCGACCCGCCGTCCTTGATGTTCAGCCGCCCCGGGGACGGTCGAGTGACGGCTGCCGACCGCGAGTGGGTCGGGGTGATCAGCGGGCTCCAGCGCGACCTCGGGGTCGAGCGTCCCGTGCTGCGCGGCGTCGGGACGCACGTGGCCCCCATTCCCCTCGATTGAGGGGAGGGGAACGGGGACGCCCGGGTGGGGTCCGTGCGGCGCTGTCAGAACCGAAATGACATAATGCACATTATCGGATATCGGGACGAGAGCCGAAACGGACTCATCCCACGGTGTCCGCCCCGACCGAGGCCCGCACGGGTCAGGTGCCGACGTACTTCGCAAGGTGCTCGCCGGTGATGGTGGAGCGGGCGGCGACGAGCGCGGCGGGTGTGCCCTCGAAGACGATCCGGCCGCCGTCGTGGCCGGCTCCGGGACCGAGGTCGACGATCCAGTCGGCGTGCGCCATGACCGCCTGGTGGTGCTCGATGACGATGACTGACTTGCCGGAGTCGACGAGCCGGTCGAGCAGGCCGAGCAACTGCTCGACATCGGCGAGGTGCAGGCCGCTGGTCGGCTCGTCGAGGACGTAGACGCCGCCCTTCTCGGCCAAATGGGTGGCCAACTTCAGCCGCTGCCGCTCGCCACCGGACAGCGTCGTCATCGGCTGGCCGAGGCTGAGGTAGCCGAGCCCGACGTCGGAGAGCCGGTCGAGGATGGCGTGCGCGGCCGGCGTACGCGCCTCGCCGGCGCCGAAGAACTCCTCGGCCTCGGTCACCGACATCGCAAGCACCTCGCTGATGTCCCGCCCGGCGAGCTTGTACCGCAGCACGCTGGGCTGGAACCTCTTGCCCTCGCACTCCTCACAGGGCGTCTCGACGGTGTCCATGAACCCCAGCTCGGTGTAGATGACACCCGCCCCGTTGCAGGCAGGGCAGGCGCCCTCGGAGTTGGCGCTGAAGAGCGCCGGCCTCGCGCCGGTGGCCTTCGCGAACGCCTTCCGGATGTGGTCGAGCAGCCCGGTGTAGGTCGCCGGGTTGCTCCGCCGCGAGCCCTTGATCGCGCCCTGGTCGATCGACACGACGCCGTCGCGCCCGGACACCGAACCCTCGATCAGCGAACTCTTGCCCGAGCCGGCGACGCCGGTGAGGACCACAAGCACCCCGAGAGGGATGTCGACATCGACGTCCCGGAGGTTGTTCGTGGTCGCACCCCGGATCTCGAGCGCACCGTCCGGCGTCCTGATCTTCTCCTTCAACGACGCGCGGTCGTCGAAATGGCGTCCGGTGATGGTGCCGCTGGCCCGCAGCCCCTCGACGGTGCCCTCGAACACCACCTCGCCGCCCGCCGTCCCCGCGCCGGGGCCGAGATCGACGACGTGGTCGGCGATCGCGATCATCTCCGGCTTGTGCTCGACCACGAGCACCGTGTTGCCCTTGTCCCGCAGGCGCACCAGGAGGTCGTTCATCCGCTGGATGTCGTGCGGGTGGAGACCGATGGTGGGCTCGTCGAAGACGTAGGTGATGTCGGTGAGCGAGGAGCCGAGGTGGCGGATCATCTTGGTGCGCTGCGCCTCGCCGCCCGAAAGCGTGCCCGTCGGCCGGTCGAGACTGAGGTAGCCCAGCCCGATCTCCACGAACGAGTCGAGGAGGTGCCGGAGCGTGGCGAGCAGTGGCGCCACCGACGGCTCGCCGAGACCGCGGACCCACGTGGCCAGATCGCTGATCTGCATGGCGCACACGTCCGCGATGCTCATGCCGGCGATCTTCGAGGAGCGGGCACCCGCGGCGAGCCGGGTTCCGCCGCACTCGGGGCAGGTGGTGAAGGTGACCGCCCGCTCGACGAACGCCCGGATGTGGGGCTGCATCGCCTCCGGGTCCTTGGCCAGGAATGACTTCTGGATCTTCGGGATGAGTCCCTCGTAGGTCAGGTTGACGTTGTCGATCCTGACCCTTGTTGGCTCCTTGTACAGGAGGGCGTCGAGCTCCCGCTTGCTGTAGTCCCTGATCGGCTTGTTCGGGTCGAGGAAGCCGGAACCGGTGAAGATCCGCACGTACCAGCCGTCGCCTGTGTAGCCGGGGATCGTCAGCGCACCCTCGGCGAGCGACTTGCTGTCGTCGTAGAGCTGCGTCAGGTCGATGTCGGACACGTTGCCCATGCCCTCACACCGCGGGCACATGCCGCCGACGAGGGTGTAGGTGGCGACCTTCTTCTGGTTCCTGCCCTCGCCCCGGTCCACCTTGATCATCCCGGACCCGGTCACCGACGGGACGTTGAACGAGAATGCCTGCGGCCCGCCCACGTGCGGCTGCCCGAGCCGGCTGAACAGGAGGCGGAGCAGGGCGTTGGCGTCGGTGGCGGTACCCACGGTGGANCGCGAGTTGGCGCCCATCCGCTCCTGGTCGACGATGATCGCCGTCGTCAGCCCCTCCAGCAGGTCGACGTCGGGCCGCGCGAGTGTCGGCATGAAGCCCTGCACGAAGGCGCTGTAGGTCTCGTTGATCATCCGCTGCGACTCCGCCGCGATCGTGTCGAACACCAGTGAACTCTTGCCCGAGCCCGAGACCCCAGTGAACACCGTCAGCCGGCGCTTGGGGATCTCGACGCTGACACTCCTGAGGTTGTTCTCGCGCGCGCCCTGCACGCGGATCAGGTCGTGGGTGTCGGCAATGTGCCGCGCAGGCAACTGCGTGTCCGTCCTCGTGGCCGTGCTCATCGTGTCTCCATCCGTTGCGAGGGGCGCCCTTCGCGGGCTCCGTCGGCGTCACCCGGTCGATCGTGCCACGTCGCGCCGGAGTTGCCCAGAGGCGACGGCATCGTCATGACGCCTCGTCAGCAGTCGGCGTAGCTGCCCAGGATCCGGCCGATGACCCGTCCCGCGATCCGGCAGGCAGCCTCGTCCACATCAAGGTGGGTGACGGCCCGGATCGTGTGCGTCCCGAGCGCGGAAACCGCGACGCCCGCACGGGCCGCGGCCGCCGCGACGTCCGCCGCGCGGTCGCTGCCCGTGTCAATGACGACGATGTTCGTCTCGACCCACGTTGGGTCGACGGCGGCAGGCGCCAGCGCGGCGACCTCGCCGGCGAAGGTGGCCGCGGCGTGGTGGTCATCGGCGAGCCGCGCCACGTGGTTGTCGACGGCGAACTGCGCGGCCGCCGCGAGCATACCCGCCTGGCGCCAGCCGCCGCCCAGCCGCTTGCGCTGAACCCGTGCCCGCGCGATCCGCTCGGCGCTCGCGAGCAGAACCGATCCCACGGGAGCTCCCAGGCCCTTCGAGAAGCACACCGTCACGGTGTCGAACAGGTGTCCGAACTCGTCCAGGGGGACGCCGCTCGCCACGTGGGCGTTCCAGAGCCGTGCGCCGTCCAGGTGGAGGCCCACCCCCGCGTCGTGGCACAGCGCGGACACGGCGCGCAGGTGCTCGATCGGCTGCACCGTCCCGCCCCCGAAGTTGTGGGTGTTCTCCAGTTCGACGGCGGCCGTCGAGACCAGGTGCGGCCCGGCGTCGGGCGCCAGCAGCCCGGCGACCGTCTCCACGTCGGCCACACCCCTGCGGCTGCGCCAGGTCCGCATGCTGACCCCGTGCAGCGCGGCGTGGGCGCCCATCTCCGCCCGGGCGATGTGTGCCCCGGCGTCGCACAGGACCTCCTGGCCGGGACGGACGAGCAACCAGATGCCCAGCAGGTTGCACATGCTCCCGCTGGCGCAGAACAGCCCGGCCTCGTGGCCCAGCAACGCGGCCGTACGGCGTTCCAGCTCGACGACGGACGGGTCCTCCCCGTAGACGTCGTCACCCACGGGCGCCCGCAGCATCGCGGCGCGCATGGCGTCGGTGGGGCGGGTCACGGTGTCGCTGCGCAGGTCGATCACCTCCCCAGCGTAGGACGACCGCCCGGGCGCCGAGGCCGTGACCCGGCCGTGTGGCACCGCCGGGAACAAAAGCACCCCCCGAGGCGTTCAACACATCGGGAAGGTCCACGAGGCCGTATTCGCACTCGTCCACAAGACACCAAGGGGTTCACGCATGGCAGACCGCTCACTTCGAGGCATGAGTATCGGCTCCAAGTCCATGGAGACCGAGGAGAACGTCGAGTTCGCTCCGCGCCAGATGGCGCGCTACGACTGCCCGAACGGGCACGTCATCGAGCTGCCCTTCTCCGTCGAGGCCGACGTGCCCGCGGTGTGGGAATGCCGCTGCGGCGAGGAGGCAATCCTCAAGGACCACATCAAGCCCGAGCCCCTGAAGCCAGTGAAGCACGTCCGCACCCACTGGGACATGCTGCTGGAGCGCCGTTCGATCGAGGAGCTCGAGGTGCTGCTCAGTGAACGGCTCGAACTCCTGCGTTCCGGCGAGCTCCGCCGTCGCTCGGCCTGAAGCCGCTCCCCCGCATCATCGGGCCGCTGGCCGGGTCAGCGCCGCAACGCGGCGCGCACCTGCTGCCAGCGGTGGCGCGCGCCCAGCAGCGTGGTGCGCACCATCGCCTCCCGGACGATCGCGTTGCTCATCTTTGACGTGCCGCGCTCCCGCTCGATGAAACTGATGGGCACCTCCACCACCACTCCCCCGGCCAGCGCCGCCTGCCGTGTCATCTCCACCTGGAAGTAGTACCCCGAGGAGCCGACCGTGTCGAAGTCGATCCGCCGAAGGATCTCGCTGCGGTAGACCCGGAACCCGGCCGTGGCGTCCGCGGCGGGCAGGCCGAGCCACAGCCGCACGTAGAGGTTCCCCGCGCGGGACAGGAACATCCGGGACCACGGCCAGTTGACCACCTCTCCCCCGGGCACCCACCGGGAGCCGATCACCAGGTCGGGCAGGTCCGCGCGGGCCGCCCGCTCCAGCAGGAGGGGGAGCTGTTCCGGGCGGTGCGAACCGTCGGCGTCCATTTCCACGAGGTGCGTGTAGTCCCTTGCGAGACCCCACCCGAACGCGTCGATGTAGGCCCTGCCCAAGCCCTCCTTGCCCGCGCGGTGCTTCACGAACACCCTCGGGTCCGCGGCGGCCAGTTCATCCGCGATCGCGCCGGTGCCGTCCGGGCTGGCGTCGTCGGCCACGAGCACGTCGACGTCCTCGCGGCGCACGCGCGTCACGATGTCGCGGATGTTCTCGCGCTCGTTGTAGGTGGGGATGATGACGAGCGTTTTCATGTCCTTCTCCTGCGGCTCACGAGCGCTGCCGCGATCCACGCCAGCGCGACGATCCAGACCACGTTACGGGGCCACTCCCCCAGCCGGTCGGAAACAGTTGTCGATGTCCGGAGCGGGAGGGTCTCGAGCCCCACCCACTCGGTGTACAGCTCGTCCGTGGACCGCGCCACGGTGGAGCCGTCGGGGAGGAAGTACGCACTGACGCCCACCGTCGAGACCTGGACGGTGCTGCGCCCGTGCTCCACGGCGCGGAACCGCGTGATGCCGAGCTGCTGCGTCGCCTCCTGCGTGAACCCGAACGACGCGTTGTTCGTGGGGATCACCAGCAGTTCCGCACCATGGGCAACGCTTTCGCGCAGGAGTTCGTGGTACGCCACCTCGAAGCAGATGCCCACCCCGAACGTCACGGTGCGGCCGAGCCGTTCCACGGGGATCTCCAGCACCCCCGGATCCTGGCCCTGTGCCATGTCCACCGAGACCAGGTCCACCGCGGACGAGAGCGTCCGGAAGAAGTCCCGGAAGGGGATGTACTCCCCGAACGGCACGGGGTGCTGCTTCGTGTACGCGCCGATGGCCGCGCCGTCGAGCCAGGCGACGTACTCGTTGTAGCGGTACTCCTCGGTGTACCGCTGCGTGCCGAACAGCAGCGCGACGCCCGCCGCGTCCTGGGCGGCCGTGACGTCGGCGGCGACGTCGGCGTGCGACCTCGGGTCCACGTCCGCGGCCGACTCGGGCCACAGGACGACGTCGAACGGCTCATCCCCGTCCGCCAGCCGCTCGGTGATCGCGCGGTAGTTTGCGGTGATCTCGCGCGCCTGGCCGAGTGCCTCGCCGCCCCGCACCGGGACGTTGCCCTGGATGGCCGCGACCGCGATCTCGCCGCTCTCCGCCCCGGCGTCGAGCGGAATCGCCGTGCTCGCGACCACCACGACGACGGCGGCCCCGGCGGCCCCCAGGCTGCGAAGCCCGGGTCGTATCACCAGTCCGGCGAGTGCGTGGCCCACCCCCACCACCACGAGGCTGGTGAGCGCGGTGCCGCCCCACGACGCGAGTGGCAGGAGCGGCCCCTCGACCTGCGAGAACGCGAGGGCGCCCCACGGAAAGCCCCCGAACGGGAACAGCATGCGGAGCTGCTCGACCGCCACCCACAGGAGCGGCACCACCACGGCCCCCTTGCCGCGCGACAACTCCCGCGACATGACGAGCGCGTGCAGCAGTCCGTACACCGCGATGTAGAGCGACTGGTACACGGAGAGGACGAACCACGGGATCCACTGGCCCACCGACACGATGGACCAGGACAGCAGCGGGAGGAAGAACGCGAGGCCCCAGACGAGCCCGAGGAGGAAGCCGCGCCGCGGCCGCGCCCCGCGGAGCGAGAGCACGAGCAGTGCGACACCGGCGAACGCGAGGAACCACCAGGAGTGGTGGGGNAACGCGAGGTTGGTGACCAGCCCGCCGGCTGCGGCGAGCGCCGTCGCGACCGGGAGGCGTGGGGGGTGCACGGCACCAGCTTACGGAGGTTTTGACGGCGAGCACGGCATGGCCTGCCCGCACATGCAAGCAGCCCACGATCCTTCGGACCGACCCTCACCTGCGCTGGTGCCGGTGGTGCCGTTTTCTACTGGACCTGTGGGCTGCTTTCGGCTCGTCGCCGAGTCCTTTCACCGTACCGCGTCGGCGGCGCGTTGGCGAGCGCCTCGCGCGATTCGGCGGCAAACGTCGCACATCACACGGACGAGAGCGCGACTATCCCCCTGTTGATCGCGATGTGCGCGGCCAGTGCTCGTGCACGGAGCCGCTCCGGGATGCCCGGGACCTTCGCCACCTGGTCGAGGACGTCGAGGACCTGCTTGCTCCACCGGACGAAGTCCCCGGCGGTGAGCTCGTCGTCGGCGAGCACCGCGCTGAGCGGCTCACCGGACGCCCACCGGTGGATGGGCCCAGCCAGGCCCGGGTCGATCGGGGGCATCGGCTCGATGGCGTGGGCGCGTTCACCCTCCTCCAGGCGTTCCCAGACCTCGTGGGAGCGCTGCAGGGCCTGCCGCAGGCGCTGTGGGAGCGCCCCGGGGCGTCCCGGGGTGCCGTTGCGCGACTCGTAGACCACGACGCTCATGGCACCGGCGAGCTCGGCCGGCGAGAGGCCGTTCCACACGCCCTCGCGCAACAACTGCGCCATCAGGAGGTCCCGCTCCGAGTAGATGCCGCGCAGCACCTCACCCGCGGGCGTGATCTCGTCGCCCGCCCCGAGGTAACCGAGTTCGTGCAGGTAGTCGCGGAGCCTGTCGAACCCGACGGCGATCGAGCCGGTGCGGCGGTTGATGCGCTCGAGCAGCCCCGCGCGGTCAGCCAATGCCTGGTGGTACCGGCGTGCCCAGCGGGCGTGCGCCTCGACATCGGGGCACGCGTGGCACGGGTGTGCCCGCAACTCGGCGCGCAGCCGGTCGAGGTCGCCCCGGGTGGGCTCGGCGCCACTTCGCGCCGGCTCCAGCGGCTTCACCCTGGTCCTCCCCTCGGCGAACGCCCGCACGAGCGCGGCGAGGTCAGACCGGCCGCGTGGGGTGCGGGGGTTGTGGCGTCCCGCGGCGTGGACGTTGCCCAGCACGGTGACGCCGCCGAGGAGGTCCTCGGCGGCGAACCGGCGCGAGCGCGCGTCGTCCGTGACCACGTCGACGATCGTGCCGCTGTGCGCGGTCTCGACCACCTGGAGCACGACAGCGTGGTGCGTGCGCCGTCCACGCCGGAAGCGGATGACGTCGCCCACGCGCACGCGGCCGAGCTCGTCGGTGACCCCCTGGCGGACCGCCCGCGACTTCTCGGCCGAGATGCGCCGCTCCTCGGCACCGATCGCCTCGCGGAGGGCCGCGTACTGCGCGAAGTCCCCGCGTTCGCATTCGAACTTCCCGCGCAGTTCCTCGATCAGGTCGTCGAGCTTCCGCACCTGGCGAGCGAGCCCGACGACGCCCCGGTCCGCCTGGAACTGGGCAAAGGAGGTCTGCAGCACCTCGCGCGCACGCTCGCGCGACATCACACCCAGGAGGTTGACGCTCATGTTGTAGGTGGCCCGGAAGGCGGACCGGAGCGGGTAGGTCCGCTTCGAGGCGAGCCCCGCCACCGCCTCCACGTCCACGTCCTCGTCGTGGATGACGACGGCGTGACCCTCGACGTCGATGCCGCGCCTGCCCGCCCGCCCCGTCAGCTGGGTGTACTCCCCCGCGGTGAGCTTCTGGTGGGCGCTGCCGTCCCACTTCACGAGGCGCTCGAGCACCACGCTCCGGGCGGGCATGTTGATGCCCAGCGCGAGCGTCTCGGTGGCGTAGACGACCTTCAGCAGACCGCGGCCGAAGAGGTCCTCCACCACCTCCTTGAAGAGCGGGATGAGCCCCGCGTGGTGCGCCGCGACGCCGCGTTCCAGTGCCAGCGACCAGCGCAGGTACCCAAGCGTTCCCAGGTCCTCGGGAGCGATCGTGGCACAGCGGTCCTCCACGATGCGCCGGATGGCGGCCGCCTCGGCCTCGTCGGTGAGGCGGAGCCCGGAGCCTAGGACCTGGTCGACAGCGGCATCGCACCCCGCCCGGGAGAAGATGAAGCAGATGGCCGGGAGGAGGCCGTTGCTGTCCAGTTCCGCCACCACGCCCGGGCGGTGGAGCCGGGAGTGGTGGGGCCGCCCGCCGCGCGTGGGGGTGGCGCGGCGCACCGCGGCGAGGAGTTCCGGGTTCGGCCGGGCGGTCCCCTGCGCGTTGGGGCCGTACAGGTCGTACAGTCGCCCGCCCACCATGACGTGCTGCCAGAGTGGCACGGGCCGGTGCTCGCAGACCACCACCTCGGTGTCACCGCGCACCATGGTGAGCCACTGCCCGAACTCCTCGGCGTTGGAGACCGTGGCGGACAGGGAGATGATCTGCACCCGCGCGGGCAGGTGGATGATGACCTCCTCCCACACCGGACCCCGGAACCGGTCCGCGAGGTAGTGGACCTCGTCCATGACCACGAACTCCAGGGAGTCGAGGGAACGCGACTCGTTGTAGAGCATGTTGCGCAGCACCTCGGTGGTCATCACAAGGATGGGTGCGTGCGGGTTCACGGACACGTCCCCCGTGAGAAGGCCCACCCGGCTCTCGCCGTGGATGTCGCGGAGTTCCGCGAACTTCTGGTTGGACAGGGCCTTGATCGGCGTCGTGTACATGACCGTGGTCCCGTGCGCGAGGGCCAGATGGACGCCGAACTGGGCGACCACGGTCTTGCCGGCGCCCGTCGGAGCCGCCACGAGCACGCCCCTGCCCGCCTCGAGGGCCGCGCACGCCTGCGCCTGGAAGGGGTCGAGTTCGAACGGCATGCCCTCCCGGAACCGCGCCAGTTCCGTCCTGCCGGCGGCCCGCCGCGGGATCGCGGCGGCGTACCCCTCAGCAGGGCTCGTCATGTACGGGGGCGCAGCATCCGGACGGCACCGGGAACCACCTCGATCGTGGCGGGGAGCTCGCCCACGTGCTCGCCGTCCGCGTACACGCTGCGGGGCATGTCCGTGGTGATGGTGACGCGCCTGGACCGCCGCACGTCCACCAGGGGATGTGTGACATGCGAGCCGCCGTAGATCCGCGGGAACAGCGCCAGCAGCCGCAACGGGCCGATGTCACCGCCGATCACGATGTCCAGCAGCCCGTCGTCGGGCCGCGCGGTGGGGGCGATGTGCATCCCGCCACCGAACCACCCGACGTTGGCGGCGGCGACGAGGACGGCGCGTCCCTCCCAGAACCAGTCGTCGGCCTCCACCCGGTGGGTCGGCATCCGGTAGCGGGGCAGGACCCCCATGAGCGCGACGGGGTAGCGCAGCGAACCGCGCGGCCACGCCATCGCGTTGGCGCGGGCGTTCACGACGGCGTCGATCCCGCAGCTCACGGTGCCCATGGCCCAGGTTCGGGTCCCGGCCGACTCCACCCGCATGGCGTCCGTGGCCACTCCGCCGGGGTCGTGGTCGAGGTGGCGGACAATGAGGTCCAGGGCCGCGCGCGGGTCCGACGGCAACCCGAGGCCGCTCGCGTTGTCGTTGCCCGAGCCGACCGGGATGATCCCGAGCGCGACGTCCGTGCCCGCCACCGCGTTGAGCCCGAGCTGGACCACGCCGTCGCCGCCGNCGACGACCAGCGNCCCCAGGTCCGGGACCTCAGCCCGCGCCTTGGCCAGCGCCCCCGCGGCGTCGAAGGCGGTGAGGTCGACGACGGCGTGGCCGTGGTGCTCCAACTGCCGCTGGACCCCGGTGTGGAACCTGGCCGCGCGCTCGCGTCCGGCCGTGGGGTTCACCACCAGCCCGANNCTCACGTCAGCCCCAGTTCGGCCTCATGGGCGGCGCGNTTGCGATCGGCGCGGCGGTCGTGGAGGATGCACAGCCAGGCGGCGACGTAGAAGAGGCCCACCATGATCACTCCGAGGGCGATCATCGTCCACGGGTCGGGCAGGGGGTTCGCGAAGGCCGCGAACGTGAAGATCAGCACGACCGCCCAGCGCCAACCCGTGAGGAACGTGCGGCCGCGAATGATCCCCATCATGTTCAGCGCGATCATCACGATCGGGAAGAGGAACGCGATGCCGAACGCGAGGATCAGGCGCATGCAGAACGTGAGGTAGGTGCGGGCGTCGATGAAGTTGGCCCCGCGTCGGGGGTCACGGACATGAACATGCTGACGGCGTGGGGCAGCAGCAGCCAGCCGAGCAACGCACCGAGGAGGAAGAGGGGGATCGTCGCGGCCATGAAACCGAGGACGTACCGCCGCTCGTTGCGTTTCAGGCCCGGGGCCGCGAACGCCCACATCTGGTACAGCCACCACGGGGACGTGACCAGGGCGCCGAGGAAGAGGGAGACCCGCATCCGCATGTCGAATGCCGATGCCACGGTGGTGAAGTTGAGGGCCGCGTTGCGGCCCTCCGCCTGCATCGCGAGCACGGGGGCCGCGAGCGAGTTGAACACGGGATCGAAGAGGAACCATCCCCCGACCGCCCCGAGCAGGAGGCCGAGGACGATCAGGAGCACACGGTTCCGGAACTCACGGAAGTGTTCCTGGAGGAGCATCTGCCCCTCGGGGTTCTTCTTCGCCATGACCGTTTGGCGGTCAGGAACGTGGTGTGGAGTCCGTCGTGCTGTCCGTCGGGTCGCTGGGGGGCGTGATGGTGGTGTCGTCCTTCAGCTCCTGGACTTCCTTCTTGAACACCTTCAACGATTTGCCGATGGACGATGCAATGTCCGGCAGCCGGTTCGAGCCGAACACCAGCACGAAAACGATGACCAGCACAATGATGTGCCATGCCTGGAATCTCATTTAACTCACCTCACGGTTCATGAACAGAGGCCATTCTATCCGAAGTGCGACCGATCAACCCGTACCGTGCCCACCGGTCGGCCACCCGGGCGAGGGTCAAGGCACGCCGCCGGTCCCGGATGGCGTGGTCCGCGCGAATCAGCG
>JGI24134J36421_10000422_pt1 | contig 13065 bp, 10 predicted proteins | sample BarGraNGADG00312_FD_36421 | JGI IMG/M metagenome (IMG submission 36421) | reverse complement strand
GGGGTCACGATAGCTATCGGGTTGGGGGGCGGAATATCCCAAGGAAATAGCAATTTAAGTGAGTTTATGGGAATTAAAGAGTTTTTTTTATATTTACAATTCATTTTAGTAATATAATAAATCATTCTACTATGGCACTTTTTGAAGCAAAGAATGTCACAAAACAATACGGGAACCAGCTGGCTCTGGATAATGTCAGCATTTCGGTACCCGAACAATGTATCTACGGCTTACTGGGACCTAATGGAGCCGGGAAAACAACTCTCATAAGAATCATAAACCAGATTACCGGACCGGATACGGGGGAGTTATTTCTGAACGGGAAAAAACTGATGCCTGAAGATGTTCAGTTAATCGGCTACCTGCCTGAGGAGAGAGGTTTATATAAAAAGATGAAGGTAGGCGAACAGGCTTTGTACTTTGCACAGCTTAAGGGTCTTTCTAAAGCCGAAGCTATGAAAAGACTTAAATATTGGTTTCAAAAACTTGAAATTATCGACTGGTGGGGCAAAAAAGTCGAAGAATTATCAAAAGGGATGCAACAAAAGGTTCAATTTGTAACAACTGTTCTGCACGAACCAAAACTTCTGATATTCGATGAGCCTTTCACCGGATTTGATCCTGTAAATGCCAATACTATTAAGAATGAGATTCTTTTTCTGAGGGAAAGAGGAGCAACAATAATTTTTTCAACTCACAATATGGAATCCGTTGAAGAACTTTGCGATAATATTACCCTTATCAATAAAGCAAAAACAATACTTGAGGGAAGCGTAAAGGAAATCCGTAGCAAATGGGCTGCAAATGAATATGATCTTGTATTTGAAGGAGATGTTACAGTAGAAGGTAACAGTCATTACAATATCCTGAATCGGAAAAAGGATAATGATAAAAGCATCATCCGTTTAAAGACTACCAGCGATATCAAGACAAATGATATCATTCAGTCGTTAATAAAATCGGGAAGTTTAATATCTTTTAATCCCGCTCTACCTTCTATGAATGAGATATTTATAAGAGTTGTTGAAAACCGGAATTAAACCTGAAAATTAACACATTAACCTTTATATTATGAACAAGATATCCGTTATTATTCAAAGGGAATATATCACAAGAGTAAGAAAGAAATCATTTTTAATAATGACTATTCTTGCGCCACTGCTTATGGCAAGCCTCTTCGTTCTGCTTCCCATATTAATGATGAATCAGGAAGGGGAGCATAAAAAAATTGCTGTACTTGAAGATAATTCAGACCTCTTTAAAGGTGTTATTAAATCAACCAAGGATGCCGAATTTGTATACCTTGACAATACAACAGTTGAAGATCTAAAAAAGACTTTCGTAAAGGACGGATATTATGGAATCCTGTATATTTCACCCGAATTGGTTAATACACCTAATGCTGTTTATCTTATATCTGTAAAACAGCCAGCTATAGGCCTCCTACAGCATATTGAAAGTTCACTTAAAAAAGAGATCGAAAGACAAAAGTTATTGACATACAAAATAGAAAATCTTGATGAGATAATTAAGAACATAGAAACAACTGTATCTGTCCAGACAAAAAAATTAGGTGAAGCAGGCAAAGAAACCGGCACAAGCACCGGTATAGCAATGGCATTGGCTTACATAAATGCATTCATAATGTATATGTTGGTCTTCATCTTTGGTACTCAGGTTATGAGAGGGGTTATTGAAGAAAAAACAAGCAGGGTCGTTGAGGTAATAATCTCTTCAGTGAAACCTATTCAGTTAATGATGGGAAAAATAATAGGGATAGCGCTTGTTGGTCTCACCCAGTTTCTGATATGGATTTTTCTGACAATAGCAGCTGTCACTGTTCTTAGAACTACTGTCCTGCCGAAAACCAATCCGACTGAAATCGCCCAATCAATGTCGCAGAATATGATGTCTGCAGATCAACAGGCCGCTGTTGCTGCAAAAACAGATAACATCTCTCCGCAACTTGCCGAATTCTCTAAAATGTTCAACAACGCGATGAGTCAGCCATGGGGCCTGATAATCATCTGTTTTATATTCTATTTCATAACAGGTTATCTTCTTTATGCATCAGTTTTTGCTGCAATCGGATCGGCGGTAGACAACGAAACCGAAACTCAGCAGTTTATGCTCCCTGTGACCATACCAATAATTCTTGGCCTGATGGTAGCAATGGGTACAATGCAAAACCCCGAGAGCTCAGTATCTTTCTGGTTTTCAATGATCCCGCTTACCTCTCCAATCGTTATGATGGCACGTCTTCCTTTTGGAGTTCCCTACTGGCAGATTGCCGTTTCAATGTTTGTAATGCTAATCACATTTGCCGGATTTGTATGGATGGCTGCAAAAGTCTACCGCACAGGTATCCTTATGTATGGGAAGAAAACTTCGTGGAAAGAGATGTGGAAGTGGCTCCGCTATAGCGGATAAAAGATAAAAGACAAAAGACAAAAGTATAAAGACAAAAGTATAAAGACAAAAGTAATGTCTAAGATTCTGGTTATTGATGATGAGAGAGCTATCAGGAATACGCTGAAGGAGGTTCTGGAATACGAGAAGCATGAGGTTGATATAGCTGAAGACGGACCAAAAGGCCTGGAATTATTTTCTGCAAATTCTTACGACATTGTTTTGTGCGATATCAAGATGGCCAAGATGGATGGCATTGAGGTACTGGGAAAATTATCCGAATTATCCGTTGATACACCTGTTGTAATGATTTCCGGTCATGGTAACATCGACACTGCTGTTGAGGCCATAAAAAAAGGAGCATATGATTTTCTGGAAAAACCGCTTGACTTAAACCGACTATTGATTACTATCCGAAATGCAATGGATAAGTCAACACTTATCACCCAGACCCAGGTACTTAAAAATAAGGTCAGTAAGATGTATGAGATCATCGGTGAGTCTGATCCTATCGCCCAGGTGAAAAGTATGATTGATAAGGTTGCTCCTACTGAAGCCAGAGTTCTGATAACAGGATCAAACGGAACAGGGAAAGAACTTGTTGCTCACCAGATTCATGAAAAAAGCCATAGGGCAAAAGGCCCTTTTGTTGAAGTTAACTGCGCTGCCATCCCATCAGAGCTCATTGAAAGTGAGCTATTTGGTCACGAGAAAGGGTCATTCACCTCAGCGATAAAACAGAGAATCGGTAAATTTGAGCAGGCAAATGACGGTACACTTTTTCTCGATGAGATCGGAGATATGAGTCTTTCTGCACAAGCCAAAGTATTAAGAGCGCTTCAGGAAAACAAAATAACAAGAGTAGGTTCCGATAAAGATATTCATGTAAACGTAAGAGTAATTACCGCTACAAATAAGAATATCAAAAAGGAGATTGAAAATAACGGCTTCAGAGAGGATTTGTATCACCGGCTTAGTGTTATTCTTATCCACGTCCCTTCTCTTAATGAAAGAGCTACTGACATTCCTCTGCTTGCTGAGCATTTTAACGCTCTGATCTGCAATGAATACGGCATGAGTAAAAAGATAATCCAAGCTGATGCAATTAAAGAACTCCAGAAAATACAATGGACAGGAAATATCAGGGAGTTTAGAAATGTACTCGAGAGACTTATAATTCTATGCCCTAATGAAATTACCGGAAAGGATGTGCTGGCTTATGCTTTGCCTGTCTCCGGAAATAATAGTTAATACTCTTCCCCGTTAGCCCCCCTGCCCCCCTAAAGGGGGGTTAACACACAAAATATTAGAGGTTTAGATCCAAAAAAGAGGGTAATACAGAATAGAACCCCCTTTAGGGGGCAGGGGGCAAAAAGGTAGGGTAGAAACGAAAAATGATAATTATGTTCCGTACCGAAAAAGACACTCTTGGTCAGAAACAGATTCCATCGGATGCATTATATGGTATTCATACTTTGCGGGCTAGCGAAAATTTTCCCGGAAATACACAATTCCCGATTGAATGGTACAAAGCTGTCGGTGTCACCAAAGAAGCATGTTATAAAACATACCGGAAATTCCGCGCCGCGGCAATAGAAAAACTTGGGAAAGACCTTCCTGTTAAAATAATTAATGACAATATTCTGGATGCGCTTATTTCGGCAGCAATGGAAGTAAAAGAAGGTCAGCATTTTGATCATTTTTTAGTACCTGCCATACAGGGAGGTGCGGGAACAAGCATAAACATGAATATCAATGAGATTATAACGAATACAGCACTTCTGAATACCGGACACCATTGCGGTGAATACAATATAATAGATCCCCTGGAAGACGCAAATATATATCAGTCAACCAACGATATTATTCCAACGGCACTTACTGTGGCCGTTATGAAACTTCTTCAAGCGCTAGAAGAAAACATCAACAATCTTCGGCAGAAAGTAGAAGAATTTGAAAAGAGGAACAGGGAGAATCTGCGCCCTGGCTATACTCAGATGCAGGAAGCTGTACCCTCATCGTTCGGGATATTGTTCAGCACATATAATGAGGCCCTGTCTCGCGATTGGTGGAGGGTCTCAAAATGTTCTGAAAGAATAAAACAGGTTAATCTGGGAGGTGGCGCTATTGGAACCGGATTATCAATACCACGATATTTTATAATGGAAGTAGTTCCTGAATTGCGGAATCTGACAGGTCTTCCAATAGCACATAGCGAGAATCTCTGCGATTCTACTTCAAATCTTGATAAGTGGGTAGAAATTCACGCAACACTTAAAGCACATGCCGTAAATCTTGAAAAGATCTCTTCCGACCTCCGTCTCCTGTCTTCAGACATTGCCGGCATTAAAACAATTTCAATACCCGGGCGACAGGTAGGAAGCTCAATAATGCCGGGTAAGATCAATCCGGTAATTCCTGAATTCATTATTTCTGCTGCTCATAAAATATATTCAAATGATGTGCTTATCAGCTCGCTCTGCGGACAGGGCTCTCTCGAACTTAATGCATACCTTCCATCAATCGGCTATGCGGTGATAGAGAGTATTAACCTGTTAATCTCATGCAATACGACCTTGCTTCATAATCTTTTTGACGGAATGAAAATTAATGAAGTATCAGGCTATAAAGCACTCATAAACAGCCCGGTAATTACTACAGCCCTGAGCCCGCATATCGGGTATCATAAAGCGTCTGAACTGGCTTTACTCATGAAGGAGAAAAGAATTGACATCTTCGAAGCCAATCGAATTATGAAAGTTATTGACGACTCTAAACTCAGGACAATTCTTGAACCTGGCAATCTTCTCAAACTGGGATTCTCGCTGGATAATCTTTAAATTAATTTGGTACTTTTGCAGAAATTTCATCCATAATGTCCAAAGGAAGAGAGTCAAAGCCGCATATAGGTATTTACGGACGACGCAATAACGGGAAAAGCAGCCTTATAAACTGTCTTGCGGGACAGGATATTTCCATTGTTTCTGACCATGCCGGTACAACTACCGATCCGGTAAAAAAATCATTCGAAATAACGGGTTTTGGTCCTGTAATTCTTGTTGATACCGCCGGAATAGACGACTCGGGCGATCTGGGGCAAAAAAGGGTTGACAAGACGGTAAGGACTCTCGATATTATTGATCTTGCTCTTCTGATTATCACTAATAATTCCTGGGGACAATTTGAAGATGATCTGATAGCCAAATTTCGTAACCTGGATCTTCCTTTTATTGTAATACACAGCAAATCAGATATTGAAGTGCCAACCGACAGTTTTAAAAGTAAGATATCTTCAATAACAGGTACTTCGTTATTTGAGTTCTCTTCAACTGATAAGCGTAATTTCGAAGGTCTAATAGCATTAATAAAGAACTCAATCCCGGAACATTCTTATAAAACACCAACTCTTCTTGGTGATTTGATAAGTTATGGTGACATCGTCCTTTTAATAACCCCTATTGATGTTGAAGCCCCTGCCGGCAGGCTTATACTTCCACAGGTTCAGGCTATCAGAGATATTCTTGATAATGAAGCAGTGGCTATTGTTTTAAAAGAAAGGGAAGTTGATGCTTTTCTTAAAAAAACAAAAATAAAACCAGCGCTTGCCATTACCGACTCTCAGGTTTTTGTAAAAGCTGATGCTTCAATTCCGCCAGAAATTCCGTTGACCAGCTTCAGCATTATGCTTGCCAGGTTTAAGGGTGATTTTGACAATTATCTGAAAGGCACTCCAAAAATATCTGATCTAAAAGACGGCGACAGGGTTCTTCTTCTGGAATCATGCACTCATCATGTCTCATGCGATGATATTGGAAGAACTAAAATCCCCCGATGGATTACCAATTTTACCGGAAAAAAAATTGAATATGACGTTGTAGCCGGACTTGATATTTTACCGCGTACAATAACAGACTATTCTTTAGTAATACAATGCGGCGGATGCATGATAACAAGAAAACAACTTCACAACAGATTGCAGGCAGCAATAAAAGCCGGAGTACCAGTTACTAACTACGGAATGGCAATTGCCTATGTACAAGGCATTTACAAAAGAGCTATTGCACCATTTTTAAAAGGTGAAAAAAGTAGTAATTCTTACCTCTAAGTTTTTGCCCTCTGCCCCCTAAAGGGGGTTCTATTCTGTGGGACCCTATTTTTTGGGTCTAAATATCTAATATTTTGAGTATTAGCCCCCCTTTAGGGGGGTTGGGGGGCCTAATCTAAGGGAAATGGAAAGGGGAGGACTCCCATACTAAAACCTAAAATATATAAATGGCATTACTTCTGTGGTCCTCATCTGAAATAACATGACCGCTACCAACATAATGACCGCCAGTTGTGCAATCAGCGGGATCCTTATAAACAGCCCTCTGTATGATTCTTTTATTCTTTCGGGTAAAAGATGAATTGTATAACCTACCAGAATAAGTATAAATACATTGCCATATGCGGGGAGAACTGTCATAAATGATCCGGGCGAAAAATTCTGAAAAATTTGCCTTAGCATCATGCTCACACTCTCCATATCAGGAGCCCGGAAAAAAATCCAGCAAAAGCTTACAAACTGGAATGTTATAAAAACAGCAAAAAATCTGCCTACTCTTCCACCACTATAACGGTCGCCAAAAAACGAATTCCATATCTTGTTAATTACAAGTCCTATACCATGTAATGCTCCCCATATTACAAATCTGAAGCTGGCGCCATGCCAAAGTCCTCCCAGTAACATGGTTAATATCAGATTAATGCCCGTTCTAAATTTACCTTTTCTGTTACCACCCAGAGGGATATAAAGATAATCTTTCAACCAGCGGGATAGAGAAATATGCCATCTTTTCCAGAAATCATCTATGCTTCTGGCCTTGTACGGGGAGTTAAAATTGATTGGCAATCTGAAACCAAGAATAAGTGCCAGTCCTATAGCAATATCGGTATAACCTGAAAAATCGCAATAGATCTGCAAACCGTATCCATATACTGCCATAAGGTTTTCGAAGCCCGAGTAGATTGATGGTGCATCAAAGACCCTATCGATAAAGTTGGTAGCAATAAAATCGGAAATAATTATCTTTTTAATCAGTCCTTTTGAAATCAAGAACAAAGCATGACTAAATTCTCTTTTTGAAAGGTGAAACTCCTTATATAACTGAGGAATAAATTCGGAAGCTCTTACAATCGGACCGGCAACAAGTTGTGGAAAAAACGAGACATAAAACCCAAAATCAATAATATTTCGTACCGGGTCTAACTTTTTTCTATAAACATCAATTGTATAACTAAGAGATTGAAAAGTAAAGAATGAAATCCCTACCGGAAGAATAATATTACTCGTATTAAAAGAAGTACCAAGATTTGAATTTGAAAGTGCTGCAAGCATATCGAATACCTTATAATCCGTTCCAAATAAGTCGTTTATAGTGCTTACAAAGAATCCGGTATACTTAAAATATGCAAGTATTCCGATATTAGATAATATACTTAATATTATAAAAAGCCGTCGAAGAAATTTTGTTCTTGAATGATGGATCAGTAACCCGCAGGTAAAATCAATAAGAGTAACTAAGATTAATAGAGATAAAAACAGTCCCCCCGATTTATAATAAAAGAAAAGGCTTATCAGAAAAAGGTAAGCATTCCTGACAAATAATTTCTTATACACGAGGCTATAGCCTGCAAGTACGAACAGGAAGAAAAGCCAGAAGGCCGGGGTTGAGAATATTAAAGGTTCGTCGGGATTGTATCTGAATAAGTATGATAATACTGTGCTGATCAGACTTTTTTCTTCAGGGTTTTCGGATGTTTGCACAAAAGGCACAGATTTCAGCTGATTAATTTCATTTGCCAGCTTATCAATTTTTTTAAACCGGCTTGTATCAATCTCTGGGGAAGAGAAAAGCGAATTTGCGATTAACTTTGAAAGCGTATCTGCTCCCGGATATGTAAGATGAACATAATCTTTTTGAGCAAGCGCGGGCTTTTTCCCTGCCCATTTAATAATTGAGGACTCCCCTCCCATTGCATGGTAAGAATTCCAGAATGCTACCCCGGCTTCAATTGAAGCAAGTTTTTGAGCTTCAATAATCAGGGGAATGTTGGGGTATGAAATTATACTATCCCCGGCATTGAATGCCATATCCGTAAGACTGATTACCAATATTGGAGTATTAGGTGAAATCCTCTTAAGCAGAGAAAGTTGTTTTACCAGACCTTTCCTGTAGTATGAATAATCTCCCCTTACATTCTTTACAATGTTAAGTCCATATTGAAGTACAAACAGATCGGGAGAGAGCTTACTAAATGCATCCTTCAGATTATCACTATCTACCATAGTAAATTCAAGCCCGGCACTTCCCCGTTGAGGAATATTATCGACGATTACTCCGTTTAAACTTTCAATACTGATCCCGTAAATGTCGGGGCTCACTTTACCTTCAAATTCGATTACAACCTCCTTAGAGCCTGTTACCCGGCAGTTTAACTCGTTAAAGCCCGTGCCCTTTTTTAAAGTGTCGGCAAACACCTGATTTCCATCTGCCTTAACTACTACATTTACAATACCTTCCATATTTCCGTAAAATACTCTTAAAACATCATAAAAAGAGGAAGCACTATCGGCCATATTTGAAGGTCTTATCTTAACGAATGCCTTTTCAGGAACAATTGTAGTTATACCATTCGGCAGATATCGGCATAAAGTCATGAATGGACCGAGACTAGGGTGTGGAATCTCTCCGTTTTTATACGAAAGATAATTATACCTTTCCCAGTTCGACGATGATCTGATCCAAACAGTTTTAGTATACATAACGGGCATCAGGGGCAAAAATAATCCGGGACCTGTGCCGCCATGGACTATTCTCAGTTTCTGACGGAGATATGAAGTGATACGGTCTCCTTCAATCTGTGAATCGCCATAATACATAATTCTCATCTGACCTTTTGAGAATCTCAGGGAGTCAAGAAAACTCTGTAAAGGAAAAACAGCCGGGCTTACTACTTTAGTATAGATAGTATCAACAGGAGATACAGAATCAACTACTACTGATTTTGTTGTATCAGCAACAGGCTTCATACTTAACTTTTTTAACGGCTTATCTTGTGTATATAACCGTGTTATGAGTTCAGCAGGAACAAATTCATAAATTGACGGAAAAAATCGATTTAATGGAATAATATAATGAAGACCGGTAAAACAGGCCAGAAAGATCAATAGCAATAATAGTGACCTTATTGGGCGCATATTCTAGAGAAGGATCAAATCTTCTTCTTGATCTTTAGCTTTTGACCAACCTGTAACTTATCTGCATTAGGCAAATTATTCAATGCCAGTACCTGACTGGTAGTAACGTTTTCATACAGTTTTACAATATCCCATATTGTATCTCCATTGCGGACAGTATAGGTAATAAACTCCCCCTCTGGTTCTTCAGGCGTTCTGGCTAAGATACGCACTGAATTTGAAGGAATTGTCTTCCCGACCATACTTTGCTTTTCAGTAAATGTCATTGAATTTATACCTGAATAGAATTCAAATTTAGCCGGATCGACATAGATGACAATTTTCTGACCAATCCTGATACTGTTACGGTTAATATTATTCCAATTCCTGAGATCTGATAATGAAGTCCTGTACCACTCAGAGATAAATCCNAGGTTATCACCCTCCTGAACTGTATAAATAATTTTTGATTTACCTTTAATATCTGCTGTTATGTATGTAGACCTTGAAGGNTCAGCAATTCTCGTTGCCTTATTTAAATAAACATCTGATTTATAACTTCTTATTGTATCATTCAAATCAATGAAATCACCAAGATGGTTCATTGGTAAGATAAGCGCCATCGGTTTTGAAGACCCGGGAATAAGACCCGTACGGTATTGAGGATTCAACCCGCGAAGTTCTCCCAGGGGAATGCCCATCACTTCTGATATCTGAGCCAGATGAATATCTTTATTTACCATTATGGTATCTGTTGCAACAGGAATGTTCAATTGTGCAGGTCTGAGATTTTCCTCCTCAAAATAATTTACAGCGTAAGTTGCAGCAAGATACTGAGGAAGATAACCTCTTGTTTCCCTTGGAAGCCTGTAATAGATCTCCCAATAATCCTTTTTGTTTCCTGATCTTCTTATTGCTTTATTTACATTCCCGGGACCACAGTTATAGGCCGCAATAACGAGATTCCAATCATTATAGATACCGTACAGATCCTTAAGAAATCTTGCAGCAGCATGGGTTGATTTTATAGGATCTCTGCGCTCATCGACAACAGAATTAATTGTCAATCCATACATCCTTCCTGTACTGTACATAAACTGCCACAAACCAGTGGCACCCATTCTGGAGACTGCATTAGGATTAAGAGCAGATTCNATTACAGCCATATATTTAAGTTCTGCAGGCAGTCCGTATGAATCAAAAATATCTTCGATCATTGGGAAATAATAATCCTTTAAACCAAGAACTATANGATCGGAATTTCTCTCTTTGTCTTACAGTATAAACCTGAATATGGTTCCTGACTATATTGTTAAATGGTAAGCTGATGATTGAATTAATTTTTCTCAATCTGCTCTCATATACAGTATCAGGAAGTTGAAATGCAAGAGTGTCGCCGTGAAACTCTTCCGGTTTAGCAATAAGAGCCAGTTTAACATACCAGGTATTCATCAGGCTATCCAGATCGCGCGTAATTCGCTCCGTATTGGTATCTGATGAAATAATAATTGTATCGTTAACGGGTGAAGCATTGAGATTCATCACTGAGAAAATGAAAGCTATTATTAAAGTGTAATATCTCATATTTCGCATAGTTAAATAGTTTAGTTAAAACGTTATTTTCAAATTTAGCCCGGTTCCCACAAAACCTCCTGGAGAAGTCAATAGTACCGGGAAAGCTGCAACATTCAGATCTTTACTTACATCAAAGTTATAAAGGCTGGCATCAACATTGGCATCGAGTATAGAAAACAGATACCATCCCGCGATGCCAATATACGAAAGATCGCGGTATCTTTTATAATAATCTACCATACGAAGCATTCCATCCCTGTAATATTGTGCACTGGCAGGAGAATATGTAGTTGGATGAACAACAGGGTCATAAGTTGCAGGATCGACAGTTGACGGGATTACTTTTAAGTAACTGTTTGTTTCAGGAATTGCATCGGTAAAGTCCTGATAAGCTTTCATGTATGTATTATAATTTGAAGAATTAAATCCTACACTATATATCAATCCACCAAAACCAAGATAAACCAGAGGAATTTTCCAGTATTTCCTGTTATAAATCTGACCCAAACCCGGGAAAGCAACTGCCAACATTGTAGCCCGGAGTGGTTCAGGCTGGAATTTACTTTTTACAGGTTTGGTTACAGATATTGTGTCCTGAGCAATACTGTATTGAGAAATACAAAACAGTAGCAGGATTATTACAATCAGTATATTTCGAAATGTCTTCAATATCAAACGAACCTGTCTTTATCTTCAAATGCCAGTATTACGGCGCGATAAAGATAATTATTTTCAGGAGTTAAGACGGTCAAATACACCTAAAATGTGTTCCATCTGATCCGGGGTTTCAAATTGAATTACAATTTTACCTTTCCCCTTTTCGTTTATTTTGAAGTTAACTTTAGCTGAAAACATCTTATTGAGGTGATCTGAAAGCTGAGTGAAATCGGTATTAAGTTTTTTCTTCTTTTCAGCCTTTCCAGGGTCTTTTACTTTTTCCGATTGAAGTTGCCTTACAAGGGTTTCTGCCTGACGTACAGACAGTTCACCATCAATGATCTGATAATATACATTAATTTGTTTTTTTGGATCTTCAATGTTTACAAGGGTACGTGCATGACCCATCATCAGTTGTTTGTTCTTTATTCCGAGTTGAATTTCGGCAGGAAGTTTTAGAAGGCGAAGGTAATTTGCAACCGTTGACCTCTGTTTTCCAACCCTGTCGCTCAATTGCTCCTGTGTAAGCTTGCATTCCTCAATTAGCCTTTGAAAGCTTATTGCGACCTCTACAGAATCGAGGTCTTCCCGTTGAATATTTTCTACCAGAGCCAGTTCAAGCATTGCCTGATCGTCAGCTGTTCTGATATAAGCAGGTACGTGAGTCAAACCTGCAAGGCGGGCTGCCCGAAGTCTTCTTTCCCCTGCAATAAGCTGGTATAATCCTTTTCCTGTCTCTCGTACTGTAAGAGGTTGAACAATCCCTAATTTCTTTATTGAGATTGCCAGTTCTTCAAGCGACTGTTCATCAAAACTTGTTCTTGGTTGAAAGGGATTGGCTTCTATCGAATCGACCGAGATATCCAGATTGGCTTCAACTTTCTTTTCAAGAGCTTCTTTCTCAACACCATCAATTAATGCTCCAAGACCTCTACCCAACGCATTTTTCTTTATCGCACTCATTACTTTTACTAATTATTGAAAAGTCCTATAAACTATACTTTTACTCTTGATTCCTGTTTCTCAATCAGCTCTTTCGCAAGATTGAGGTAATTAACTGTACCTCTGGAATCAACATCATATAGAATTGCAGGTTGACCAAAACTTGGCGCTTCTGAAAGTTTTACATTTCTTTGAATGATTGTTTTAAAAACCATTTGTTGAAAATGCTTATTTACTTCATCAGCAACCTGATTAGATAATCT
>JGI24134J36421_10000421_pt1 | contig 13067 bp, 12 predicted proteins | sample BarGraNGADG00312_FD_36421 | JGI IMG/M metagenome (IMG submission 36421) | reverse complement strand
CGGTATGAGGGAGCGGTTCTTCCGACGGTCATGTTGATCAGCTCTTCGGCGGTGGGCGCCAGGCAGAAGTCCCGCCCGGCGCGGTCCTTCATCCTCATCATCTCGGGACCGTAGGCCTGCCAACGGCCGCTGCACTCCCACGGCTCGGCCGGGTGCAGCGACGGGAGCACCACCTCAAGGGCGCCCGCGGCGTTCATCTCTTCGCGGACTATGCCCTCTATCTTGCCGAGTGCGCGGCTGCCCAGCGGAAGCATGGTGTAGATGCCGGCCGCCACCGACCGCATCATGCCCGCCCTCAGCAGCAGCTCGTGGCTCGATATCTCTGCCTCGGCAGGCTTCTCCTTCAACGTTGGCACGGTGACCCTTGAGAACCTCAACCGCCTTCGACCTCTCCACTCGACTCCATCAACTTCTGTACCTCCGCCATCAGTTCGTCGAATATGTTCTCCTGCGGAATGCGGCGGACCATCTCGCCCTTCACAAATAAAAGGCCGCCCTCCTTGCCCCCGGCTACTCCCACGTCTGCTTCTCGCGCTTCACCCGGGCCGTTCACAGTGCACCCCATCACGGCAACCGTGAGCGGTGTTTGGTAACCCTCGAGCGCCCTCTCCACCCGCAACGCCATCTCTATGACGTCGAACTCGCATCTGGCGCAGGTCGGACATGATATCACGTCGGGACCAGCGGACCGCAGGCCCAGTGCGGCAAGGATTTTTCTTCCCACACGGACCTCCTCTACCGGCGCGGCGGTTAAAGACACCCGAATGGTGTCCCCGATGCCCTCTGCCAACAAAGCGCCGATGCCGACAGCGCTCTTTATGGTCCCCGACCACAAGGTCCCGGCCTCCGTGACCCCAACATGCAACGGCCAGTCGCTCTGCTCGGAGACCAGCCGGTAGGCTTCGATTGTGCGCGGCACGTCGGACGCCTTGACGGAGATCTTCAGGTTGGTGACCCCCTGGGCGCTTATGAGGTCTGCACCTTCGAGCGCGCTTGTCGCCAGAGCTGAAGCCTCCGCCCTTCTTTCCGGGCCCGCGAGACGCTGCTCGAGCGAACCGGAGTTGATACCGACACGCACGGCGATACCCCGCCTGGCCGCCTCACCGGCGATCTCCTCCAGCCTTTCCTTCTTGGCAATGGTGCCGGGGTTGATGCGGATGCCGGCGATATCGTGCTCCATCACCAGAAACGCCAGGCGCCAGTCGAAGTGCAGGTCCGCTATCACCGGAAGTCCGGTGCCGGCGACTATCTGGCGGAGCGCCTCCGCCGCCTCGCTGTCGGGCACGCCCACGCGCACTATCTCGCAGCCCGCGTGCTCCAACTCGCTTATCTGTTTGAGGGTAGCCTCGACGTCGTGGGTATCGGTGTTGGTCATGGATTGAACGCTCACCGGCGCGCCGCCGCCCACCGGCACTTCCCCGACCACTATACCGCGCGTAGATCTTCTCTCAATCATTTCCGCTCAGGTTCAGATCCCTTTTGTTTCACCAAATATGCAATTTGTCACCTGGCAATATTACAACAAAGGAAACCCGAACCCACCTCCCAGGCAAATCTATCACAAACGGGATTATCTGAACGGGTTCTTGAGAGGATTGAATATATCCAGCATCGCCAGCCTGAGAGCTACTACGCTGAGGATTACCAGCACAACCGCGGCAACGGGCACGAGCTTGTGGGGGTCTATCCTCTTGTGGAATAACTTCTCGATGACTATAACCAGCAGGAAACCGCCGTCCAACGGAGGAAGTGGCAGAAGGTTGAATAGCGCCAATACAAAAAACAGGTACGCGATCCAAGAGAGGAACACAGCCGTGCCTTGCTGGGCAGCCTGAAACGTTGCCCTGGTCGCGCCAACGGGGCCCATCAGAGGCGTCTCGCTGCGCGGCGCCATTCCGAAGAGTACTTTCAAAGTCTTTACGGAGAACACCGACCCAAGGGCTTTGCCAAGGGCAACAGTTATCGATCCTATCGCCCTCCCTGCCTTGCCTATAGCAACCAGAGGGTTATATCTCTNCATGCGGATAGCCCGTTCAATGCCCAGTCGCCCAACCCCCTTATCATTCAGCAGGGTTGCCTTAAAGGCGAGCGTCTTTTCACCACGCTTGACTACTAGGGTGACCTCCTTGCCCGGGTTCTTCCGCAACTGTTTGCTCAGCTGATCCCAGTTATGCACGGCAACGCCGTTCACCGACGTAATGACATCCCCCTTCTTAATGCCTACCTTGTATCCCGGGCCGGCGACATCCTTACCCGAGGACAGCGGCGCCTTCTTGGGCGCTTCGCCTACTTTGGTACTGTCACCAATAACAGGAACGCCGGTCGCCCAGAATACTAACCAAAGGATGAAGAACGCGATGCAGAGGTGAACGAAGGAGCCCGCGATGATCACAATGGCCCGCTTCCACGGCGGTTTCGCGTAGTAGCTATTGGGCCACTCCTCCTCGCTTATCTCCTCGTCCGGGTCCATACCCAGGATCTGGACCGATCCGCCGGCCAGGAACCACTTAATGGCGTAGCGCGTCCCCCCCCGGTCCCAGCCCACGATCTCCGGGCCGAAGCCGATGGAAAACGTCTTGGGGGTGATGCCCACCGCCTTCGCGGCGAAGAAGTGCCCGGCCTCGTGGGTGAGGATCATAAACATTATGAAGAGTATGCCCACCAGCACCCAGACGACTACCACGCTCAGTTCTCCAAGCTCGTTATGTACTCACGCGCCGAGGCGCGCGCGCTCTCTTCAGCTTCCATTATCTCCTCGAGGCCGCCTCCGGGCAGCGGCTCGTGACTCTCCAGTACTCTTTCCACTACGGCCGATATGCCCGTGAACTTGAGGCGTTTGGCCAAAAACGCGGCAACGGCTTCCTCGTTGGCGGCGTTCATCGCCGCCGGGAACGTGGCGCCGTTGCGCCCCGCCTCATAAGCGAGACCGAGGCATGGGAATCGCCCGCGATCGACGTCGGCGAACGTGAGCTCCTGATAATCCGCGACCGACAGGTAGCGCGCGGGGCATTCCGCCCTCTCCGGGTACGTGAGAGAGTACTGGATGGGGATACGCATGTCCGGCACACCGAGGTGGGCGAGCACCGATCCGTCCGTCATCTCGACCATGGAATGGACGACACTCCGCGGGTGGATTACAACATCCACCTCGTCGAGACCCACGGAGAACAGGTGGTGCGCCTCCAGCACCTCCAGCCCTTTGTTCATCAGAGTAGCCGAGTCGATAGTAACCTTCGGCCCCATCGACCACGTTGGGTGTGCCAGGGCTTCGGCGACAGTAACCCCCGAAAGGTCATCCGGCCCTTCCCGGAACGGTCCGCCCGAGCCGGTCAAGATTATCCTTCGAACACCCGCGGCATCCTCACCTTTAAGGCACTGAAAGACGGCAGAGTGCTCGCTGTCCACCGGTATTATGTCCACGTTGTTTTGACGTGCGGCGTCCATCACCAGTTCCCCACCGGCGACGAGGCTTTCTTTGTTAGCGAGCGCCAGGGTGATGCCACCATCCAGGACGGCGAGCGTAGGGCCAAGACCCACCGACCCCACGATCGCGTTAAGCACCAGGTCATACGGTGCGGCTCCGATCATGTCGAGGACTCCCTGGGGTCCACTGTGGAGCTCGACGCCTATCTCCTTGAAGTCGTCCGCGAAGTTCAGCGCGGCTTCCGGGTCGCTTAAAGCGGCCCTCCGGGCGCCAACCTCCTGAGCCTGCCATGCAAGCAGCCCGCCGTTGCTCCTGGCGCAAAGCGCCGTTATCGAGATCGATTCCAAATTGGAGGCGACCTCGATAGCCTGTGTGCCTATGGAACCTGTCGAACCAAGGATGGCGATTTCTTTCAACGCCTCTCCTTATTTGCAGTGGGAATAAAAGGCCATCGGCCTTACTTGACCTTGAGCACGAAGTAGAAAAGGTAGTAAAAGACCACCGGCGCGGTGAAGAAAGTAGAGTCGAACCTGTCCATTATCCCACCGTGGCCGGGGATTAAACCCCCCATATCCTTGACGACGTAGTCCCTCTTCATGAGCGACTCGGCGAGGTCCCCCAGGGGACCGAAGATACAAACGATCACCGCGATCGCCAAGGCTACCCATATCGTGAACCACCCGTACTTCAGATGCCCCATGAGCGTCCTTATGATGGCCCACAGCGCGATAGAGCCTGCCAGTACGCCGACGGTGCCGGCTATGGTGCCCTCCCAGCTCTTGTTGGGGCTAATGCTCGGGGACATTTTGTGCCTGCCTATTTTCCTGCCGATCATCCATGCGAAGACGTCATAAATCCAGATCAACGCAATCAAGAAGAGTATGAACCACCAGCCGTTGTTCTTGTCCGGGTTGGTCGCGCTGGCGTAATCACGCAGCAACACCAGGAAGGAAAGGCAAAAGCCGGTAAGCAACGGGGCGAAGATGGTCAGAGCGACGGCCTTCGTCGGCTTAACGTGCCTGAGCACCAGCATGTACCACATGAAACTCAGAAAAATGAGACCCAGCGTCACGTAGCCGATACTCTCGATCGGCCTGAAGTGGGCGAGGAAGACGTAAGCAATCGACGCCGCGATACCCAGCACCGCCGCGGTCGGGGTTGCCTCTCCTTTAGTCTCGAACATGCTGAACAGCTCCACCGAACCGATGACCGCCGCCAGCGCCACCCCGAAAGTAAACGGGAGAGCCCCCCAGACAAGGGTGCCCAGGAAAACAATGCCGAAGATTATCGCACCGACGACCTTCTCCAGCACGGGGCGATTCTCCCGCTGGGCACGTCCTGTTTGCGCGCGATCCGCCAAGTTATTCTCCCCCCGCTAGTGGTGCTAGATCTCCATTAGCTCTTTTATCTTCTTCTCCATGAGCTCATCTATCTCTTTAATGTATTTGTCCGTCAGCTTCTGGACATCCTCGGTTCCGCGATGCAGGTCGTCCTTGGTGGAATCCCCCTTCTTCTCTTCCTCGCGCAGGGTCTCCACGGCATCACGCCGCACGTTTCGCACAGCCACCTTTCCTTCCTCCGCACGCGTCCGCACCAGCTTTGAGAGCTCGCGGCGTCTTTCCTCGGTAAGCTGCGGAACCGGCAGACGGATGACCTCGCCGTCGTCAGATGGAACCAGGCCTAGGTCCGACTGCGTAATGGCCTTCTGGATCTCGGCCATGCTGTTGCGGTCGTAGGGATGGATAACCAGTAGCCTTGGTTCGGGCGCGCTGATGGTAGCTACCTGGCTCAGCGGGGTAGTAACCCCGTAGTAGTCAACCTGCAGCCTGTCGATAAGGGCCGCAGCGGCGTGCCCGGTCCTGATCGAGCCAAACTCCTGCGCTGCAACCTCCACCGCCTTTTTGAACTTCCGCTCGGCTTCCGCCATTATTTCATCCATTTGAAGACCCCTCGTCTCGCTCCGGCAGCTTCAGCTGCGCTCACTTCTGGCTGGAGACGACCGTGCCCACGTTCTCACCGGAGCAAAGTCGCCTCAAGTTTCCGTGCCTAAAGAGGTTAAAAATCATGATGGGAAGGTCGTTGTCCATACATAGACTGATGGCGGTTGCATCCATGACCTCGAGCTCGCGGTTCAGAACTTCAAGGTAGTCCAGCCTTTCGAACATCCGGGCCTCGGGATTAATTACCGGGTCACTGTCGTATACACCATCCACCTTGGTAGCCTTGACCAGCGCGTCGGCCCTGATCTCCAGCGCCCTCAGTGCCGCCGCGGTATCGGTGGAGAAATACGGGTTGCCGGTGCCGCCGGCAAAGATCACCACCCTGCCCTTTTCGAGGTGACGCAGGGCGCGCCTCCTGATGTGAGGCTCCGCTACTTCCTGCATCGTGATGGCGCTCTGGACGCGGTTGTCGACCTCAAGCTTCCCCAAGACATCCTGGAGTGCGAGAGCGTTCATGACCGTCGCAAGCATGCCCATAAAGTCAGCGGTAGCCCGGTCGATACCTTTCGCGCTTTCGACAGCCCCGCGCCATAGATTTCCGCCCCCGACCACAAGAGCCAGTTGGATGCCCATGCTCTGGACTTCCGCGAGCTCCTCAGCCATCGAATTGACCGTGTCGATGTCGATTCCATATCCGGTGGAGGAATCCATGAACGCTTCGCCGGACAGCTTTACCAGCAGCCGCTTGAGCTTGAGCTTTCCGCCACCACGGCCAGCCGGTTCTGCCTTATCATCTATAGACATGCCGCACCCGTCCCCTGACTTGTTCGCGAAGGTTGCCGCGTGATTACTCTCTCTTCTCTCCGACCTGGAAGCGGCTGAACCTCCGTATCTCAATCTTCTCGCCCATCTTGGCCGACACCTGGGCAAGGAGCTCGGCTACCGATATTGATGGGTCCTTCACGAACGGCTGCTCCAGCAGGCAAACATCCTGGTAGTGCTTCTCCAGCATCTCGCTGATTATGTCGTCGGACACCTTATCAGGTTTGCCCTCCGTACTGCACTCAATGCGGTATTCCTCTTTTTTGGAAGCTCTTACATCTTCCGGTATTGAATCCTTATCGACGAAGAGCGGGTTGCATGCCGCTATGTGAAGCGCGATCTGGTGAGCGAGCTCCAGGAACTCACTGTTTCTGGCAACAAAATCCGTCTCGCAGTTGACCTCCACCAGAGAACCGATCTGCCCGCCGATGTGAAGGTACGACTCGATTAGACCCTGCCCGGCCGTTCTATCCTGGCGCTTCTTTACGGTTGCCAGGCCTCTCTCCCTCAGCAGGCGCACCGCTTTCTCGGCGTCGCCGTCCGTCTCGATCAGGGCATGCTTGCAGTCCATCATGCCCGCGCCCGTCTTGACCCTTAGTTCTTTGACCTGCTGAGCTGAAATCTCGCATTCCGCCATCTACGTTCTCCCGATTCTCAAGTAAGGAAGCCGTCTACAGGTTGGTGTCCCGCTCGGCTTCCGATTCATTGACTGTCTGAGCTTCGCCCGCCTGCTCCGGTTCCGTCTCTTTAGCAGCCTCAATCGCATCCGCCGGCATCGTCACTCCGACGGTCGTTTCAGCGGCGTCCTTCACGTCCTCCTCGGAACCCTCCTCGGTCGGCTCGCCTGAATAGACCTGGGTCATATCCGGCCCTGCTATGTCGTCCGGGGAAGCGCTGAACGCCGGGACCGCCGCGCCTGTCCGGGTGGGGGACTTCTCAAGCCGCTCTCGCGCGGCTTCCTCTTTCTCCGCTATCTCCTCCGCGAGACGCGCGTCCATCATCCCCTGTCCTTCGATAACGGCATCTGCTATCACCCTGCAGAGCAGGTTAGCCGCGCGGATGGCGTCGTCGTTGCCCGGAATGACGAAATCGACCTCATCGGGGTCGCAGTTGGTGTCCACGATGCCCACAATTGGGATGCCCAGCCGCCGGCCCTCCGCCACGGGAATGCGCTCTTTTTTAGGGTCCAGGACGAAAATCAACGAGGGCAACCTGTGCATGGTGCGGATGCCCTCCAGGTTGCGGTTGAGCTTCTCAATCCGGCGCCTCAGCAGTAGAGCTTCTTTCTTGGGTAGCAGTTCAAGCTCGCCCTCGGCGTCGCGCCGCTCCAGCTCTTCCAGGTACATTACCCTGGAGTGGATGGTGGCGAAGTTCGTCAGCGTACCCCCCAGCCAGCGGTGATTGACGTAAGGCATTCCGCAGCGCGTCGCATGTTCTTGAACCGCTTCCTGGGCCTGCTTTTTTGTGCCCACGAAGATGATGCCCCCGCCGTCGGCGATGGAGTTTCGCACGGCGTTGTACGCGGCGCCCGTCATGACGAGCGTCTTCTGCAGATCGATGACATAGATGTCGTTCCGCTCGGTGAAAATGTAGGGTTTCATCTTCGGGTTCCACCGGCGGGTCTGGTGACCGAAGTGAACTCCGGCCTCCAGGAGTTCCTTCATGGTGACAACGGCCATTCTCTACCTCCATCTCTGGTTGTTTCCTCCTCCGACATCTCCCTCCGCCACGACCCTGGGGGCACCTGCAGCGAAGTCAGCCGGAGTGCGTATTTTTGCCCCCACGGGGGGGCAAATCTTCACAAGTGTAATATAGCGGCTTTTAATCCGCAAGAATCAGCATGTAGCGAGCGGTGCCAGGTAATTCCCGGTCAAGGGGGATAACTAAGCGCTGTATTCGTAGCCGAGGGCTGTGCCCAGGCGGGCGCGCAGGCGCAGGATGGCTTTGGTGTGCATCTGGCAGACGCGCGATTCGGTCACGGTGAGGACCTCACCGATCTCTCGCATGGTCANACCTTCAAAGTAGTAGAGGGTGACCACGATGCGCTCCCTCTCGGGGAGACGATTGATCGCTTCGGCGATTATGTCCTTCATCTCCTCGATCTCGAACGTCTTCGACGGGTCCTTGACCTTAACGTCCTCGACGATGTCTGCGAGGCTGATCTTGTCCGGCTTGTCACCGGAAACGGTCCACAGCTCGTCAAGCGCGACCAGAGAGATTAGAGACATTTTACTCAACAGGTTGANGTATTCCTGCACCGAGACGCCCAACTTCCGGGCGACCTCCTCGTCGGTGGGGACCCTGCGGAGGTCGCCCTCCAACGCCATGTACGCTTTCTCGATCTCCCGGGCCTTGAAGCGGACAGAGCGAGGAACCCAGTCGTCGGCCCGGAGCTCGTCGATGATGGCGCCCTTAATACGGGCGATGGCGTAGGTCTCGAACTTTATGCCGCGGCTGGGGTCATACTTCTCTATGGCATCCAGCAACCCGAAAACGCCGTAACTGACCAGATCACCGAACTCTACCGAGGGCGGCAGGCCCGTTGATACGCGTCCGGCCACATATTTCACAAGTGGAGCATAATGCAGGATGACCTTCTCTCGCGCTTCCGGCGAGTGGTTTTCCTTGTATTCAGCCCACAGAAGGTCTGCTTCCGTGGACGCATCCACTTTCTTTTGCCTGGTCTGCTTTTTAGCGGCGGGCGGCGCCTGTTTCATGGCCGCTGAGCCCTTCTGCTGCTTCGCGCTCGCCGGTGGTCGGGCCATCTTTACTCTGGCCTTTCAGGCTCGTGGGTGGCTGCTGTCATATGCCTTCCTGACATCGGCTCCTGATATGTGAGTATATATCTGCGTCGTNGCTACGTTCTTGTGTCCAAGCAACTCCTGGACCGATCTCAGGTCAGCGCCGTGCGCTAGAAGGTGTGTCGCGAAGGTATGCCTGAGCGCGTGCGGGCTCAAGCCCTCGCCTCCCACAAGCGCCCTCGCTTCGCGGTCCACTATCCTGCGGACCTGACGCGGATCTATCGGCGACCCCCGCTTGCCCAGGAAGACCGTCTCACCCTGGTAACCTTTTTCGCGGGCAAGAAGCGGCCGGACTTTTTGCAGGTATTCATCAAGTGCTAAAAAGGCAGGGCGACCGGCGAGCACCACTCGCTCGCGGTTGCCTTTACCAACAACCCTGATAACACCCGCGTCGAGGTCAACGTCGGCAAGACGAAAACCGCATAGTTCGCCCACGCGCATTCCCGTCGCGTAAAGCAGCTCTATTATAGCGCGGTCTCGGATACAAAGGTCCGAACTTTCGAGGGAGCCCTCGGTGAGCGCTTTCGCCTCAGGCTCAGACAGGAACCTCGGCAGCTTCCTCCCCTTCACCGGAAACGTAAGAGTGGTTGAGGGGTCGCTGGCCAGCATCCGGGATTCCGTGAGGAAATGAAAGAAAGCCCTGAGGCACGCGCTGCGCCTAGCGACCGTGGTTCTGGCGTAGCCACGTGTCTGCTGGTTTGCCAGGAAACTGCGGAGCGTCCTGTGGTCGACCAGCGAAAGGTCGTCAATGCCTGCCCTGCGGAGAAAGTCGGAAAAGTGAGCAAGGTCGCGGCGGTAGGCGGCAACGGTGTTTCCTGAGAAGTTTCTGACGCCTGCCAGGTAATTGAGGAAATCCTCTATCACCTTTTTTATGCCGTCTTCTGGGTCTACTGTCACCACTGCCCCCACATCCGCCGTCCGGCCTTCTTTTAAATATACTACGATCGACGAGGAGTTCCTTGAGTATGACTCCTGACAAGCCGGGCCCAGGGCCAGTCTGTTACTGGGTAATATTATATTATAAAATATTATAGTATTGTCAATTAATGTGACTACGCGATCCGGATCCGCTTCAAGTGGTTGGGTTTTTCGATATGCTCTCTTGAGCCTCACCTGAGAGAAAGTATCGACCGCCGGGGCCACGTATGACGGCTCCAGCAATCTCGAGTCGGGAGAGGCGCGCAAGCGTATCAGCTGCGCTTAGTCCCGTTTCCGTTGAAAGCTCCTCGACGTCGGATATGCCGGCCGCCAGCGCCCTGGCCAAAGCCGCCTCTTCCTTTGATGTTTCGACATGGCTAAAACCATCGCGCGACACCTGCGCGCTTAGTCGACAGCTCTTCAGGTCAAGCTCTCGGATCACGTCCTCCGGTCGGGTGACAACCATCGCGCCGTTTCTTATGAGAGCGTTGGTGCCTTTGCTGTTATGGGAGAACAGATTCCCCGGTACAGCCATAACGTCGCGTCCTTCAGCCAGAGCAGAGTCGACGGTGAGCAGCGCGCCGCTGTCCTCGGCCGCTTCTACCACCACCACCGCTTTGGACAGGCCCGCAATTATCCTGTTCCTCGCCGGGAAGTGGTGCTTTGCGGGGTGTGTTCCCGGTGGATATTCGGAGAGAATACAGCCGCTGTCTGCAATCCGCCGGAATAGAGGGGAGTTCGACCTTGGGTAGGCCACGTCGACGCCGCATCCAAGGACGGCGGTCGTGAAGCCGCCGCACTCAAGCGCCCCCTGGTGCGCCGCGGAGTCTATGCCATAGGCCGCGCCGCTTATTACATTAACCTCGTAGCCTGCAAGCTCGCCACCGAGCATGCGTGCCACCTCCAGGCCATAAGGTGTCGCCTTTCTGGAGCCGATGACGGCGATGCCGACCCGGTCGTCTCGGGGCAGGCGGCCGCTGTAGAACAGCACCCACGGAGCGTCGTGCGTCACCGCCAGAAGCTGCGGATAATCTTGATCTCCTTTTGCCACTACTCCAATCCCGAGCGATTGTAGGTCCTGGAGGTTCGCTAAGGTGTTGAAGCCGGCCGCCATCTCCTGCCATCGGGCCATCGCGGAGGATCTTGAGGTGCCGTTCGCGGCCCCCTGGCGGATGGCATCCCAGGCGCCTGCCGGAGAGCCGAACAGCGCCAGCAATCGGCCGATCTGCCTGTTGTCAATCCCCGGAAGCGCCCTGAGCGCGACCATTTCAGCTTTTTCCGTTATTTGGCGCGGGTCCATCAGGACCTGGCTCCACAACCGAACAGAGACCTCTCAAGGCATCGATACTGCACGGCTTCGGCGAGATGCTCGACCTCGATCAGTTCGCTGGAGGCCAGGTCGGCGATGGTGCGCGCCACTTTGAGAACCCTGTGGTACGAGCGGGCGGACAGCCCCAACCGCTCCACCGCCAGCCCGAGGAACCGCTCGCCCTCGGGAGTTGTCAGGCACCTCTTCTCCACTAGAGAATGGGTCATACCGGCGTTGCAGTACGCGCCGGTCCCGGCCAGGCGCTCCTCCTGGACGTTCCGCGCGGCGACCACCCGCCGCCGCACCACCTCAGACGATTCTCCGGCGGACCTCTCCTGGAGCTGGCGCCTGGCCAGACGAGGAACCTCGACCTGGATATCTATGCGGTCGAGCAGCGGTCCGGATACGCGCGCGCGGTACCGCTGGATATCTCCCACGGAGCAGGCGCAGCTGCGTTGAGGATCACCAAGGTAGCCGCACGGGCAGGGGTTCATCGATGCCACCAGGCTGAACCTGGCCGGATAGGTCACGGTCACCATGGAGCGAACGATCGTGACCTGATTGTCCTCGAGCGGACCGCGCAGGGCCTCGAGCGCGTTGCGCGGATAGAGCGTGAGCTCGTCGAGGTACAGTACCCCTCCGTGTGAGAGGGAAACCTCACCTGGCCTGGGAATGGGAACTCCACCACCGGTCAGACCAACGGCGCTAATGGAGTTATGCGGCGTTCGAAACGGCCGTTTGGTAAGGAGCGAACCACCGGCCGGAACCAGCCCGGCCACGCTGTGGACTCGCGTTACCTCCAACGCCTCATCGAGCGTTGGAGGCGGCAGGATTCCCGGCAAACGCCTCGCGAGCATGGTCTTGCCGGAGCCAGGGGGACCCACCATCAGCAGGTTGTGCCCGCCCGCGGCCGCCACCTCGAGCGCGCGGCGGGCGGGCTCCTGTCCCCGGACCTCGGCAAGGTCGGGGGCCGATGGGTCGTGGTCGACCAACGATCCCCGGGAGTCGTTTGACGCCTGGCTGAGTGACAAGCTGCCCTCCAGAAAGCCGACCGCCTCTCTCAAGTTGGCGACGCCATAGACCGCCAGGCCCTGAACCAACGCGGCCTCGCTTGTGTTGCCGCGCGCCACCAGCAGAAACGATGCCCCGCGCTCCCTGGCGCCGATGGCTATCGAAAGAGCACCGGGAATCTCTCGCACCTGCCCGTCCAGTGAAAGCTCGCCGGCCGCCTGGAACTCGCGCCCCCGCGCGAGACGGAACTGGTCGGTAGCCTCCAGGATGGCAAGCGCCAACGGCAGGTCGAAGGATGGGCCTTCCTTTTTTATATCCGCCGGCGCGAGGTTCACGTGGATGCGCCTGTTGGGAAACTCGAATAATGAGTTACGGATCGCCGACTTGACCCTTATGCGCGACTCGCGAAGCGCGGCGTCCGGGAGACCTACTATCTCGAACGCCGGAAGCCCCTGGGTGACATCCACCTCTACCTCGATTGGGTGCGCCTCCATCCCCACCAGGGTGGCGCCACGGACTTTAGCAAGCACAAGAGACCTCCGTTGAGAAGCAGTACAAGCTAATTATAAGCAGTTCAAGCTACACTGGCAAGCGCNGTTCGCTCGAAGCTAAAAGGCAGAGGGCGAGTGCGGCAAAACGATACGGCCGAGACAAGCTTCCGCAACTTCCTCGATCCCGGCCTTTTGCCCCGGCGAGCTTGTATATGGCAACAGTGGGACCGTAGTATAAGCTCTGTCGGGCGACGCTCCTGGTAGACGTCGCAAACCCCGGGTAGAGTGGGGAAACCTTGATGCGAATTAAGACGTTCTTGTCGAAACTACTTGTAGCGTGGAAGAGCGAGA